>FWPU01001930.1_pt1 | contig 59771 bp, 51 predicted proteins | sample 2228361 | NCBI WGS metagenome assembly FWPU01 (sample SAMEA103939777, study PRJEB20133) | metagenome
TTCCATAGGTAGTATCTGAGGCAGAGTATACTCCTTGTGGCTCAGTTGTTAAAGTGCAGGCAAAACATCTGTTCTATGTCGAAAGCAGGCTAAGCCCTCCGCCTCCCCTGCCGCGGCCGCAGTGCCCAGATGACGCCCCCGCCGATCAGGGCAAAGATCAGCACAACCCCTTCGATCTGCAGGTCGCTCAAGTGCCCCTTGAGCAGGACGACCAGGTCCATCAGAAAGTGAAAGCCCAGGGCCAGCCACCACCAGAGAAACCGCCGCCGGAGAAAGACCTGCAAGACCAGCACCGAGAGGGCGATCTGGATGACCATCGCCATCAACCGCTCGGCCACCCCCAGAAAGGGGGTCCACCAGGCGGTCTGGGAGATGGTCTCCATAACCTGCCGGAACTGTTCCGAGGTCAAGCCGGGTGGCAGGTTCTGCGGGTCCATCTGGCTCAGGATGAGGATGTTGATCAGGCTGAGCAGGGCCATCCCCCCGACCAGCATCATTGCCTCCAGGCCACCGTGGCCGGCCCCGTACATCAGGGCGTTCTCCCAGGTCTTGGGGTCCTTTCTCCAGAGCAGGCGGTAGCCCAGGTAGCGGCCCCCCTCTTCAAAGAGGGCCGCGGTCAGGGCGGCCAGCACGCCCCAGGCGATCAGGTAGCGTTGGTCACTCAACAAGAGGTCCCACAGGACAAACCTTTCCAGGACAAAGTTGGCCGGCACACGGGTCAGCAATTGAAAGACCAGAAAGACGAGCGCGCCATACCCGAACAGTCGCCAGGGCAGGCCCAGTCGCCGGTGCAACCACAGTCCCAGCAGCAGGGGAAAGAGGATATAGAAGGCGATGCTCAACACCAGCGAAAGAATCAGACGGGGGTCTAGGCTCATCGAATTGACCTCCTCAATGAGGTTCTGCTCTCATCTCCCCGAGGGGAACACGGAAACAGGGGTCGAAACGGATCGGCATGGCAAGTTGTCAATGCTCCGTGGAGATCCGCCGATCCGTGTCCCATTGGCTCACCAGAACAAGCGTGTCTGACTTGACAATCCTACCGACCTATATTATCATCAAACTGCCTTTTTGAAAAGCAGCGCGAAAGCGAGGTGGAGATTGATGCGAAAGCGGTTCTTTCTGATCCTGGTTCTTCTTCTGGGCGTGGGGGCCTTTTTGCTGGCAGCCTGCGAGACGGCTGGTGTTCCTCAGCCCACTGCGACGAGTGAGCCTATCGGCAAGCCGACGCCGGCCACCGGCGCCGAGACCCCGGTGCCGCCCACCCCTGAACAGGCCTACCCGGACGTCCCTCCGACCGAAACCCCGACGCCCGTGGCCTATCCCACCCCCTAATTCCTGGCACTTTCCCCCAATGAAAGCCAGGCCGCCCCGGGTCCTCCTTCTGGGGGGCCTGTTGCTGTTTCTCCTGACCGGTTGTGTGACCAAGACCGACTGGGAGGTGCTCCAGCGTCGCTCCTCCATCCCTGCCGGCGACCTCTTTGCCGGCCACACCGTCGCCCAGACCTTTATCCCCACCCATGACGGCCTGAACGGGGTCGAGGTGGTCCTGGTGGACTATGCGGGAAGCGGCCGGCCGGCCGCGCCACTGGAACTGCTGCTCTGCCAGGACCTGGCCTGTGCCGAGCCGCTGGCCCAGACGACCCTGTCCCCGGAGGAGGTCTGGCACAACCGCTCCTACGGCTTTCGCTTCCCTCCGCAACCCGCCTCGGCCGGCCAGACCTACCTCCTCCTGGCGCGGGTGCCTCAGGCGGACACGCCGGCCCGGGCCACCCTGTGGGCCCATTCGGCGGACCTTTACGAACAGGGGGCACTTTTCTACGACGGACAGCTGCTCCCCGGCGACCTGACCTTCTGGGCCTATTACGAGATGACGACGGCGCAGGTGGCCGGCGCACTGTGGGAAAAGGGCTGGGCCGGCCGGGGGCATCTACCCGCGTTGCTCCTGCTCCTGCTGGCCCCTGGCTACCTCCTGGCGCGGCTCCTGCCCCGCCGAAAAGAGGATGACCCGCTGGTTCTCCTGGGCCTCACCCTGGGTCTGAGCGTGGCCGTCGTGCCGCTCCTGCTGCTCCTTTCCTCCCGTTTTCCCTGGCGGTTGAACGGCATCGCCGTCCGCCTGGCCGGAGGGGGAATCGGGTTGCTCGCGGCCGGCCTCTTTTTCCGGGACCTGCGCACGGGCCGCCAGCGGGGCCTGGGCCGGAGAATGGCCCCCCTGCTCGTGGCGATGGCTGCTCTCTGCGCGATTGGCCTGGGGTTGCGGGCGGTGCACGCCCTTGACCTGGTGGCCCCGCCCTGGATTGATGCCGTTCATCACACCCTCCTGGCCCGCCTGATCGTCGAGCGGGGGGCAATTCCGGCGGACTATTTTCCCTACGTCGAGGTCGCCCCGGCGACCTACCACTTTGGCTTTCAATCTCTGGTGGCGGTGTTTCACTGGCTCACCGACATGCCGTTGCCGGACGCTTTGCTCCTCCTGGGGCAGGTCTTGAGCGGCCTGGCCGGGCTGCCGCTCTACGCCCTGGGCCGACGCTGGGGCAAGAGCCGTTGGGCCGGCCTGGTCGCAGCGGCGGTCCCCTCCGCCCTCTCCCTCCTGCCGGCCTACTTGATCAGTTGGAGCCGCTACACCCAACTGGCCGGCCTCTTTCTCCTGCCCACGGCCATCTTTCTCCTGGAGCGACTTTTGGACCGACCCGGTGAGGGTCGTACCCTCCTCCTTACCGCCGTTGCTGCGGCCGGCCTGCTCCTCTGCCACCTGCGCGTGGCCGCCTTTTTCGCCGCCCTGGCCGGCCTGCTCCTCCTGGGGGCGACCGCCCGCCGGCTCTATCAGGGCCGTTCTCCAGGCCCGCTCTGGCGGTTTACCCTCCTGGCCGCCCTGGTCGCCCTCCTTCTGACCTGGCCCTGGCTGTGGCCCTCGGTGCGGGCGCTGTGGCTGCCGGCAGCCCGCACCTGGCCGGCCCAGACCGACGTCCTGACCCTCACCTATGTCCGTTTCGGCCCCGGCCGCTACCTGGTCCCGCCGGCCCTGGCCGGGGCATTCCTGGGACTCCTCTATCGCCGCCGCCATGCCCTGGCCCTGCTTGCCTGGACGGCCACCCTCGTTCTGATGGCCAACCCCCACCTTTGGGGAATCGGCCCGGGCGGAGAACTGGACCGCCTCCTGCCCTGGTTCCACGGCCTGCGGATCGGCGCGGTTGTGGACAACCTCTCGGTGGACATCTCGCTCTACCTCCCCCTGAGCCTGGGAATCGCCCTGGGCGCGGGAGCCCTTCCTCCCCTGGCCCGCCGCCTAGACCGCCGTGCCTGGCCCTGGCTGCGCTGGGCCGGCGTGCTCCTCCTGGTCAACCTGAGCCTGTGGGGGGCGGATGACCTGGCCGGCGTGGTCAACGCCCGCACGACGCTCCTGGCCCGCTCCGACCTGGAGGCGATGGCCTGGATCGAGGAGCACACCCCGGCGGACGCGCTCTTTTTAATTGACGCCTATGAATGGCTTCCCGACGTATATGCGGGCAGCGATGGCGGCTACTGGATTTCGCCGCTGACCGGCCGGCGCACCTGGCCGCCGCCGGCCCTCTACGGCCTGGGGACGGCCGCCTATATGGAAAAGATCAACCAGGTTTCAGAACAGGCTGCCCAGGCGGAGGGGGAAACCCTCTCTGCCCTCCTGCGGGAAAACGGCATCACCCACGTCTACCTGGGTCGCTACGGGGGCACTCTGACGGCGGATAAATTCATCGGCCAGCCGGGGTTCCGGCTGGCCTATCAGGGGGGTGGGGTGCGCATTTGGGAAGTGAAAAACGCCCCTTCCGAGTAAACGGCCAGAATCCGGCAATCTATTTGCCTCGACCTGCCGGGGGAACAGGAGGCCCCGCCAGTCGCCCCAATCGGCCCTTGGAGAGGGCCGGAGCCCCTTGCGCAATCGCCTCCTGTCGTCGCTCCCGCAGCCGTTTCATCCGCTTGCGGTGCTTCTTTTCGGCTACCCGTTTCCGTTCGTTCATCAACACCTCCTTGCTCAAACCCTGACACCGTGCTATTATAGCAGCAGGCCCCGGGAGTGTCAACGCGGTTGAAGCCTGGCCCGAATTAGGGTATAATAAGGCCGCCTGAATAGATGGCAATCGTTTGGATATGGTGAGGAGGGCATGTCTGCACTGGCCGAACTTTACCGCGAGATTGCAACCTGCACGCGCTGTCGCCTGCACGAGTCGCGCACCCAGCCGGTCCCCGGCGAGGGGCCGGAGGATGCCGAGATCATGTTCATCGGCGAAGGCCCCGGCTTTTACGAAGATCAGCAGGGCCGACCCTTTGTCGGCCCATCGGGAAACCTGCTGGAAAAGTTCCTCTCGATGATCGGCCTGAGCCGCGAGCAGGTCTATATCGCCAACGTGGTCAAGTGTCGCCCGCCGAGCAACCGCGACCCTCTTCCTTCCGAGATTGAGACCTGCCGGCCCTTTCTGGACCGCCAGATCGAGATCATTGACCCGCGCCTCATCGTTACCCTGGGGCGCTACTCGATGGAGCGGTACTTTCCGGGGGCCAAAATCTCGCAGGTTCACGGCCGCGCCCGGCGCGAGGGCAATCGCGTGTACCTCCCGTTGTACCATCCGGCCTACGTGCTGCGCAACGCCCGGGCGATGCCCGTGGCCGAGGCCGACTTTAACAAGATTCCCAAACTCCTGGCCCGCATCAAGCAGGTGCTTGCGGAGGAGGCCGCTCAGGAGGTCGCCACGGTGGGCGGTGTGGAGGAGGAACCGGAGCAGACCCGCCAACTGCGCCTCTTCTGAGGGCCGTCGGCCCGGTGTGCGGGCAGAAAAAAGAGCGTTTCCCCGGCCCGGAGCGCCGGGGTGGGTGCAATAGATGGACAGAACGATTGGAGGACAGGATACGGTGGAGGAACAGGTCGCTGCGGAAAAGACCTACCGACTGGGACGGGCCGGCCGGCGGATGGCCTACTTGCTCCTGGCGGGGGCGGTGTTGATCTGGGTCTTTGCCCTGTGGACACTCAAGAACACCCTCAAACTGGGCTTTCGCCCTGAGAACCTCGGCCCCAGTCTGCGCCTCCTGGGCCAGCGGTTGGTCGGGGCCGAGGGCACCACCCCACTTACGCCCGAGGAGACGATTCCGGCGGTGGTGATGCTCGTGCTGCTCCTGGTGATTCCGCTACTCATCTGGAACATCGTCGAGGAGTTGCGGAGCACCATCGCGGTGCGCCCGGAGGGGATCGTCTTTCGCTCCTTGGGGTTGGAACTGGCCTGCCCCTGGAGCGATGTGGCCGACCTGCGACCGGTGGACGAGGAGAGCGACGAGCCGCTCGATGAACTGGTCTTGCGCACCTCTCACCTGGGCCAGATTCGGAACCCGCTGGTGCGCTTTTTGCACTGGCAGGCCTACGGCCGCTACAAACTGCCCCTCTACGGAGGGTTGGAGGAGCGCGAGGACCTGATCGACCGGGTACGCCTCTGGATGGGCCGAGAGCAAGAGCACGCCGCGACCGTCGAAGCGGCGGAGGTCTCCCCGGAAGCACCTGCTGCCGAACCCGAAGCGGACGAGACGCCCACCCCCGCCGAGGGAACCGGGGAACCCACCTTTTCCTCCACCCCAGAACGCGAGCCGACCGGAGAAGAACCGGCCGGCTAGGCCGGCTACCCCCGCGCTGCTCGGAACGATGCAGAGGGCGGCGGCCTCATCATAGGGATGCCCATGCCAAAACGAGTGCGACTGATCCCCCTCGGAGGGGTCTCTGAGGTGGGACGAAACATGTGGATGATCGAGTACGGCCAGGAGGTTCTCCTGGTGGATGCCGGCCTGATGTTCCCCGAAACCGATATGTTGGGGGTGGACCTGGTCCTGCCGGACGTCTCTTCATTGCGCTCGCGCAAGGAGCAGATTCGCGGCCTGGTCATCACCCACGGCCACGAGGACCACATCGGGGCGATCCCTTACCTGCTGGCGGACCTGGGCACGCCGCCGATCTATGCCACCCGGCTCACCCAGGGGCTGATCTCGGTCAAACTGCGCGAGGCCGGGCTGCACCGCCTCTCGACGATGCACGAACTGCAACCGGGGCAGGAACTGCGCCTGGGCCCCTTTAAAATCGAACCCTACCGGGTGGCCCACAGCATCCCCGACGGGGTAGGCCTGGCGATCGAGACGCCGGCCGGCCTGATCGTCCACTCGGGCGACTTTAAGTTCGACCATACCCCGGTGGACGGCCGGCCCACCGACATGGCCCGGCTGGCCGAACTGGGTCGGCGCGGTGTGCTGGTCCTCCTCTGCGACTGCGTCCGCGTGGAATCCACCGGCTATACCCCCTCGGAAAAGGTCGTCGGGGAGACCTTTGATGCCCTCTTTGCCCAGGCCGAGGGGCGCATCATCGTGGCCACCTTTGCCTCCAATATCTCGCGCATCCAGCAGGTCCTGGACACGGCCTACCGGAACTATCGCAAGGTCGCCGTCGTCGGGCGGAGCATGGAGGGGAACGTCAAGATGGCCCAGGAATTGGGCTACCTGGAGGTGCCCGAGGACACCCTCCTCCGCCTGCACGAGGCTATGCGCCTCCCTGATGAGGAGGTGGTCATTCTCTGCACCGGTAGCCAGGGGGAGCCGATGTCGGTGCTCAGCCGAATGGCCAACCGGGACCACCCCAAACTGAGCATCAAACAGGGCGACACGGTCATCTTTTCGGCCAGCCCGATTCCCGGAAACGAGGAGGCGATTCACCGGGTGGTCAACAGCCTCTTTCAGCAGGGGGCCGAGGTCATCTACAGCGCGCTGGCCCGGGTGCACGTCTCCGGCCACGCCAGCCAGGAAGAGTTGAAACTGATTCTCAGCCTGGTCAAACCGCAGTTCGTCGTGCCGATTCACGGCGACTATCGCCATATGGCCCTCTTTCGCAAACTGGCCGTGGCTATGGGCTATGACGAGGAGCAGGTCCTGATGGCCGAGACCGGCTCGATCCTGGAGTTCGGCCCGGAATATGGCCGCATCAGCGGAAAGGTGGCCTCGGGGAATATCTTTGTGGACGGGCTGACCGTCGGGGAGATTGGCAGCGTGGTGGTGCGTGACCGGCAGGTGCTGGCGCGCGACGGCATCCTGATGGTCGTGGTGGCGGTAGACCGGCGCACCGGTCGGGTCGTGGGTGGACCCGACCTGATCTCCCGGGGCTTTGCCCGCGGCCGGGCCACTCAGGACCTCCTGGAAGAGTCCCGCCAGGTCGTCCTGGAGGCGTTGAACCACGGCAGCGATGTCCCTTCCGACTGGAGTTTTGCCAACCGCAAGATTCGGGATAGTCTGGGCAAGTTCTTTTATCAAAAGACCCGCCGCCGGCCGATGATTTTGCCGGTGGTGATGGAGGTTTAGGGTTGGGGGTTGAAGGTTGAGGGTTGAGGGTTGAAGGTTGAAGGTTGGGGGTTGAAGGTTGAGGGTTGAAGGTTGAACGTTGAACGTTGCGAGTTGAGCGTTTGACGTTGGAGAAAGCGATGGCCAGACGGCGTACGACGAAACGCGCTTCCTCGAGGAAGCGCAAGACGACCCGGCGGACCTCCCCCACTACCGGGCGGCGCAGGACGACCCAGAAACGTCGTCAGCGCAAGGCGCAGCCGCTCAAGTTTGACCTGGATCCGCGCCTACAGCGCGAGATTGTGGGGTTATTGCTCCTAGCCCTGGCGGTGATCTGTCTGCTCAGCCTCTTTTCCCGAGTGGAAGGGGGTCTGGGGGGGCAACTCCAGTCTGCCTTGCGCACCCTCTTTGGCTGGGGCAGTTTCCTCCTCCCGCTGGGGTTGGGCGCGGTGGCCGTGCGCATCCTCTGGGGGGAGGTCCGGGAAGAGCCGGCCCTGGACTGGAACGACATTCTGGGTGGCCTGCTCATCTACCTGGCCCTGCTCGGGCTACTGGCCCTGCCCTCGGCCGACCTGGAGGCCACCATGGTTCGGGTCGAACTGAGCGCGATGCAACCGGGGCAATGGGCGGGCAGCGGGGGCGGCCTTTTGGGCCATGCCGTCAGCCATGCCCTGGTGGGGTCCATTCGCGGAGCGGCGACCGTGTTTGTGCTGCTCGTTGTCGGCCTGATTGGGGCGATGATGGCCTTTGACCTCTCGGTGCGGCAGATCACGGCCGGGGTCTCCGCGTTGGCCGGCCAGGTCAGCCAGGTCGCCCGGCGGGTCTGGCGGCGTTCCACGTTGCCCGTGCGCACCGGTCCGGCCGAGCCTGTCTCCCGACGGCGGCTGCGCCTCCGCCCCGCTCCCACCGAGGTGGAGGTGCTGCCGGCCGCGGAGGAAGAAGCGGCCGCGGAGGGGGAAGCGGCCCCGCTGCCGCGCATCATCGGCCGGCCCGAACGCCAGACCGGCATCTCCCTGGCCGTCCGGCCGGTAGGGGAGTGGAAACTGCCACCGATTGACCTACTGGAACCGGCCGGCGAGACCGAGGTCAGCCAGTCCGAGATTCGGCGCAAGGCCCGCGTCATCGAGGAAACGCTGGCCAGTTTTCAGGTGCAGGCCCGCGTGGTCGAGGTGAACCACGGTCCGGTGGTGACCCAGTTCGCCCTCCAGCCCGGCTTTGGGGTCAAGGTCTCCAAGATCACCGCCCTGGCCAACGACCTGGCCCTGGCCCTCTCCGCGCCGAGCATCCGCATCGAGGCCCCCGTGCCCGGCCGGCCCTTTGTCGGTGTCGAAATCCCCAACACGGCCATCTCCCTGGTCACCCTGCGCAATATCCTGGAGAGCCGCACCTTCCAGGAGCATCGGGGCAAACTCAAGATCGCCCTGGGAGAAGATGTCTCCGGCCAGCCGGTCGTGGACGACCTGACCAAACTGCCCCACCTGCTCATCGCCGGCACCACCGGTTCGGGCAAGAGCGTCTGCATGAACGCGATCGTGGTCGGTTTCCTCTACCAGCACACCCCCGACACCCTGCGCTTTATCATGATTGACCCCAAGCGGGTCGAACTGAGCATCTTTCAGGAGATTCCCCATCTGGCCTTTCCGGTCGTGACCGAGATCAACGGCCGGCGGGGGGGTGGGACGGCTGCCGGGGAGGTGGACGCGCTCAAGGCGCTCTACTGGGCCACCCAGGAGATGGAGCGTCGCTACCGCGTCTTTGCCCGGGAGGGGTTCCGCAACATCACCGGCTACAACAAGGCCGCCCTGGCCCAAAAGAACCCCAACCTGCCCCCGATGCCCTACATCGTCCTGATGATTGACGAACTGGCCGACCTGATGATGGTCGCCCCGGAGGAGGTCGAGACGATGATCTGCCGGCTGGCCCAACTGGCCCGGGCCACCGGCATCCATCTGGTTATCGCCACCCAGCGGCCCTCGGTGGATGTGGTCACCGGCCTGATCAAGGCCAACTTTCCCTCGCGCATCTCTTTTGCCGTCTCTTCCTCGGTGGACAGCCGCGTTGTCCTGGACATGGTTGGCGCGGAGCAGTTGCTGGGCCGCGGCGACATGCTTTACCAGTCGATTGACTCGGCCAAACCGGTGCGCATCCAGGGAAGTTTCGTCTCGGACGAAGAGATCGAACGGGTGGTGGCCTTTTGGCGAGAACAGGGCACGGAGGAGCCGCCGCCACTCTCGCCGGTGCAACTGGCCATGCCCCTTTCCTGGAAAGAGGAGACCCAGGGACCCCCTCCGCCCGAGGAATCAGAGGACGACCTGCTCCCCGAGGCGATTGACCTGGTCAAGAAACACCAGCGGGCCTCGGCGGCCCTCTTGCAGCGCCGCCTGCGGGTGAGTTACAACCGCGCCTCACGGCTGATTGACCTGCTGGAGCAGCGGGGCATCGTCGGACCGGAGGAGAAGGGCCGCTCGCGGGAGGTGCTGATCGGCCCGGAGGAGAAGGGGTAGGGGGGTGTTTCTCCTGGATCGCTCACAGCAAGGCCCGAATCGCCTCCTTGTCCATGTCCTGCTCCTCCCGGCCGCCGCCGGGGCCTACAGGGGCAACTCCTGCCCCACCCCCTGTTCCTGGGCCAGGGCATAGACCCGCGCTGCCACCGAGACGTCCTGCAAAGCCAGGCCGACCGACTTGAAGAGGGTAATCTGCTCCTCGGAGGTGCGGCCAACCTGGCCACTGATGACCTGCCCCAGGTCGCCCTGGATGTGCGCCTCCGTGATCAGCCCCTCCCGGATCGGGATGAGGAAATCGCCGGCCTCAGCCAGGCATGCCTGGCGGTCGTCGGCGATGCAAAAGGCCCGCCGCACCGTCTCCCCATCCAGTTCGCGGTGTGTGGGCGCGTGCGCGCCGATGGCGTTGATATGCAGGCCCGGGTGGAGCCAGTCGGCCGGAAAGACCGGTTCGTGCGCGCTGGTGGCGGTGACGACGATATCGGCCTGGGCCATCGCCGCTTGGGGGGCGTCGGTGGGCAGGACCTCGAGGCCCAACCGGGCGGCCATCTTTTCGGCGTAGGCACGGCCGGCCGCCGCGTTGAGGTCGTGGACATAGGCCCGGTGAATCGGCCGCGCCTGGCAGACGGCCTCAAGTTGCGTCTGGGCCTGCACACCGGCCCCCAAGACCAGCACGACGGAGGCATCGGTGCGGGCCAGGTACTTGCTCGCCACGCCGCTGACCGCCCCGGTGCGCATCGCCGTCAGCCAGGTGCCGTCCATCACGGCCAGGAGCGCGCCGCTGCGGGGGTCGTTCAGGAGCACCGTGGCGATGACCGCCGGCAACCCCCGCGCCGGGTTGCCCCCATAGACCGAGACGACCTTCAGGCCCAGGGCGTCCATCGCGCCGCCGATGTAGGCGGGCATTCCCAGGTTGACCCCGCCGTGTACCCGAATCGTCGTCCGTAGCGGCATGAGGACGTTGCCCAGGGCGTGCTGGCGAAAGGCCTCCTCCACGGCGGCCATCGCCTCGGCCATGGTGAGAAGTTCCTCCACATCCTGACGGGTCAACAGAATAGCCATCGTCTTTTCTCCTTTCACTCGACCAGGGCGATGGCGTCCATCGCCACCCGCGCCCCTTTGGGCAGGGCCGCTGCGGCCAGAGCGGCCCGGGCCGGCGGGTCCTGGGCAAAGTAGGTCGCATAGACCTGATTGACCGTGCCGAAATCGGCCATATCCTGCAGATAGACCGTCACCCGGACGACCCGGTCCAGCGAGGAGCCGGCCGCCTCCACGATGGCACGGATATTCTCCAGCACCTGCCGGGCCTGGCCGGCGGTGTCCTCCGGCGAGACGAGCGCGCCGCCGGCCGGGTCCAGGGGAATCTGCATCGCGGTAAAGAGCAGGGGGCCGGCAATAACCCCTTGCGAGTACGGCCCCACGGCGGCGGGGGCCCCGGCGGTGTGCACGACCTTGCGAAGCGCCATACGAGCCTCCTTTCTGTCAACCGTATCGGTGGCGAACATGCTCCTGTTCAGTTTATCACAAGGAGGAGATGAGTTCAAGTGTGGTATAATAGGTTCAAATCAGAGAGGAGGAACACCGGTACAATCTGCGTCCTCGTGTAGTGTTTCAGGCCATCTGGGTGGGTCAGAAAGCCCCATGGTGGTCTTGCTACAGTTGAACGTTAGAACGTTCCACGTTCAAAAGTTTTTCTGCCGGTTCATCAATGGGTACTCGGTACGAACTTGCGAAACCGTGTACTTGCCAAGCCGACGTATCGGAGGTAGCCATGGAGGATAAAGAAGCAGTTCGACAGCGCATCGAGGCCCTGCGCCGCGAGATCGAGTTTCATGACTACCGCTACTATGTCCTGGACGACCCCGTAATCAGCGATGCGGAGTATGACCGACTCTACCAGGAATTGCTCCGGTTGGAGGAGGCCCATCCCGAGTTGGTCACCGCGGACTCGCCTACGCAGCGCGTCGGGGGACAGCCGCTGGAAGAGTTTGTCCAGGTCGAACACCCCGCGCCGATCCTCAGCCTGGACAACGCCTTTGACGCCGAGGGGCTGCGGGCCTGGCGTGAGCGCATTGGCCGGCTGCTCCCCCCAGAGACCTCCCTGGCTTACGTCGTCGAGCCCAAGATGGACGGCCTGACGGTGGTGCTGCACTACCGTCAGGGGCGGTTTGTCCTGGGGGCCACGCGGGGGAACGGCCAGGTCGGCGAAGAGATCACGGCGAACCTGCGCACGATCAAGACGGTGCCCTTGCAGATTCCCCGGTCGGGAGAGGAGGTAGCTGTCCCCCCCTACCTGGTCGTGCGTGGAGAGGCCTTTATCCCCATTGCCGAGTTTGAGCAGATGAACCGTTGGTTGGCCGAGGAGGGGAAAAAGACCTTTGCCAACCCGCGCAACGCCGCCGCCGGCACTCTGCGCCAACTGGACCCGCGCATCGCCGCCTCGCGGCCGCTGCGCCTCTTTTGCTACGCCATCGTCGTTGCCGAGGGGGAGGTGCCGGCCACCCAATGGGAGAGGCTCCAGTACCTGGAACGGCTGGGCTTTCCGGTGGCCCCGGAACGGGCCCGCTTTGAGGACCTGGAGGAGGTCATCGCCTATTGCCAGCAGATGGCCGGCCGGCGGGACACCCTGCCCTACGAGGCCGATGGCCTGGTGGTCAAGATTGATGACCTGGCCGTGCAGGAGGAACTGGGCGTCGTAGGCAAGGCCCCTCGGGGGGCGATTGCCTTCAAATTCCCTGCCCGCGAGGGCACAACGCGGCTCCTGGATATTGGGGTGAATGTGGGGCGCACCGGTGTGCTTACTCCCTATGCCGTTCTGGAGCCGCTGGAACTGGCCGGGGCCACGATCGGCCGGGCCAGCCTGCACAACTTTGACTATATCCAGGAGCGCGACATCCGCATCGGGGACCGGGTTCTGGTCAAGCGCTCCGGTGACGTGATTCCTTACGTGCTCGGCCCCATCGTGGACCTGCGGGATGGGAGCGAGCGGGTCTATGAGCCGCCGACGACCTGCCCCGCCTGCGGTGGTCCGGTTGAGCGACCGGAGGGAGAAGTTGCCCTGTACTGCACCAATCCGACCTGCCCGGCCCAACTGGTCCGCCGGGTGGAGTACTTTATCTCGCGGGGGTGCATGGACATTGAAGGGATGGGCTCCCAACAGGCGGCCCTGTTCGTCCGGGAGGGGCTGATTCGCGACGTGGCCGACATCTACACCCTCAAGCGGGAGGGGATCCTGACCCTGGAGGGGTTTGCCGAAAAGGCCACCGACAACCTGCTCCAGGCGATTGCGACTTCCAAATCGCGCCCGCCGGCCCGCCTGCTGACCGCGCTGGGCATCCGCCACGTCGGCAGCACGGTGGCGGAACTACTGCTGCGGCACTACCGCTCGCTGGACGCCCTGGGCCGGGCCACGGTGGAGGAGTTGGAGGCGATTGAGGGGATTGGGCCGCGCATCGCCCAGTCGGTGGTGGCGTGGTTCCAGGATGCGCGCAACCGGGCGCTTTTGGACAAGTTGCGCGCGGCCGGCCTCAGAATGACCGAGGAAGAACCCGCTCCCTCGGCAGAGGTGTTGCCGCTGGCCAACCTGACCTTTGTCATCACCGGGGCCCTCCCCACGATGAGCCGCGAGGAGGCCCGCGCCTACATCGAGGCCCACGGCGGGCGGGTGACGAACAGTGTCTCTCGCAATACCGACTACCTGGTGGTGGGCGAGGCCCCTGGCGGGACGAAATCCCGCCGGGCGCAGGAACTGGGCGTGCCGATGATTGACGAGGCCGCCTTGCGGAAAATGGTGTCTCCATGAGCACCCCCCGCGGGCTCGGGGGGTGCTCATGGCTACTCTCCCATCCCTACCCACCAGGCCAGGGCCGTTACCACCACGGCCAGCGGCAGCAACCAGCGGGTGTAGCGATAGAAGGCCAGGTCGAGGGGCAGGCGACGGGGACGGCTTTCCCAGACGGCCAACAGGATGAGGGTAGCGAGGATGGCGGCCGTCGGGGCCGGCCAGGGCCGGCCGGCCGGAAAGAGCCCCGCCGCCTGTACCGCCACGGCGACCAACCCCACCTGCCCGCAGAGTTCCAGCGACTCCACCGCCCGAAAGAGGGCCAGGGCGCGACCCCCCAGGGCGGACAACGGGGCAGCGTAGGCATCCCGGTCCCACATCGGCCAGGGCAGAGCCATCAGGGTGAGCGCGGCGATCCCCAGGGCGACCGCGCCGCTGGAGGTATCGCCGGCCGGGGTGAGGGACAGCGTACCCCCCTGACCGAGCAGCGCCAGTGCCCCCCCTGCCAGGAAGAGCCCGATCAACCGGGCGACCTCCAGCGGGGCCTGGCGGCGCACCCCCAGGGCGGCCGGTAGGTCGGCGGAGGCGGCCGCCGCCAGCAGTCGGGCCAGCGGCGGCCCGGCCAGGAGGAACAGGTACAGGAACAGGCCGCCGGGGAAAGGCTCCCCTGGTGGCCTGGGACCCCAGGGCAGAAGGGCCAGTCCCCACGAGAGGCAGAGGAGCACAACCGGCGCGGGCCAGATGATGGGAAAGGGGCTGCCCTCCGAGCCGGCCGGTGGCTTTTTTCCCAGAAGGTGGAGCAGTTCCAGGAGGGGATACCAGGCCGGCCGTGCCGGCCGCCGGCCCAAGTGCGCCCCCAGCCAGGCGGCCAGCCCCCGGAGGAACAGGCCCAGCAGCAGCGCACCCAAAAAGCCGGGCAAGAGCAGCATCCGTAGGAAAATCTCCCCACTGCTCATGTGCTCTCCTCAGAGGAACCGGCTTCCTGACCCCGCACAATCGCCTCCAGGGCGGCCAGAATCTCCTCCGGGCCAGGCGGACAACCGGCCACGAACACCTCCCTGCCGGGCAGAACTGCCTTCTCCCCGGCCCCACAATCACCCAGGCGCAGACAGGCCCACGGCCGGTGAAACCGGCCAAGCAGTTGCCGCACCTCCTCCTCCGGCAGGCCGGCCTGCCGGCCACACCAGAGCAGCAGGTCGGCGTGGGCCGGGGCTTCGACCCACGCGACCCCCGGCCGGCGGTACGGCCGGGCCAGCAGTGCGGCCAGCGCCTCCTGGAAGCAGCCGCCACAGCCGCTTCCCTCGACCAGGTAGACCTTGACCAGCCCCAGCCCAACCTTCATGGACCCTCCAAAGGCACGGCCGTCGCACTCTGCAAGACCTCCAAGGCCGGCCGGGGGTAAAGGCCCAGAAGCAGCAGGACCACGATCAGGAGCGCAATGACCCCCAAGACCGCCCGGGGCGGAGGTCGCCACTCCACCGTCTGCCCGGTGGCCAGCAGGGTGGGCCAGAGGGCCCGGACCATCGCCAGTAAAAAGAGCGCGGTCGCCACGACCAGGCCGGCCAGGTACCCCCAGCCCTGCTCCAGGGCCAGGCCGAAGAGGGTCCAGCGGCCGACAAAGCCGCCCAGCGGGGGAATTCCGGCCAGGCTCAGCGTGGCGGCCAGGAGGCCGGCCGCCACAACCGGCAGGCGGTGGCCGATGCCGACCAGGCCGGCCAGGTCATCCCTGCCCGTACTCCACTCCAGCGTCCCCACACATACCAGCAGCAGCACCAGGGCGACCAACCGGTGCAGCATCATCCAAAAGGCGTTGGCCAGGCCGGCGGCGTTGCCCTGGGCCAGGGCGTAGAGAATCAGGGCGATCTCAAAGGAGGCAGCATAGGCTGCCAGCCGTTTCCAACGGCTCTGCCCGGCGGCCAGGAGAGCCGCCCCCACCGCCGCCGCCACCGCCCCGACCATCAGATAGGTCCGGGCCGCACCGAGTTTGGCCAGCAGGTCGGGAAAATCGAAAAAAAAGCTGCCCAAAAAGGCCAGCGCGGCCCCCTGCACCAGGGCAACCAGCAGACCCAACACTGCCGTCGAGGTGTGGCCGGCCAGGTCGGGGAACCACAGGTGAAAGGGGATCGCCGCCAGACTCAACCCGAACCCCACCACAATCAAGCCGAAGGACAACCTGGCCCAAAAGACCTCCTGGGGCATCTCCAGGTAGCGGCCCAGCAGGAGAAAACCGATGACCAGCGGGAGGCCGGAAAGGATCATCATCGTCAGGTATTTCAGGCCGGCCATCAGGGTCGAGGCCGGCAGCAACCCCACCGGCCCTTGGGGCCGGTCCACCGTTCCCAGGACCACCGCCAGGCCGGCGACCTCCAAAAGCAGCGCTATCACGATCGGGTCGTCCAGCAGGATGATCGCATTGCTGAGGCCCAGGATAAAGAGCCCGATCGGAACGGGCAGGTCTCCCTGAGAGAGCGACTGGGCCACCAGCAGGACCGCCGCCGTGACCAGAAAGAGGCCGTAGAGCAAGAGCCTGTCCGTGGGGGTGATCTCCAGGGTGGCCCCCAAGAGCCGCAGGGGCTTCTCCAGGGGCAGACGGGCGCACAAATAGACCTCCAGGAGCAGAATCAGCACCGCGGCCCAGAGAACCAGTCGCCGGTATTGTACCAGCAGAAAGGTATAGACGGCCCCGGCCAGAGGAAGGCCGATGAATACCAGCATCAGCATAGAGCGGTCTCCTTGCTCGTGAACCTGGTGGTCATTCCCAATCTTCCACAGAGGGCAGTTCCCACCGTTGCAGGCGGGCGTAAAAGAGCAAGGCGATATAAGCAGAACCCAACGCCAGCAGGATGCTCACCGCGCTCAGCAAGGCGATCGCCAGCAGGCCCACATTTTTGGAAAGGGCCATGTAGAGCAGGTCTACGCTGGCGATGCAGAGCAGCAGTCCCACACTGACCTCCTGCATCTCGCGGGCAAAAAGCAGGATAAAGAGGCCGGAGAGGCCCAGCCAGTACCAGACCAGGTCCACATAGAACCAGAGCGAGCCACCCTGCTCGGGCAGGACAGGGTTCCGGACCAGCGGGTAGAGTACGGCCAGCGTGTAGGTAATGAGAATCAGCACAGCCAGGTAAAAGGTCGTCAGCAGGTAGGCGGGGAGTTGAAAGCGGGGCCGGGCCCGCCGTTGCAACCGGCGCATTGTCCAGCGCAGACGGGCCGCGGTGACCTCGTCCAGAGAGGCCTCCTGTTCCAACGCGTGGACCCGCCGACGCAGGAGCACGGTAAAGGCGAGGATGCCGACGACGGTCAGGCCGGTGACGGCCTTGACCAGGACAAAAGAACTGAGCGAGACGGTGCCGAACACCAGGTCGTGCGGGACAAAGACGGTCGGAAAGCGGGCCAGCAGGGCGGCCAGGAGGAGATACTCGCCCAGCAAGGCCGGTAGCGTAATGCGCCAGTCCCGAAAGACGGCCAGGAGGCCCCCGCAGATCAAAAAGCCAAACCAGAGGAGCAGTTCCAGGTCCAACTGTATCGGCCAGAGTTGCATCGTCTCACCTCGTCAGGATGACCAGGATGACCCCGGCCAGGACCAGGATGACCAGCAAAAAGTAGGTCACATGGTGTTCCAGGAAGGCAACCGACCGCTGAATCCCCCCGTTCAGCCGCCCGGCGAGGGTGCTCAGGAAGCGGTAGAGGGAAGCCGGCCGGCCCAACCAGGCCAGCCAGGCCGTCTCCCCGGTAAGCACCGGCAACGGTTCACGCAGCAGCAGCGGTTCGGGCAGGGAAAGCCGCCGACGCCGCCGGGAAAGGGCCGCACCGAGACTGCCTCCCGCCAGCAGGAGCAGGAGGAGCCCGCCCCAGGGCCATCCCCATCCCCACAGGGCCTCGAGCAGTGGGCGCGGGAGCGAAACTGCGCTCCCCTGCACCACCATAGCAGCCTTTCCCCAGAGCCAACCCCACAGCCAGGGGGTTGCCAACCCGCCGACCGGGAGAAGAACGACCAGGCCGGTGCAGGCCGGCCCCATCCACGCCCTCCACCGGGTCACCTCGCCGGTCTCTTGGGGCAGGAGAGTACGGCCCCGCCAGAGGTAGGCCAGCGCCAGCGGTGTCGCCAGGAGAAGGAGGACCAGGTGAACCGGCCGGGCCATCTGGAACAAGGCCATCGCCAGGAGCCACCTTCCGACAAAACCAGGGGACAGGGGCAAGCCCGCCGTCTCCCAGGCGGCCAGGGTAAAGAGGGTGCGCCGGCCGGCCGGGTCACGCCATCCCCCCGGCGCAAAGGCCAGGTGAAAGGCCAGTTTGCTCAGCAGCAGGCCGGGGAGGAAAAAGAGGGCGGCGGCCAACCCCAGGGGGTGGTTCGTGCCCAGGGCAAGCAAGAGCAACCCCATCCGTGAGACGGTGTCGGCGGCCAGGACGCGCCGGCCGCTCCCCTGCCGCAGGGCCAGGGCCGCCCCCACAATCAGGCTGAGGCTGCCGGCGGCCATCGCGACCTCGCCGGGCAGAAAGGGACGCTGCAAGGGGGGCACCCAGGAAAGGAAGCGCAACCAGAGGTAGGGGCCGGCCAGCAGGCCCCCTCCCCCCAGGAGCAGCGTGCTCACCGGGCCCGGCGACTCGGCCACCGCCACCGTCCAGGTATGGGCCGGCACCTGCGCCATGCGCAGCCAGACCGTGGCCAACACCAGGAGCAGGACCACCGGCGAGACCATCTCGGGGCGGATCAGGCTTTCATGCAGCGAACCGGCCGAGTGATCCAGAAGCAGCAGGGCCACCAGCAGGGGATAACCGGCCCCATGGTGCAGCCCCAGAAACCACTCGCCGATGCCGGGTGTGGGCAGCCCCTCCCGATCGTCGGTCAGCAACAGATAGGTCGCCAGGAGCACCCCCTCCCAGGCGACAAAGGCCTGGAGCAGGTTGCCGCTGAGAAGCAGGTTCAAAAAGAGGGCCAGCAGGAAGGGCGGCCAGCCGGCAAACCATCCTTCCCCATCCGGATCGGCCAGGGCCACCCACAGGGCCAGTAGAAAGGCCACTCCGCCGGCCAGCAGGGCAAAGAGGGCCACGAACGGGTCAAAGCGGTAGACCACCCGCACAACCCACAGCTCCAGCGGTACTACAGCGGAGGGGACCACCCACGCAGGACCGCCCCGGAGCCAGATGAGGGGAACCAGTGCGCCCAGAAAGAGCAGCGGCGTCAACCGAGCCGACCAGCGAACCGACAGGTGGCGGCCGACCAGGAGAATCAACCCTCCCCCGCCGGCCAGGAGGACCATCGCATAGAGCAGCGCGGTTGTCATCCGCCCACCTCCTCCAAAAAGCCCCACGAAGCCACGACCACCCCCACCTGGTCGAGCGGTTGCCCGACCAGCAAGCGGGGCAAGGCGGCCAGATGGGCCCGGCCGGCACTGCCTCGCCAGAGACCGGCCAACCGGGTTGCCCCTCCGTTCATCGCCCGCACCTGCAGGCGCACGCTCAGCGGGCCGGCGGGGGCCTCCACCCGTGACTGCGCCTCCCCCTCGGGGAATTCTCCCCCCTCGGCCGAACAGACGGCCCCTGGGGGGGCCTCCTGCACGACCCGTTCCAGCAGGTTGAGGCTTTCCATCGTCTCCAGCAGGCGCACCAGCCAGCGGGCAAAGGCATCGCCCCCCTCCTGCCGGACAACCCGGGGCGGCAGGTCCTCATAGGCCGCGTAGGGCCGCTCCAGGCGCAGGTCCCGCTCGATGGCCGCGGCGCGGGCCGACGGTCCGGCCAGTCCCTCCTCCTCCGCCTGCTCCCGAGTGACCGGGCCGGCCCCGACCAGCATGGCCGCCAGGGTGCGGTCGGCGATCAGGCGGTCGGAGAGGCGGTAGAGCGGTCCCCGCACCTGCGCGACCAGGTCGGCCAGCGGGCTCAGGTCGGGGAGGTCGTGGGCCAGGCCACCGGGTCGGTTCAGCCCGGAAAAGAAGCGTCGGCCGGTCAGGTGGGCACGGGCGCGGAGGACCTGTTCCCCCAGGTCATAGAAGTGGCCGGCCTCGACCGGCCGGCCGGCAGCCCAGAGCAGCCGGGCCGTCGTCACCAGGTGGGCCAGGCAGCGCTCCACCTCGGCCAGCGCCACCCGCAGGGACCGCGCCCGTGGGGGCACCTCCAGGCCGGCCAGCGACTCCAGGGCCTGACAGTAGGCCAGGGTGTAGGCCCAGGAGGAAAAGGCTGCCAGCCGTTCCACGCCGTCCAACCCCTCCTCCGGGGAGAGGCCGGCCCAGTCTTCCGGTCGTGGCCCCTCCGCCTGGAGCATAGCCGCCTCGGCCGACCAAACCGCCGCCCCCTCGACCTCCAGGCGGAGCCGCAACACCCCCGGCCAGCCCGGATAGAACGGTCCCAATGAAAGAGGATAACGCATCTCGAGTCCCTATCGGCCCAGGGCGGTCGGGCCGCCGCACCATCCACCTCAGTATGACTGGAACAGTTTTCCCCAAGGCGTGCGCAGCATCGCCTCTACCCGCTTGCGGCCGATGAACCGATACCAGTAGGCGTTGTAGTAGAGATTGGAGGCCATGTAAGACCAGGGCACCAGCGGCGTCCGCAGGAGGAACTTTTCCAGCGGCTTGAGAAAGCCGTGGTAAATCTGCTTCTGCCCCCAACTGGCAAAGGTGTCCCCCGTCTGAAAGCCCCAGTCCTCGTTGGCCGCATCCTCGTCCCCGACGATGCGAATCTGCCGGGGGTCGCCCAGGCCCAGCCCCATCTCGTGCGCAATGCGGATATAGTCCAGGCGCAGGGGGTCAAACCCCATCATCCGGGCAGCGACCGCGTCAATCGCCACCAGGTCGGCAGAGGCCAGGATGACATTCTTGACGTGGGGGACCATCGCCCGGGGCCCCGGCCCCTCGCCGGCAAAGGTCCCGTCCATCACCGCCAAGACCCCCGGGTGAATCTCGTGCTGAATCGTGAGCAGGTCCACCAGAGTCTGGTGAATTACCGCATGGGTCCAGTGCCGCCGGCGGTGCAGCAGCCCGCCAAAGGCGTTCTTCATCGCACCGGTGGTGGTGGTAAAGACGTGCGTCTTGACCGTGGGCAACTGGATGATATTTTCCCCGATGAACCGTTTGGGAATGCAAAGCCCATCGGGAAAGATGCCACCGAGCGCCAGCATTCTGCCTTTGGGCTCGTAGTGAACCCACTCCACATCTTTTTCAAATAAATACACCGTGGGGATACCATAGCGGTCCAGGACCGGCCGCTGCTTGTTCTCCTGCTCGCCGACATAGGCATTGACCACCACCGTGTCGTTCTGACAGCCGTACAGTCGCTCTCGCGGGTAGCCATCCTCCAGCATCGTCTTGATCACCCCCTCCAGTTGCCAGGGGGTGGTCGAGCAGGCCGGATACCAGTGCTGCCAAGAGATGTTGATCTTGAGTGCGGTGGTATATTCGGGGGAAAGCACCTCTTGATAGCCGGCCAGGTGCATCAGTTCGCGATAGTCGCGCAAGACCGTCTCCGGGCTGGTGCGCAGTACGGCCACGACGCCGCGGCCGGGAAAATTCTTGTCCATAAAGAAACCTCCTCAGGGGGTGTGGAAAAGATAGAGAATGACCAGCGCAGTCATCCCCCACAGCAGCAGATTGATCAGAAAGGGCAGGTCCCGGAGCAAAATCTCCTCTGGGCTACCGCCGCCGTTCTTTTGATAGACCAGATAGAGATAGCGAAAGATCGCATAGATGACAAAGGGAATCGTCACCATCATGTAGGGATAGGGCTCCCGGGGCAGGTTGGGGGCAAAGACGGTGTAGAGGGAGTAAGCCATCAGGGTGCTGGCCGTGACGATCGTGATCATCGCCTCCAGCAGGGGCGGAGAGTATTCCTGGAGGATGGAGCGATGCTGGCCGGCGTCATTGTTCAGAAGGATCAACTCGTGCCGCCGCTTGGCCAGCCCCAAAAAGAGGGCCAGCAGAATCGTGCAGATGAACAGCCAGGGAGAAAGGGAGACGCGGATGGCCAGGGCCCCGCCGGCCGCCCGCAGGACAAAGCCGAAGGCGATGGCAAAGACGTCCAGGAGGACGATATTTTTCAGATAAAACGAGTACCCCAGCATGAGGGCCAGGTAGATCAGCAGGGCAACGCCAAAGGCCGGTTCCAGCCAGAAGGAGAGCGGAACGGCCCCAACGACCAGTAGCACCGCCGTGACCACCGCCACAGACGGGGAGAGTCGGCCTGCTGCCAGCGGGCGGTTGCGTTTCAGTGGGTGGTTCCGGTCTCGCTCCATGTCCGCCAGGTCGTTGATCAAATAGACCGCGCTGGAGACCATGCAGAAAAAGAGAAAGGCCAGCAGCGATTGCAGCACAGCCTGCGGGTCCAAAAGTTTGCGGGCAAAGACCACCCCGGCAAAGACAAAGACATTTTTCGTCCACTGCTTTGGCCGCATGCTGACCAGGAGATAGCGGATCATCTTTTCCCTCACGCCCGACCCATCCTCTGGCCGGGAAACGGCCTTATCATACCGCATCTCCCCCGGAACGTCAACTTGATTTTTGAGCAAATCCTTGATACAATGGAAGCAAGTCCCTGCTGAGAAGACTTCCGAGGCAAGGAGACGTGCGGTGAACTGGGCATATACTCCATACATGATCCCGCTGGGAATCGCCGCCGCCGTATCGGCGGGGGTCGCGGTCGCCGCATGGCGGCGCCGGCCGGCCCCTGGTGCCCTTCCCTTTGCCCTGCTCTCCCTGGCCGTGGCCCACTGGTGCCTCGGAAACGCCCTGGAACTGGCCGGGGCCGACCTGACCACCAAGGTGCTGATGTCCAAGATCGAGTGGATCGGGATCGTCCTGATGCCGCTGGGCTGGCTCGTCTTTGCCCTGCAGTATATCGGGCAGGACCGCTGGCTGACCCGACGCAACCTCCTCCTGCTGGCCCTGGTCCCCAGCGCCACCTTGCTGCTGCTGTGGTTCAAAGAGGACCTCATCTGGGCCGAGTTGGACCCGAACGTCATTGTTGGACAGGGCCTGGGGCCGGCCTATACGGCAGCCTTTTGGGTGTACACACTCTACAACTATGGCCTGTTGGTCGCCGGAACGGTGCTGCTCTTCCGCACCCTCCTGCGGTCCCCCCGGCTGTACCGGGGACAGATCGTGGCCCTGCTCGTCGCGGTGCTTTCCCCTCTGATCAGCAACGTCCTCTATGTCATCGAGGCAAAATTTCTGCCCCCCAATATGGACCTGACCCCCTTTTCCTTCACCATCACCAACCTGGCCGTCGTGTGGGGATTTTTCCGCTTTCGCCTGCTCGATGTGGTGCCGGTGGCCCGGGACTTGGTCATCGAGAGCATGTCGGACGGCCTCTTGGTGCTGGACCTGCAGAACCGCATCGTGGAGGTTAACCCGGCGGGGGCCCGGCTCATCGGTCGGCCGATCTCGGAGATCGTGGGGCAACCGGCCGGCGAGGTGCTCGCCCCCTGGCCCGACCTGGTGGAACGGTATCGCGACATGCCAGAGGTGCAGGAGCAGTTCTCCATCGGGGAAGGGGCCGGGCGACGGTACTTTGACCTGCGCATCTCGCCGTTGCACAACCGGCACGGCCGCTTTGTCGGCCGACTGATCGCGCTGCGGGACGTCACCGCCGCCCAAGAGGCCGAGGAGGCCCTGAGACAGGCCCACCGCAACCTGGAGCAGCGCAACCGGCAACTCTCCCAGATTCTAGAGATGGGCAACCTCTTTCGCCTGAACCTGGACATGACGGCTCTCTTTCAGGAGATTGTCCGATCGATCTCCCACTCGCTGGGGTTCGGCGTGGTCGTCCTCAGCCTGGTGGACCGGGAGAGCGGCCAGATCTGCCTGCGTGCCCACGTCGGCATGTCCAATGGGGGCAAAGAACTGCTCGAAGGGGCCCTCTACATGTCCTGGGACGAGTTCTCCCGGTTGCTGGACGAGCGGTTCCGGGTCGGCCAGTGCTACTTTATCCCCGAGGGAGCGGTGGACTGGCAGGCCGTCTCGGAGGGGCCGACCTATGGGCTGACCCCACCGGCCGGCGATGACCTGCCAGAGGAGGAACGTTGGCACCCCAACGACGCCCTGGTCGTTCCCCTGAAACTGCAGCAGGGCCAGATCGTGGGAGCGGTCTCGGTGGACCGGCCGCTGAACGGCCGCCGCCCCACCGGGGAAACGTTCCAACTGCTCGAGATTATGGCCAACCAGGTCGCCACAGCGATCGAGAACGCCTGGCTCTACCGGCAGTTACAGGAGGAACTGGCCGAGAAGGAGCGCACCGCCCTGGCCCTGCAGGAGGCCAAGGAGGCCGCCGAGGCGGCCAGCCGGGCCAAGAGCACCTTCCTGGCCAACATGAGCCACGAACTGCGTACCCCCCTCAGCGCAATTATCGGCTACAGCGAACTGCTCCAGGAGGAAATTCGCGACCTGGGCTATCGGGCCTTTATCCCCGACCTGGAAAAGATCCGCCACGCCGGCGACCAACTGCTCGCCGTCATCAGCGACATCCTGGACCTCTCCAAGATCGAAGCGGGACGGATGGAACTGCACCTGGAGGCGTTCGACTTGGAGGCGTTGATCGAGGATGTCGTCTCGACCAGCCGCCCCCTGGCAGAGCAGAACGGAAACGTGCTCTACCTGCAGTCAGGGGAGAACCTCGGAACGATCTATGCCGATCCGGCCCGGGTGCGCCAGATTCTGCTCAACCTGCTCAGCAATGCGGCCAAGTTCACCCACCAGGGCGATATCACCCTCTCGGTCTGGCGAGGGGATGAGGAAGTCTTGTTCCAGGTCGCCGATACGGGAATCGGGATCCCCCCCGACCGACTGGAGGATATCTTTGAGCCCTTTGTTCAGGCCGATGGTTCCACCACCCGCCGTTACGGGGGATCGGGGTTGGGACTGGCGATCAGCAGACGTTTCTGCGAGATGATGGGGGGCACGATCACGGTGGAAAGCACCCCGGGCGAGGGTTCGACCTTTACCGTGCGGATGCCGGTCCGGGTCCGTGAGCCGGAGCCGCTCATCCAGGAAGACCTTCCGCCAGGAAAAGCGCGAGGACACACCATCCTGGTGATTGATGACGACCCGGCGGCGCGAGACCTGCTCCGCCGTTACCTGGAGCGGGAGGGATTTACCGCCGAGACGGCGGCTGATGGAGAGGAAGGGCTGCGCCGGGCCTCGGAACTGCGGCCCGATGTGGTCGTGCTGGATGTGCAGATGCCCGGGATGGACGGCTGGGAGGTGCTGAGCCGGTTCAAGTCCACCCCCGACCTGGCCGAGATCCCGGTCGTGATGGCCACGATCGAGGATGAGCGGGGGCGGGGACTGGCCCTGGGGGCCTCCGAGTACCTGGTCAAACCGCTCGACCGCGACCGTCTGGTCAATCTGATGCGCAAATATGCCCGGGTGGGCAGTGGGGATGTCCTGATTGTGGAGGACAATGACGCCACCCGGGAACTGCTCGCCCGCATCCTACGGAAGGAGGGCTGGCAGGTGCGGGAGGCCGCTAACGGCGGCCTGGCCCTGATGCAGGTGGCGGAGAAGCGACCGGCCTTGATTCTCCTGGACCTGATGATGCCCGAGATGGACGGATTTCAGTTCCTCACCGAACTGCGCAAAAGCCCGGCCTGGCGCGAGATTCCAACGATCGTGCTCACGGCCAAGGTGCTGACCGAGGAGGACCGCCAGCGTCTCAACGGCTATGTGAGCCAGGTCCTCCAAAAGGGCACCTACGGCCTCGACGACCTGCTGGCCCAGGTGCGCAAGTTGGCCGGGAGCCGCACTTCCGGACCTTGACAAGGGTTCCCGGCCGAGCCAGGGCGCAGGGCTGGCAAGGAGGGAAAAGACCGGCACTGTCCCTCCCTCTCCGGCAAGGAGGGAAAAGACCGGCACTTGTCCTCCTTCGCCGGCGAGGAGTTGCCCCATCGGCAATACCGGCCCCATACGCCATCCCGACGCCGCCGGCCAGTGCCGGTCTTTTACCAGGGCCCGCCCGGAAGAAGCGACGCCGTCAGCCAGTGCCGAAAAACCAAGAGTTGTTGCACCATCCCTAGTAGCCACGTACCACCAGTGGCAAATGAAACCGATACGGCCATTCCTCCCCCCAGGCGTACTTTAGGTCGTCGTTGGTAAGTCGCGGTAGATGTGCCAATGCCAGGCGAGCGAAGGAGACGCTCCCGCCTCGGACGGGGCAGCGGGGAGGTCAGCCCCGGCCAGACCGCCGGCTGTCAGTACGGCCAGAGCCAAGAGCGGACAAGTCGGCAGAAACACTCGCCGCAAGCGCATAGGGCACCTTTCGCGTCGCGATCTTATTTTTCGCCCACCGCTCTTCGCCTCCGCCCTGCTGCTTTTCGCCCCTACCGCTCCTCGCCCCCTGCGCCGGCCGCCCCCATCCCCACGGCACGGGCCGCAATGAGGGGCGCGGCCTTGCCGGGAGGTTCGGTATATCCTTCCGCGAGACTCGGATTACCCTGCCGAGGGACGCGGTCTGCATCAGGCCTTCTCGGCGATCTCCTGCCCGGCCAGTTCCAGGAACCGCTCCAGCGGCATTGCCCCCAGGTCCTCGTTGCTGCGCAGGCGCACCGCCACCTGCTCTGAAGCCTCCTCCCGCCGGCCGATGACCAGCATGTAGGGCACCTTTTGCAACTGGTGCTCGCGAATCTTGGCCTGCATGCGGCGGTTGCTGTCGTCTAGAACGACGCGCAGGCCGGCCGCCCGCACCTTTTCCTCCACTTGGCGGGCGTAGGGCACCTGATGGTCGGTGATCGGAATGACCGCCACCTGGACGGGGGCCAGCCACACCGGAAAGGCCCCGGCATAATGCTCGATCAGCACGCCAAAGAACCGCTCCAACGACCCCAGCAACGCCCGGTGCACCATGTAGGGACGGTGCTCCTGGCCGTCCTCGCCAATGTAGGTCAGGTCGAACCGTTCGGGGATGTTAAAGTCGAACTGAATCGTGGTGCACTGCCAGTCTCGGCCCAGGGCGTCCTTGATCTTTAGATCAATCTTGGGCCCATAAAAGACGGCCTCGCCCTCCTCCCGACGGTAGGGCAGGTTGCGGGCCTCCAACGCCTGCACCAGCGAGGCCTCGGCCTGCTCCCAGGCGGCATCCCCACCGATATACTTTTCCTTGCGCTCCGGGTCCCGCACCGAGAGGGCGATGTCGTACTCGTGAAAGCCAAAGGAGCCCAGGATGTGCAGGGTAAAGTCCAGGCAGCGGAGGATTTCATCCTCGATCTGGTCCGGCCGGCAAAAGATGTGGGCATCGTCCTGGGTAAAGCCGCGCACCCGCAGCAGTCCATGAAGGGTGCCGCTGCGCTCGTAGCGATAAACCGTCCCCAACTCGGCCCAGCGCATCGGCAGGTCGCGGTAACTGCGCAGTTGGGACTTGTAGATGGAGATGTGGAAGGGGCAGTTCATCGGCTTGATATAGTACTCTTGCCCCTCGATATCCATCGGGGCGTACATGCCCTCTTTGTAAAAGTCCAGATGCCCGCTGGTCTGCCAGAGCCAGGAGCGGCCGATGTGGGGCGTAAAGACCAGGTCATAGCCCCACTTGAGGTGCTCCTGCCGCCAGAACTCCTCAATCAGGTAGCGGACGATTCCCCCCTTGGGGTGCCAGAGCACCAGGCCAGGCCCTATGTCCGGCGCGATGCTAAAGAGGTCCAGGTCGCGCCCCAGGCGGCGGTGGTCGCGCCGTTCCATCTCCTCCAGGCGGTGGAGATACGCCTCCAGTTCCCGGTGAGAGGGCCAGACCGTACCGTAGATGCGCTGGAGTTGGGGCCGGCGTTCGTCGCCACGCCAGTAGGCCCCGGCGATGCGCAGCAGTTTAAAGCCGTCCTCCGGAATCTGGCCGGTGCGCTCCAGGTGTGGTCCCCGGCAGAGGTCGGTGAAGGTGTCGTGGGTGTAGGTGCTCAGCACGGGCCGGGCCTCCTCCAGCACCGCGCCATCCTCGTTGGCGCGGCCGGCCAGGATGTCGGCGATCAGTTCGAGTTTGTAGGGTTGATCCCGAAAGACCTGCCGCGCCTTCTCCGGATCAACCTCCCCCCGGACAAAGGAATAGTCCCCCTGGATGATCTCGCGCATGCGGGCCTCGATCTGCTCCAGGTCCTCCGGGGTCAGGGGGTGGGGCAGGTCAAAGTCGTAGTAAAAGCCGTCCGCGATCGCCGGCCCGATCCCAAAGCGGGTGCCGGGAAAGAGGTCGCCGACGGCCTGAGCCATCACGTGGGCCGTCGAGTGCCGCAGCGGAAGCAACGGGTCCTGCTCGTGTTCGGGCATTTTTCACCTCCTGAATAAAGAAAGGATCAGGGAAAGGAGCACGACGGCAACGATTCCCAGAACGACCGGGGGCACACGGGCCAGCGGAGGCACGGCCTGATAGAGCCGGCCCAGCAAGTTCGGCCGCAGGGCCACCGCCTGGGCAAACTGGGCGCGGGCCTCCGGGTAGCGGCCCTGGCGGGCGTAGAGATGCCCCAGGTTGAAGCGGGCCGTGTGGGCGACCTCTGGGGGGAGTTTCGGCCAGGAGAGCAAGTCCTCCAACTCGGCGGCGGCCTGCCCCCATTTCTTGAGGCGCAGGTGCAGCAGCGCCAGGTTGAGGCGGGGGACGGGCCGATCCGGGGCCAGCGATTGGGCCTGCTCCAGAGCCTTTTCGGCATCCTGGTAGCGCTTCTGGCGAAAGTAGAGAAAGGCCAGTTGGTTGTGGATGGCCGCCCGGCGGCCCGAATCCTCCCCTGCAACGGCGGCCAGTTGGGTGTGGAGTTCCTGCTCCGCTTCCGGGTAACGGCCCTTGTTCAGGGCGATCCAGGCCAGGATGCCGTGGGGGCGGTGCAGGGAGGGGTCCAGTTCCAACGCCCTGCGGGCGGCCTTGCCGGCCGCGCCGTAGCGCACCGCCTTGAAGAGGGCCACGGCCAGTTCCTGGTAAGCAGCAGCGTTCTCCGGCTCCCGGCGGACCAGGTCCTCCAGGAGGTGAACGGCCTCCGCCACCTGCCCTTCCTCGATCAGGGCGCGGGCCGCCGCCAGCGGGCCGGCCGGCCGGTCTTGCTCCTGGGACATCCAACACCTCCCGTTAAATCAATCCCCCTCGCCCGCACGGACGAGGGGGCCTCGTGGTTCCACCCTGCTTTGACCGGCGGGACGCTGGCGCAGCGGCCGGCCGGCCCTCCTCTGGCAGATAACGGTGCCACCCGTGGACCCATACTAGGTTTCCCGTTCCGGGCCCGGCTCCCAGGGGGTTTTCCCCACCGTTCCACGAGGAGGGCTTGCAGCCTACGGCCCTCCCTCTCTGACGCTTCCCAGGTGGGTACTCGTCCTGTTCAACGCCTTTACCGGGGGCCCACCGGTGCGCCCCGGTGGGCCACCCCGCCGTTCTGGTGGGCGATACTGGATTCGAACCAGTGACCTCCACGATGTCAACGTGGCGCTCTAACCGGCTGAGCTAACCGCCCCTCCACTACTATTATACCACAATCGTCGGAGGTGTGCAAATGGCATTGCCTCCCGCAACACCCTGTGTTATACTGTCTGCTGAGCATGAGGTGAACGATGAGCAATCAAGAGAATACCCAACTCCAACAGGCCATCTTGGCCGTTCAGACCGGCAACCTGCAGAGGGCGCGGCAGATTCTGGCCACGCTGCTCCGTCAGAACCCGGAAAATGCCCGCGCCTGGCTCTGGCTGGGCAAGGCGATGGACAACCCCCGCAAGCGGGCCGAGTGCTTCCGGCGGGTCCTCCGGATCGAACCGGAGAACGACGAGGCCCGTGCCGGCCTGGTGGCCCTGCGCTCCGGGCCGGAGATGCCGGCCTCTGCCGAGGAGGCCCCCACCCGCATCCAGGCTTATCCCCTGCGCTGCCCACAGTGCGGTGGGGAGGTGCGCTATCAGGTCTCGGCCCAGGCCCTGCGCTGCGCCCACTGTGGCAACAGGCGCGACCTGCCGGCCAGGCCGGTGACGGACTGGGCCGCGCTGCCCCAGGACCTGGCGATTCAGGAGGCCCAGGCCGAGCCGACCGGCGAGAGGGCCCTCCGTTGCCGTTCCTGTGGGGCCACGACGGTCCTTTCGGTGCGCGCTGCCTCGCCGACCTGCCCTTTCTGCGGCTCACCCCAGGTAGTGCCGACCCGCTCGACCGCCCCGTTGATTCCCCCCCAGGCGATCGTGCCTTTTCGCCTGGAGCGGGCCCAGGCGGAAAAGGCGTTGCGGGAGTGGCTTGCCCGCGGTTGGCTGCGCCCGGCCGGTCTGGCCGACCGGACCGAGATGGTGGACCTGCACGGCCTTTACCTGCCCTTCTGGGGGTTCAAGGGGCTCGCCGAGGTCTCTTACCGCGCACAACTGAGCGCACCGGCCACCCTGCCGGCGGTGTTCAGCCAGAAGCAGTACATCCCCGTCAGCCAGGTCCTTTTGCCGGCCACCTACGGCCTGGAGGAAAAGGCCTTTCAGGCGATCGAGCCCTTCGACCTGGACGAGGCGGTGGCCTTTCACCCCGAGTACCTGGCCGGCTGGCCGGCCGAGGTCTACCAGATCGCCCTGGCCGATGCCTCCATCCAGGCCCGCGAGCAAATGTCCCACCAGGCCAGGGCCCTGGCCGAGGAATGGGCCCCCCAGACCTCCGATGCGGCGGCGAGCATTTTACAGGAAAGTTTTTTTGGGGGCGGGTCCGGCAGGAACAGCCGCTCTGATGAATCGCCCTACCGCCCCCATTTTTGGACGATTCGCCTCGACTCGTTCCTGCACTTCCTCCTGCCGGTCTGGGTGGGGTCCTACCGCTACAGGGGCAAGATCTATCGCGTGGCGATCAACGGGCAAACCGGCCGGGTGGAAGGCGAGACCCCCCGCAGTGTGGCCATGCTTGGATTGAGCATCGCCCTGGGAGCGGCCGTGCTGGCCCTGCTCGCCGGTCTGGTCGTCCGCCTGAGGCCCCTGCTGGAGAACCTCCAACCCCAGGAGATGGAGGAGAGCAGCCCTGTTAGCCTGTTTTTGCCCTATCTGCTCGGCCTTGCCTTCGCCCTGGTCCTCTTTCTGCTCCTCCGCCGGCCCCGGGTGCGCGACCGGCTCCGCAAGGCGGACCGCGAGGAGGGGCCGGAGGATGGAACCGCATAGTTGCCGGCGGGCCATCCCCGACCGGCCTGACGAGAGGAAGCCCATGCCCCGAACCGATCTGATCTTGTTGCATCCGCCCAGCGTCTATGACTTTCGCCAGGAGGCGATCCTGTACGGGCCGGTCAGCGACCTGATTCCCTCCGGCCCAATCTTTGAAATGTACCCGATCGGCTTTAGCACCCTGGCCGAGTACCTGGAACGGCACGGCTTTGAGGTGCGCATCGTCAACCTGGCGGTGCGCATGCTCCAGGACCCTACCTTTGACGTGCCGGCCTTTTTGCGGCGGTTGCGGCCGGCCGCCTTTGGGATTGACCTGCACTGGCTCCCTCACGCCCACGGCAGCCTGGCCATCGCCGAACTGCTCAAGGAACTCCATCCCCAGATTCCGGTCATCATGGGCGGGCTCTCGGCCAGTTACTACCACCGGGAGATCCTGGAGAACTATCCGGCCGTGGATTACGTCCTGCGCGGCGATTCGACCGAGGAGCCGCTGACCCGGCTGATGCAGGCGTTGCGCGACAGGATGGACCTTGCCGCCATCCCCAACCTGACCTGGCGCCGGGATGGCCGGGTGGAGGAGAACCCCCTCTCCTGGGTGCCAGCGTCGCTGGAAGAGATCGTCCTGGACTATCGCCATCTGCTGCGCTCGGTACCCCGCTATATGGACCTGCGCAGCGCCATCCCCTTTGACCGCTGGACCGACTATCCGATCACCGCCGCGCTGAGCGTGCGTGGCTGCACGCAGCAGTGCCTGACCTGCGGGGGGTCGGAACAGTCCTACCGCTGGATCGGCAACCGCTCTCGGCCGGCCTATCGTCCGCCTGAGGTGCTGGCCCAGGACCTGGCGGCGGTGCGCCGCTTCAACGACGGCCCGCTCTTTCTCCTGGGGGACCTGCGCCAGGCTGGCGAGGCCTACCTGCAGCGGTTCCTCCAGGCCGTTCGCCGTGAGCGCATCGGGGGAGAGGTGATCATCGAACTCTTCTGGCCGGCCCCGCCGGAGTTTTTCCGGCAGGTGGCCGAGGCGTTGCCCAACTTTGTCCTGGAAATCTCGCTCGAATCGCACGATCCCCGTGTGCGCCACGCCTTTGGCAAACCCTACGACAACGCCGAGGTCGCAGCCACCCTCCAGGCGGCGCTGGAGGCCGGCTGCCGCCGTCTGGACGTCTTTTTCATGATTGGCCTGCCGCAGCAGGACAGCCGCTCCGTCCTGGACACGGTGGCCTACTGCGGCGACCTGCTGGAGCGATTTGACCGCCGTCTATCCACCTTCATCTCCCCCCTGGCCCCCTTTGTGGACCCGGGCAGCCGCGCCTTTGAGGAGCCGGAACGGTACGGCTACCGCTTTTTCTACCGGACGCTGGAGGAGCACCGCCGCGCCCTCCTGGGGCCGACCTGGCTGCAGACGCTGAACTATGAGACCCGCTGGATGAGCCGGGAGGAGATTGTCGCCGTGACCTACGAGGCGGGCCGGCGGCTGAACCAACTCAAGGCCCGCCATGGGCGGATTGACCCGGAGACGGCCCGCCAGGTGGCCGAGCGGATTGACCGGGCCGAGGCCATGCTGGAGCGGGTCACCCGCCTCTGGGAAGCCGGCGACAGGGAGGCAATCCGCGCCCTCAAGCCCGAAATGGACCAACTGAGCATCTCCACCGTCTGCGAAAAGGCCGAACTGAACCTGCCGCTGCGGCGGGGCATCAAATGGATCGGGGCCGCCCTGACCTATCTGGGCCGCCTCTGGCGCGACCGGTTGGGCGGGGAGCAAGATCTCGGGAGGAAACCTTGACCGGTTCACTCCGGGTCGGCAGCCTGGTCCTCTACAACGGCCGGCCGGCACGGATTCTGGTAATTGGGGGCAAGATCGAGATCGAGACCGAGGCCGGCCGGACGGTGCGGGTCCGGCCCAAGGATATCTCCCTGCTCCACCCCGGCCCGGTGGAACTTGCCGACCTCCTGGCCCTCTATGCCCAGACCCCCCCGCAGGGGGAGGTCGAGACGGCCTGGGAACTCCTGGTCGGGGGGAGCACCACGCTGGCCGAACTGGCCGAACTGGCCTATGGGGAGTACACCCCGCTCACCGCCTGGGCCATCTGGGAGGTGGTCGCCGACGGGCTCTACTTTCGCGGCCGGCCGGAGGAGGTGGTCGCCCGCTCGCCGGAAGAGGTCGCCGCCACCAGGGCCGCCCGCGCCGCCCGCGCCGAGGCCGAAAAAGAGTGGGCCGCTTTCCTCCAACGGGTCCGCGCCGGCCAGGTCCTCCCGGAGGATGAGCGCTACCTCCGCGAGGTCGAGGCACTGGCCCTGGGCCGGCAGGAAGGCAGCCGCCTTCTGCAGGCGCTGGGCCAGGCCGAGCGGCCGGAGAACGCCCACGCCCTCCTCCTACGGCTGGGCTACTGGGACGCCACCTTCGACCCCTACCCGCTGCGGCTGGGCCTGCCCACCGATCCGCCCCAGGTCGAGGTGCCCGACCTGCCACCGGAGGAACGGGTTGACCTGAGCGACCTGCCCGCCTTTGCCATTGACGACGCCGACTGCCGCGACCCCGACGACGCCTTGAGTTGGGACGGCGAGAGCCTCTGGGTACACGTCGCCGATGTGGCTGCCCTGATTCCACCGGACAGCCCGGCCGACCTGGAGGCCCGCGCCCGGGGCAGCACGCTCTACCTGCCGGAGGGGGCCGTACCCATGCTGCCCCGCCCGGCCCTGGAACAGTTGGGACTGGGCCTGCAGGAGGTCTCGCCGGCCTGCTCCTTTCGCCTGCAACTCGCCGCAGACGGGACCGCCGCCGCCGTGGAGGTCGTGCCCAGTTGGGTGCGGGTCACCCGCGTCCCCTACGAGGAGGCCGAGGAAAGGCTGGAGGAGGAGCCGTTCCGAACGCTGAACCAACTGGCGGAGCGCTTCCTGGCCTACCGCCGTACCCAGGGTGCGGTCGAGATCGAACTGCCCGAGGTCAAGGTTGTGGTGGAGGATGGGCAGGTCATCCTGCGGCCGTTGCCGCCACTGCGCAGCCGGGACCTGGTGCGGGAGGCGATGCTTATGGCCGGCCACGCCGTCGCCCGCTATGCCCTGGAGCGAGGCATCCCCTTTCCCTTTTCCCTGCAGGACCCCTCCGACCCGCCGGCCGACTTGCCGGAAGGGCTGGCCGGGATGGTTGCCCTGCGCCAGAACATGCTCCCTGCCCGGCAGAGCAGTATCCCCGGCCGCCACGCCGGCCTGGGCCTAGGCCCCTACGCCCAGGTCACCAGCCCGCTGCGCCGCTACCTGGACCTGGTCGCCCACCAACAGTTGCGGGCCTTTCTGCAGGGACGCGAGCCCCTCGGCAGCACGGCCCTCCTGGAGCGGGTCGGGGCAGCCGCCGCCGTCGGCGGGAGTGTGCGCCAGGCCGAGCGGCTGGCCGAGCGGCACTGGACGCTGGTCTACCTGATGCAGCACCCCGACTGGAGGGGGGAGGGGGTGCTGGTGGAGGTGCGTCCCCGCCGCCGGGGTACGGTCCTGATTCCCGACCTGGGAGTAACTGCCTCTCTGCATCTACCCCGCCCCATGCCGCTGAACAGCACTCTGGCGCTCGTCCTGAAGGGCCTCAACCTAGCCGAACTCGATCTACATCTCGTTGTTGAGGCTTGACTTTTTTCCCTACTCCTCCTATAATGGGGCCAGATGCCAGCGGAGGTGTCAGCATGGACATGGTTCCCATCGAGATTCCCGCTTCTTTGCATGAGGAACTGAGCCGCCTGGCCCAACAGCGTGGGCAGCCTATGGAGGAGATGGTGCGCAAGTACCTGGCCGCCGGCCTGCGCCGCGAACAGGACTGGCTGGAGCAGCAGTCCCTCCTGGCCGAGTGTTATCGGGTCATGGCTCAAGATAACCGCACGGAGGGGGAGGGGTTCCTTTCCCTCCAGGATGAGGCGATGGGATAGAAAGATAAGGACACCGATGGAATTCCGGCGGGGCGATGTCGTGCTCATCGCCTTTCCCTATATTCAGGACTTTGCCCGAAGCAAAGCCCGGCCGGCCGTCGTCATCCAGAACGACGTCGGCAACGCCTACAGCGAAAACCTGATTCTGGCCTCAATCTCCTCGCAGGTCCCTGAGCAAGAGTACCCCGTCCACTACCGCGTCTATGCCGGGAGCGCGATCGCCAAAAAGGCCGGCCTGGACCTGGACTGCGTCGTCAAGGCCGAGACGATCATCACCATCCCCAAAGAGCGCGTCATCGAAAAGTTGGGCCGTTTTCCCCCCGAGGCGATGGCCGAAATAGACCGCGCCCTGAAGGTCAGCCTAGACCTGGAGTGAGATCCAACCAGTCTTCTCAGGGCAGCGTACAGTTGGACGTTCAAAAGAAGTTTTTCTACCGGTGCAAGACGACGCCGTAGGGCACGATCTGCTTGAGCGACTCGTCCTCCTCGGCCGGCCGGCAGGGCACAAAGCGGCCCTCCCGGACAATGACCGCCGTAAAGTGGGCCACCAGGACCGGGTCGGCGGAAAAGCCCTGAAGCGTCCTGGTGGCAAAGAGGGCCCGCCGGGGAACGACGAGAATCGCTTCAGCGTCCATCGGTGAGGGGATACAGTTCCAGACTGATGTCCAGCGCGGGGGCCGAGTGGGTCAACGCACCGCAGGAGATCAGGTCCACGCCGGTCTCGGCGACGGCCCGGACCGTCTCCAGGGTAATCCCGCCGGAGGCCTCCAGCAACGCCCGGCCGGCCACCAGCGCCACCGCCCGGCGCATCTCCTCCAGGGACATGTTGTCCAGCAGGATGACCTCCGCGCCGGCCTCCAGCGCGGCCTGGAGGCCGGCCAGGTCGGTCACCTCGACCTCGATGCGCAGGGGGTGCGGGGCCTGCTCCCGGGCCGCCCGCACCGCCCCGGCGACATCGCTGCCGGCGAGGGCCAGGTGGTTGTCCTTGATCAGCACACCGCTCCCCAGGTCCATCCGGTGGTTGTGGCCCCCGCCGGCCCGGACGGCCTGCTTCTCCAGCCAGCGCCAGCCGGGGGTGGTCTTGCGCGTGTCCACCAGCCGGGCCCCGGTCCCTCGGATCGCCTCGACGTAGCGCCACGTCAGCGTGGCCGTCCCCGAGAGTCGCTGGAGAAAGTTCAGGGCGGTGCGCTCGCCGGCCAGGAGGGCGCGGGCCGGCCCGCGCACCCGGGCGACCACCCGACCGGGCCGAACGGCATCGCCGTCGCAAGCCAGCGGCTCCCAGCGCACCGTCGGGTCCACCCGCCGCAGCACTGCCCCGGCGACGGCCAGGCCGGCGATCACCCCGGCCTCCTTGACCAGCACCTCCCCCGCAGCCTCCCTGCCCTCGGGGATAAGCACCTCCGAGGTCACATCGCCCCGCCCCAGGTCCTCCTCTAGGGCCAGGTCGATCAACCGGTAGACCGACGGGGGCAGAGCCCCTGCCCGTTCACTCACCCTACTCTCCCAACGCCTCGATATAGGCCCGCACCTCGGCGAGGTCCATCAGCTTCGCTTCAAAGAAGTGGTTGACCAAAAAGAGCACCTCGTGGCGCGACTTTTCGACCAGGGCGGCCCATTCTTCGTCGGTCAGGTCGTGCCGGCCGCTGAGGTCGTCCCGCAGGCGCAGCAGGGCCATCACCAGGTCGCTCTCCTGAGGCCCCTCGGCCGTCTCGACGACCTGGCGGATCAGGCGGTCGGTCTGCTGAATCATGGCCTCGCGGGAGAGCGCGGTCGAGCGGCGGGCATCGTCCAGCGTGTCCAAAAGGGCCCAGACCTGGTAGAGCCGCGCCGTGGGTTCATCAAAGAGTTCCCGGATCAGGGCAGCCTCTCGGTGCCGGCCGGTCAGGCGAAAGATGTTGTAGAGCCGCTTGGTCGCCTTGCCAAAGTTGGGCGGGTCGTGGTGGGTGTACTTGTAGACTTCGTGCTCCAGTTGACGGACATACTCCTGGACGACCTGTGGGGAGAGGTGGCCGGCCAGTTTGGCAAAGAGGGGAATCGAGGAGGACTCCAGATAGACCTCCTGGAAGTAGGGGTCGAGAAAGCCGTCCAGGGGAAGCAGTTCCCCCTCAGGGGTCTGCCAGGTGACGTCGAGCATGTTGCTGGCGCTGGCCGCGATGCCCCGGTCGGGCAGGACGACGACCCAGTCCATCTTGCACCAGCCGGGCTCCTTTTCCCCGTAGGACCAGGGGATCGTCAGCGGCTCGCCGTTGGGCAGGCTGACCTCCATCTGGCCGGCCTGCACCTCCTCGGGAGACCAGGAGATAAAGTGGCCGGCGGGGAAGAGTTCGCCCTCCCTGAGCACATTGACCTGCCAGGTGCCGAACTTGACCTCGATCAGTTCGTACTCGGGACCCTTGAAAAAGGCCAGGGCCTTTTCCCGCATCATCTCGCCCAGGATGCGACAGGCCTCCTCGCGCGTGTCGGCGATGATGTTGACCCGCTCGAAAAAGTCGTAATCGCCGGGGTAGGGCTGCACGCGCCCCTGGGCCGCGCTGCCCGAAAGGGCGACCGCCGTCTCCACATTGGGTCGGTCGGGGAGTTGGACGATATCGGCGATGCGGCGGTAATAGGCCAGGCTGGTCGGGTCAAAGTCGAGCAGGGTGATCTGGTGACCAAAGACGCCGCTGCGGGCGTCCACCTGCCAGGACTGACCGGGGGCGGCCCCGGCGGCCATCGCCGTCAGCCACTGGGCCACGTCGGTCTCGTCCACCTCCACCCCGAGCAATCGGGCCGCCTCGATAATCTGGTGGACCTTCTCCTGACTTGTTTCCTCTGTTGAGAGGGGTTCTTTGCTCATGCTTCCTCCTGTTGAACCTGCTTTCCGGGCCCATTGTAGCACAGCAGGAAGGGGAAAACAAGCGACTGGAATACCCCTGAGACCCTATCATAAACTGTGGTGCACCCCGAATGGCGGGCCGTGTGCCCCCTGGCGGCGGAAAAATTGCCTCCAGGCGCAGATTCGCTCTTGATGTATTCGCAGAAAACCAACCCCAGACGAGGCCGGCACGAACTTGCGAAACCGTAAAGCCGGTTGCCTGGTGGGAACGCAAGGCCTTGCACCCCTACCATCGGCCCGCCGAATTCAGGGGGGGCCACCGGCCGATTGCTCCTCCTTGCAGGTATGACAGGGCCTCAGAAACCCCATTTGTCTGGCGGTTGTGTCTGTAGTATAATACAGGAGAATCGGCCAAGTCAGGTTGGAGGAAACGATGGAAAACGGTTCAGCCGACAGGCTCCCGGATGGGCAGAGGAAAACACCCCGGCAACCCAACGATCAGGAATGGGACCGCCTGTACCGGGCCGGGATTCAGGTCAAGGCCCTGGCCCCCTGGGAATGGATGAAGGAAGATGACCTCTTTGGGGTGCAAAACCCCGAAAGCGGCGAACTGGGGTTCGTCAGCGTGATGGGGATGTTGGGGGAACACTATTCCATTGCGCTGTATCTGGGCCCCAAGGGGTTGTTCGGGTTCTGGTATATAGAGGAGCGCGGGCCATTTCTTGCCCCGGAGCAGATTCTGGAGGTTCCTCAACTTCAGGCCGCTTTTTTGGACCGCAACGAACTCACCGCCAAGGACCGGGACACGATCAAGCGGCTGGGGTTCAAGTTTCGCGGCCGCCAGGCCTGGCTGCAGTTTCGCAGTTATCGGCCGGGCCACTTTCCCTGGTATCTGGAAGACCATGAGGCCCGCTTCCTGGCGATCGCCCTGGAGCAACTCTTGGATGTGGCCCCGCGCTTTTGTGAGGACCCTACCCTCCTGTTCTCGGGGAGTAACGAGAAATACCTGGTGCGCGTGTTCCAGGAGGAAAAGTGGGTGGACCGGTTGATGGCCGTCCCCAGACCGGAGCCGGAACCGATCTCCCTGGTGATGGATATGCGGGCACTGGAGAGCCTGCAACAGATGCCGAAGCGACTGGGCACTCTGGAGGTGGATCTCTTTTTGCTGCCAGCCCCGATCGGGGAGCGGGGAGAGCGGCCCCGCTGCGCCTACGTCCTGATGGCCGTGGAACAAAAGAGCGGTCTTCCCCTGGGAAGCGAGATGCTCATGGCAGAACCAACGTTGCAAGCGATGTACGGGCAGGTGCCGCTAACGCTTGTCTACCAGATGGCCCAATCTTCGTTCGTCCCGCGGAAGGTCTGTGGGCACTCTGAACTGCTGTTGAGCCTGTTGAAGCCGCTGGCCGAGAGTCTGGGGTTCGAATTGGAGATGCGTCCGACCCTGCCGGCCCTGGAAAAGGTCAAGGGTTTTCTGCTGCGACGGTTTGGCGTGTAGGCGGCGACCCTACTCGGACCGCCTCAACACGATCACCCTGCGCCAGGCCGGGTCCGAGCGGGGAAAATCGGTGCGGTGGTGGGTCCCCCGGCTCTCCTCCCGGAGCAGGGCCGCCGAGGCGATCAGGTGGGCAGTCAGGAGTTGGTCGGCCAGGGGGGACGCACCCACATTGCCAGGAAGGGTCTTCCGCCAGGCGGCGATCTGCCCGATGGCCGCACTCAGGCCGGCCCCGTCCCGCTCGATCCCCACCCGCTCCCACATCAGTTCCTGCAGGCCAGCCAGGTCGCCGCTTTCGCCGCTGCCAGGGGGAACCTCGGCCGGCGGGCCCTCCACCCGCAGCACGGGCAGGGTGCGCTCCCCCAGTTCGGGCGGGGTTACGGCCGCCGCCTGCACCAGCCGCCGGGCAAAGACAACCACCTCCAGGAGCGAGTTGCTGGCCAGGCGGTTGGCCCCGTGCGCTCCCGTGGAGGCGACCTCGCCGCAAGCATAGAGGCCGGGGAGGCTGCTCCGCCCCCACAGGTCCACCCGCACTCCGCCAATCATATAGTGGGCCGCCGGGGCAACCGGAATCCAGTCGTGGGTGATCTCGATCCCCAGGTCGCGGCAGGTGCGGTAGATGGTGGGAAAGCGCAGGCGGATGCGGGCCGGGTCCAGATGGGTTACATCCAGGTAGACGCACGGCCGGCCGGTGCGCCGCATCTCCTGGGCGATCGCCCGTGCGACAATGTCCCGGGGCGCCAGTTCGGCCAGGGGGTGCTGCCCTTCCATAAAGCGCTCCCCGGCCTCGTTGCGCAAGAGCCCCCCCTCCCCTCGCACCGCCTCGGAGATGAGGAAGGGCGGCGCACCGGGGACGTAAAGGCAGGTCGGGTGGAACTGGTAAAACTCCAGACTCTCCACCTCGGCCCCGGCCCGGTAGGCAATGGCCACCCCCTCACCGGTGGCCACCTCCGGGTTGGTCGTGTGGCGAAAGAGCCGGCCGGCCCCACCCGTCGCCAGAACGACATGCCGCCCCCGCAACTCCTCCCGCTGCCCCCGGCGGAGGTCGCAGACCTCCGCCCCCACCGCCCGGCCGTCCTCAACCAGGATGGCCCGCACCCGGTGGTGCTGGAGCAGGTCAATGCGGGAAAAGCGGGCCAGCCGGGCCAGGGTCAGTTCGATCTCCATGCCGGTGGCGTCCCCGCGGGCGTGGAGGACGCGGGGGAGGGAATGGGCCGCCTCGCGGGTCAGGGTCGCCTCGCCGTGGAGGGTATCAAAGTGCACTCCCAGGTCAATCAGGTCGGCGATGCGGGCCGGCCCCTCCTCGGTGAGGACGCGCACGGCCTGGGGGTCGCAGAGGCCGGCCCCGGCGGCGAGCGTGTCCTGGTAGTGGCGTTCGGGCGAGTCCTGCGGGGCCACCGCTGCGGCGATGCCTCCCTGGGCGTAGCGGGTGTTGCACTCCTCCAGGGTGTCCTTGGTCACCACCAGCACGCGCCCGTGTTCCTGGGCCAGCAGAGCGGTGTAGAGGCCGGCAATGCCGCTGCCGATAATCATCCAGTCCCAGGTCTCGCTCATATTGCCCCCCACTTTTAACGTTCCAACGTGGAACGGTGCTCAGGTGCGCACAGCCAGCATGCGCTCCAGGGCCTGTTGGGCCGGGATGCGCACCTCCTCCGGGACACGCACCACATAGCGCCTCTGCTCCAGCGCGGCGAGCAGGTTCTCCAGGGTGATCTGCTTCATCGCCCGGCAGACCATGTGCGGCGCGGCCAGGTAAAAGCGCTTCTCCGGGTTCTCCTTGCGCAAGGGGTGTAACAACCCCTCCTCGGTGGCGACGATCAACTCCTCGGCTGAACTCTGCCGGGCGTAGCGCAGCATCCCCGAGGTACTGAGGACGACATCGGCCTCGGCGACGACCTCCGGTCGGCACTCGGGATGGGCCATCAGCACCGCCCGGGGGTAGAGCCGCCGGGCCGCCTGGACCTCCGCCAGCGTCAGCCGCTCGTGGACGATGCAGTACCCCCGCCAGGGGTGAATCGTCTTGTCGGTCTGGGTGGAGATATAGTGGGCCAGGTTTTTATCCGGGACCAAGATGACCTCATCTTCCTCCAGCGACTCGACGACCTGCACGCCGTTGGCCGAGGTACAGCAGATGTCGCTCACCGCCTTGACCTCGGCCGAGGTATTCACATAGGAACAGACGGCAGCCCCAGGATGGGCCTGCCGCTGCGCCTGGACCTTTTCCGCCGTGGCCATCGCCGCCATCGGGCAGCAGGCATGCAGCGAGGGGATCAGCACCTGCTTCTCCGGGTTGAGAATGGCCGCGCTCTCGGCCATAAAGTCCACCCCGCAAAAGACGATGAGCGGGCGGTCCACCTGGGTGGCCTGCCGAGCAAGCCCCAGCGAGTCCCCGGTAAAGTCGGCCAGGTCCTGAATCGGGGCGATCTGATAGTTGTGGGCCAGGATAACGGCGTTCCGTTCCTCTTTTACCTGCAGGATGCGGGCGACGAGTTCTTTTGTTTCCATGTAACCCTCCAGAGCCAAAGTCGCAACGTGCCTATTCTACCACAAAGCAGCCCCACAGGGTAGCCGGCTCGCAGGGCTGTTTCAAGTTGCAACTTTTTGACAAACCACTGCCGGTTTTCGGAAACCCTTCTTCCGCTTATGGACACCTTCCCGCAAGAAATCGCAATCTGCCTGTATCCGGCCACAAGGTTGGCCCCCTGGCCGGCGATTTTAGAGAGGTCCGGGCCCGGTGTGCCCCCAACTGAGCGACTTGAAACGTTGTCCTAGATGCGCTTGGCCTGGCCGGCCATCTGGGGTATAATGGACGGGAACAAGACCGTCGGGAGGCGCGATGCAGGGCTGGAATGGACGGGTCCTGGAGGTGGACCTGGATGACGAGACGGTGACGGCCGTTCCTCTGGAGGAGGCGGTTGTCCGGCCGTTCCTGGGGGGGCGGGGGTGGGGCGCCCGCATCCTCTGGGAGGAGGTCGGGCCGGAGGTGGAGCCGCTTTCCCCGGCGAACCTGCTCATCCTGGCCACCGGCCCACTGACCGGCAGCGGCTACCAGACGAGCGGCCGCTTTTCGGTCAGCACCAAGAGCCCGCTGACCGGCACGGTGCTGGACGCCAACGCCGGCGGCTTTTGGGGGGCGCGGTTGAAGCGGTGCGGTTATGAGGCCATCATCGTCCGGGGGCAGGCGAAAAGGCCGCTCTGGCTGCAAGTTGCGCCCCAGGGGGGACAACTGCACGACGCCACTGCCCTGTGGGGCCGCACGGTGAGCGAGACCGGGAGCGCCCTGGGCCAGGGCCGTCGCCGGAGCGTCCTCTGCATCGGGCCGGCCGGGGAGAACCGCGGCCGCTTTGCCGCCATCATGGTGGACGGCGACCGCGCCCTCGGCCGGGGCGGGGCGGGGGCGGTGCTGGGCAGCAAGCGGCTAAAGGCGGTCGTCGTCGAGGATGGGGCGCGGCCGGCCCTGGCCGACCCGGAGCGGTTCCGCTTCCTCCTCTACGAGAGCCGCAAACTCCTCACCGCCAGTCCCATCACCGGCCAGGCCCTGCCCGAGTTTGGCACCGCCGTGCTCGTGCAGATGATGGACCTTTTCGGCGTCTTGCCCGCCCGCAACTTTCGCCAGAACCGCTTTGCCGGGGCCGCGCGCATCTCCGGCGAGACCCTGCGGGACCGCTTTGGGGCCGGCTCCAGTGCATGCTGGGCCTGCCCGATCACCTGCGGCCGCATCAGCCGGACGGAGCGGGGCAAGTGGGCCGGCCCCGAGTACGAGACGGTCTGGGCCCTGGGAGCAAACTGCGGCGTGGATGACCTGGCCGCCATCATCGAGGCCGGCGCGCTCTGCAACGACCTGGGGTTGGATACCATCTCGACCGGCGGGACGATCGCCTGCGCGATGGAACTGGCCGAACAGGGCCTTTGGCAAAGCGACCTGCGCTTTGGCCGGGCGGACCTGCTGGCCCCCACAATCGAGGCGATCGCCTTCCGCCGGGGGTTGGGGGACGAACTGGCCGAGGGCAGTCGTCGCCTGGCCGCCCGCCACGGTGCCCCCGAACTTTCGATGAGCGTGAAAGGGCTGGAACTCCCGGCCTATGACCCCCGGGGCATGCAGGGCCAGGGGCTCCTCTTTGCTACCTCCAACCGGGGCGGCTGCCACATGCGCGGCAATATGCTCGGCCCCGAGATTCTGGGCCTGCCCAAGCGGATTGACCGCTTCCAGGTGCAGGGCAAGGCCGACCACGTCATCCTGCACCAGAATATCGCCGCCGCCATAGACTCGTTGGGGGTGTGCAAGTTCCTCCACCTGGCCGTCCCCGAGGAGTACCTGGTCCGTGTCCTCAACGCCGTCACCGGGCAAGACCTGACCACCGGCGACCTGGTGCGGGCCGGCGAGCGCATCTGGAACCTGGAGCGGCTCTACAACCTGCGCGAGGGGTTCACCGCCGCCGACGATACCCTGCCCCCACGCCTGCTGCAGGAGGCAGTGCCCGATGCGGAGGGGCGGGAGTGGGTCGTCCACCTGGCCCCGATGCTGGCCGAGTACTATCGGGCCCGGGGGTGGGACGAACAGGGCCGGCCGACCCCGGCCCGCCTGGAATCGCTGGGGCTGGCCGACCTGGCCCGACAGGCCGGCCTGCTCCCGGCAGGAGGAAGCGATGATTGACCGGCGGCTCTACGAACAGTTCCGCCAGGTCGGGGAGGACCTCTACCTGCACCGCCTGATCAGTTCTCACGGGGGCAACCTGAGCGTCCGCCTGGGCGACCGACTGGTCATCAAGCGGCGGGGGGCGATGCTGGGCCGGCTACGCCCGGAGGACCTGATCGAGACCGGCCTGGAGGCAAGCGACAGCGGGGTGCTCCTGGCCTCGAGCGAACTGGCCGTTCACCGGGCCATCTATCTGGCCACGCCGGCCCTGGCCGTGGTGCACGCCCACCCGCGTGTGGCGATCGCCCTCTCCCTCAGCCGGGACGAGATTGTCCCTTTGGATAACGAGGGGTCTTGTCTTTTAAAAAAAATCCCCGTCGTCGCGGTCGAACTGGCCTCCGGCAGCGCAGAGATGGCCCGCGCCGTGGCCGACGCGCTCAAGGCCTACAAGGCCGTCATGGTGCGGGGGCACGGCAGTTTCGCCATCGGCCAGACGCTGGAGGAGGCCTTTCAGTGGAGCAGCACGCTGGAAGAGTGCGCCCAGATTATCCTGCTGGCCCACCTGCTCGGCGAGCCCCTGCGCGAATACCGCCGGATGAGCGCGGAGTATCGGAACTGGTGAGCGGGCAGAACCTGCGCCGGGGAAAAGACCCGGCAAGGGTTCCTCGGGGCAACCTTATTCGGGACCATCCAGGCCCCCGAAGCGGCCAGCGGGGATTGGCACGTCCCTCCTACGGGATTGCCTGCCGGTTGTCTTGCTGGACACCGCCGGGGCGACCTTACCTCCCCAGCGGCGGCCGAATCTCGATCGGCGCCCCCACGTCGTAGGTGTCGTAGGTCAGGTGCACCTCGCCGCTCCCCTGGAAGAGGTCCTCAAAAGTGCCGCTGCCGTCAAAGGTGTAGCGCACCACATAGCCCCCCTCCAGGGCCACGTAAATCTCTCCCGATCCGCTGACGGTGCCGTTCTTGGTCTGGACATTCTCGGCAGTGTAGGCATAGTGCGCCGAGGGCACCCCATTGACCGTCTCGTCCGGTTGGACGCGCTCAAAGTGCGGCACAAAGGGCAGAAAATCGCCCACGGCAAAGGTCTGCTCCTCAAAGCGGGCCTCCGAGACCTCCTCGGGAATCGGAATCCAGGGCTGGTCGCCCAGTTTGATCCAGAGGCGCGTGCCGATCCAGATGACCTGCACCTCCAGTCCGGCCCACTCCTGAGCCAGCGGTCCCTCGGCCCGCAGCGTCATATGCACCGCCTGGTCGGTCGTGTTCACCTCGGCCTCGTAGAAATAGGTGCCACTGAGGCCGCTCTCCTGGGCGGTGCAGGAGACGGTCATCCGCTGGCGGAAGGTGCCCAGGTGTCCCAGGCCATGGCCGGTCGGGTCGAGCGTGGTGACGGTCAGTTCGGGGATGTCGGCGGCCTCCAGCGGCTCCTCGGCGACGGGGGCCTCGGTGGGCGGGGGTGGCTCGGTGGGTGGCACCTCAGTCGGCGGCGCCTCGGTGGGTGGCGCCTCGGTGGGTGGCACCTCGGTGGGCGGCGCTTCGGTGGGGGGTATCGCCGTGGGCAGCACCGGAGCCGGGGTCGGCGCAGAAAGTTCGGCCACGGTGGGCACGGCCGCAGGGCCGGCCGGCCCGACCGGGCCCCGCCCACAGGCGACCAACAGCAAGACCAACAAGAGACCGAGAAACCGTTTGGGGTACTCCATCGTTTCCTCCTGACGCTTCAACCGCCCCCTCGACCGTCCTGTAAAGAGAACACCAAGAACTAGACGGGGGGCCAGCCCAACGTTGACCTGGAACCTATTCGAAAAGTGCCGCAGGACAGGCCCGAGTTCTCCTGCGGGTTTTCCGAGTCAGCGAATCTCCTGGAGCACACTCTGGACAAAGGCCCGGGACATCGGGCCGACCTGAATCAGGTGCACCTTCCCTTCCCGGTCCACAAAGACGCTGGTGGGCAGGGAGCCGACCCGGTAGCGCACCGCGACCTCCCCGGTCTCGTCCAGCAGGATGGGAAAGGTTAGCCCCTTTTCCTGGACGAACTGGGTGACATCCCGGAGGTCGTTCTCCTGATAGAGCAGGTTCACGGCCAGAATCTGCAGGCCGTCGGCCCCCTGCGCGGTATAGACCTCCTGCAGGGCGGGCATCTCGGTGCGGCAGGGGGGACACCAGGTATTCCAAAAGTTGAGCAGCACCGGTCGGCCGGCGAAATCGCTCAGACGCACCTCGTTGCCCTCCAGGTCCTGAAGGACAAAGTCGGGGGCCGCCTCACCCACTTTGAGCCTGCCATTGGGCGAAGCAGCACATCCGGTCAGCAAAGCGGCCCCAAGGGCAACGATCAGCAACCAAACCCACTTGCGCATCGCGTTCCTCCAGCATCAGCATCAGACCCGTACAAACCTCGGCTTCATTTGAGGATGTAATAGGTCGCCCGCCGTTCGCCGATTTTGAGCAGCAGCCCCCGCGAGACCAGGTCCACCAGGTCCCGCCGCAACGTCTCCGCGCTGACCTCCGGGCAGAGGGCCTGATAGTCCCGACCGGTGATCTGGCCGTGCTCGTCCACATAGAGGAGGGCCTGGACCTGACGCTCGTTCAGGCCGAGGCGGGCCAGGGCGCGGGGGTCGGCCGGCAGGCCCTCGACGGTCATCTCCTGGGGGCCGTAGAGGGTCAGGAGGAATCCGCCGGCGGTCTCGCGAAAGGCTGGCGGGGGCAGGTGCGATTCCTCCATCAGGGTAACCATACGGTTCAGGCCATACCCACTGCGTTCGGTCAACCCCAGGTCGACAAAGACCTGGGCGATCAACGGGTTGCGGGAGAAGCGTTCCTCGAGCAGGTTCTCCTCAGTGACCGGGCCGGGGAGCCGGCCGGGGCTGTAGACCTCGATGCGGTTGGCGAACAGGCTTACCCGGACCTCATCCCCCCGCAGGCTGTAATCGCGGTGCATCACCGCGTTGAGGATGGCCTCGCGCACCGCATCCATCGGGTACTCGGTCACCTCCACCCGTTCCTCATTTTCCCACATGCGCCCCCGGCGCATATGGGCGTGCAGAAAGGCCTCCGCCTGGCGGACCTGTTCGGGCAACGTCCCGGTGGCCTCCTCCTGTTCCAAAAGTTGGTCGGGGTCGGTGCCGTCATACCGAAAGAGGAGCAGGCGGGCCTGGGGGAGGAAGGCCTGGGGGTTGCGGCCGAAGCAGAGGAGGGCGGCGGTGGTGGGCAGGAGGCCATTGGGCGTCTCTCGCAGGTAGCCCCGCTGCCGGAGCAGGTCGAGGGGGTCGTCGGGGGACTCGGGCAGGTAGGCACTGTACCGGGAGACCAGGCGGAGGTCCAGGTCCTCCAGGGAGGCCGCTGGCGGGGGCAGGGTCTCGAAGGCATCCTCCCCCCGTTCCAGGAGCAGGCTGCGCAGTTCGACCGGGTCGAGGGGGAGGATCTGCCTTCCCTGGCGGTGCAGGTAGCGACCGCGCCAGTGGTAGACGCAGGGCCGGCCGGCCGGCACGGTAACGACCAGGAGGGCCTTTCGCTCCACCAGGACGACCTCGGGGGGGGGCAGTTCCAGGGGAGGGGTGCAGGCGCGGGCCGTTTTGAGGAGGAGGGCGCGAGTCTGCTCTGGGTTGGGCAGGCCCTCCACCAGGCCGTGCTGCCGGCCGCGCACGCCCAGGAGGATGCGTCCGCCGTGCCCGTTGGCCAGGGCGACCAGCGCTTCCCCGATGCGGGTGTTGCGCGACGAGGCCGGCAAAAAGACCAGGTCGGCGCGTTCACCCTCTTGGAGCAGTTGGAAAATCTCTTCTGCGTTCATCCGCTTCACTGCCGGCACGGCGGCCGGCCATTCCTCCACGAGGACAGCGTTATCGCTCCAGGGAGGCGATATACTGCCGGAGAAGGTCGGCGTGCATCTCTTCCTCGTAGGCCAGTTTCTGCAACATCTCCTGGGCCTGGGGGTCGTCAGTCGCTTCGGCGGCCAGGGTGTACTTTTGCCGAGCGGCCTCTTCTTCCGCCACCATCATCTGCAAAAAGGTCGCCAGGTCCACGGTTCCTCCTTTTTTCTAACTACACGGTTTCGCCAGTTCGTATCGAGTACCCCGGGATGAACCAGCAGAAAAACTTTGGGACGTTCAACTGTACTAACGGATATCCCCCCCGTTGACGGTGAGGATCTCGCCATTCACAAAGGTATTCCAGCCCGAGCCCAAAAAGAGGACCACGCGGGCAATCTCCTCCGGGCGGGCCAGCCGACGCAAGGGATTGCGTTGGGAGAGGGAGGCCTGGGCCTTTTCGGAGAGGGCCGCCTGCATGGCCTCGGTCAGGACGAGTTGTGGGGCCACCGCGTTGACCAGGATGCCGGCCGGCCCCAGTTCCTTGGCCAGGGCGCGGGTGAGGCCGACCAGGCCGGCCTTGGCCGCAGCATAGTGGGCCATCCGGGGGTAGCCCATGATGCCGGCCCGGGAGGTGATATTGACGATGCGGCCCCAGCCGCGCTCGCGCATATAGGGGGCGCACAGGGCCGAGCACAGCCAGGCCCCCTTGAGGGTGACCGCGATCATCTGGGACCACTGGCTTTCGCTCATCTCCTCCAGGGGGACCTCGTCGCCAAAAGCCACCGCGTTGTTCACCAGGACGTCCGGCCCGTGCCAGCGGGCGGCCACCTGCTCCAGGAGGGCGGTCATCGAGGCCCGGTCGGTCACATCCCCCTGGAGGGCCAGGGCCTGGCCGCCCTGGCTCGCGATCTCCTGACGCAGCGCCTCGGCCTGCTCCGCACTGCGGCGGTAGTTAATCACCACCCGCGCCCCCTCACGGGCAAAGAGGCGCCCAATCTCCCGCCCGATGCCGTGTGCGCTGCCGGTCACCAGGGCGACCTTGTCGGTCAGTTCCAGGTCCATCGCTTTCCTCCGGCGGGGTATTCCGGGCCAGGCCCGCTCCCACCGCCCGACCTGCCCCTTACCAGTCGGGGCGAAAGGCCCGGTCGTACTCGTCCTGCAACTTGTGTTCGTGGCCCTTTTCCTGCTCGGCCAGAAAGAGAAACAGTTCGCGCATCCCTGAGGTAGTGGCCATTTTGGCGAGTGTCAGGTACAGTTCTCGGGCCTCTTGTTCCCGGCGGATGGCCAGAAGCCAGGCTTCTTCCAGATTCATATCGCTCGTTTCCACACCGTTCTCCTTTCACCTGTGGGGCCGGCCATCCCCACAGGTACCAGAACTATCTGCATTCTACTACAACCTTTCCGGCTATGCAACCTATTTGCTCACCGGCCCGCTTTGGTGTATAATCGAACCGGTTTGTGAGACGGGGGACAACCCCCGGAGCAGGGTATGAGACCAGGAGGCTGACGATCGAACCACGGGAACTGGCCGATCTTTTGATGGAGGCGGTGGCGGAGAAAAAAGCCAGCCGGATTGTCTTGCTGGACCTGCGGCAGGTCTCGCTGATCGCCGATTACTTTCTGATCTGCAACGGCGAGAGCGAGCGACAATTGGACGCAATCGTTGAGGCGGTCCTGGAAAAAGCCAGGGAACGGGGGATTTCCCCGTGGCGGGTAGAGGGCACGGCCGCCAGCGGTTGGATGCTGGTGGATTTCAGCGCGTTAATTTTGCACCTGTTCACACCGGCACAGCGGGACTATTATCAGTTGGAGCAGTTGTGGAGCCACGCCCGCACCGTTGCGGTGATGCCATAGGGAAGCGGCCGGCCTCTGGAGAAGGTCTGGGGAGTTGAGGAAAGAAACTGGCGGTGCACCTGGCCCCCGTGCCGGGTGTTCTTGTGGATGAGCAGAGCGCGTCGAGCAGGAGTGGACCGGTCTCGATGAGTGAGTTGTTTGCCCGCCTGGGCATTCAGGACGAGATGACCTCGCTGGAGCAGTATATGCGGGGGCTGGTGACCTCGCCGGTCTTTTTGCTCTCCCGGCCGGCCCGGCACATCCTCACCGCCGGGGGCAAACGCACCCGGGCGGCGATCGTCTTTCTCACCACCCGACTGTTCGGGGGAACAATTCCCGAAACGACCCTCTATGCCGCCGCGGCCGTCGAGTTGATTCACGCCGCCAGCCTGGTGCACGACGACCTGATTGACCAGTCCCCCCATCGGCGGGGCCGGCCTACGATTCACCAGAAATGGCATCACGACGCCGCTCTCCTCTCCGGGGATTATCTCTTTGCCCTCTCGGCCCGGGCGATCGCCCTCACCGGCGAGATTCGCGTGCTCGACATTGTGGCCGAGGCCTCTCAGGCGATCTGCGAAGGGGAGATCAGCGGTGTGGATGTGGTCTCGCCGCTGGAGGAGGCGTTGGAGGCCTACCGCTTCAAGATCGGCTGCAAGACGGCGGCCCTCTTTGAGGCCGCGGCCCGGGTCGGTGCGCTCTGCGGCGGCGGTTCTGAGGAGGCGATCGCGACGATGGGCCGCTTTGGCTACGCCCTGGGGATGGCCTTTCAGATCGTGGATGACGTTCTGGACTATGTGGGGAAGGAGCGGGCGATGGGCAAACCGGTCGGGGGGGACCTCCGCCGGGGGCTGATCACCCTGCCGCTGATCTATGCCGTCGCCTACGACGACCCCGACGGCTTTCTCCAGGGGGTGGTGGACCGCTTTGGCGATAACCTGCAACCGGAGGAGGTGGACCGGGCAATCCGGCGGGTACAGGGATCGGCAGGGCCGGCGCGGGCGCAGCAGGATGCCGAGCAGTACCGCAGCCAGGCCCTGGAGTACCTGCGGGCGGTCGCGCCCTCACCGGAGCGGGATCCTCTGGAGGAGATTGCGCGCCTGGTCGTGGACCGGGAGTCCTAGTGCAGGTGCGGGTGGAAACGTTTCAGGAGCCCAGATTTGTCAAAACACAACCGTCGAGCATGTAATGTACAGCCCTTTTGGGAATCTTCCCAAAAGGACCCTGCCCTCGTACGTCCCGCCGGCCCGACCCCCAGCAGGTGAACCTGGATGCCGGCATCTCGATCATCCTACTGGACACCCCCCCACTTTGTGGTAGAATAGAGGCCGCCAAATGGAGGTGAACGATGTCTGCGCGGACGCTGCTGCATCCAGGCGGTACAGCCCTGGTGGTGATTGACGTGCAGGAAAAGTTGGTCCAGCTGGTCCCGGAAGAGGCCGGCCGGCGGGTGGTGCGCACCCTGTCGCGGTTGATCCCCCTGATGGACCTGTTGGGGGTGTCGGTCCTGTGGACGGAGCAGTACCCGGCCGGCCTGGGACGGACGGTGTCCGAACTGGCGGCCCTTCTGGAGGGCCGGCCGCGCTTTGAAAAGACCGTCTTTGGTTGCTTCGGCGCACCCGGTTTCGGCGGCTGGCTCTGGGAACACGGCATCAGCCGGCTCCTCCTGACCGGAATCGAGACCCACATCTGCGTCCTCCAGACGGCGATCCAGGCCCTCCAGGCCGGGCTGACGGTGCACGTCCTGGCCGATGGGGTGGCCTGTTACCGCCCGCTGGACCACGAACTGGCCCTGGAACGCATCCGCCAGGCCGGCGGCGTGGTCAGCACCTGGGAGACCGCCGTCTATGAACTGCTGGGCGAGGCCGGCACCGAGACCTTCCGCCAGGCCCTGCCCTACCTGAAGGAGCGGGATTAGAGGCGATGCTGAACTGGCGACTCCTGGCCGAGCGGCGCATCGAGGAAGCGATCGAACGGGGCGAGTTCGACAACCTCCCCGGCGCGGGCAAGCCGCTCCCTCACCGGGACGACGCCCTCGTCCCGCCGGAGTGGCGATTGGCCTTCTACCTGCTGGAGCAGGCCGGCCTGGCCCCCGAATGGATCCTGCGCGACGCCGAGATTCGCGCCGACCTGGAGGACCTGGCCGAACAGCACCGCCGTGAGGAACGGTGGGTGGAGGCCCGCCGGGCCGCCCTGGCGACCATGTCGCCCCAGGAGCGCGTCGCCGAACGTGCCCGCCTGCGCCAGGTCCACGCGCAGACCTGGGAACGGGTGCACGAGCAGGTGGAGCAGATCAACCGCAAAATCCGCGACTTTAACCTGGTCGTCCCGCTCGTCTGGCGGCAACGACCTTTGTTGGACCTGGCCGAGGAACAGGCGGCCTGGCAGAGAACCTGGAACCGACTCGATGAGGAGGCATAAGCGATGAAGGCAATCATCCTGGCCGGTGGAAAAGGACAGCGGTTGCGACCCTACACCAATGACCGCCCCAAGGGGATGGTCGAGGTGCTCGGCGTGCCGATTCTGGCCTACCAGGTGCACTGGCTGCAGGCGAACGGCATCGAAGGGGTCCTCTTTTCCTGCGGCTATCGCCACGAGGTCATTCAGGACTATTTCGGCAACGGCAGCAGGTGGGGCCTCTCGATTCGCTACGTCATCGAGGAGGTCCCCCTGGGCCGGGGTGGCGGGATCAAGTATGCCCTCTCCCATATGGACCCGGAGGACGACCCCGTGGTGGTGACGAACGGCGATGTCATCACCAACTTTCCCCTGCGCGAGATGATTGCCGAGCACCGGCGCCACCGACCGATGGGGACGATCTTTTTGACCCCCTACTACAGCCCCTTTGGGATTGTGGATGTGGACGAAGAGGGGCGGGTGCGTGGCTTTCGGGAAAAGCCGGAACTGCCCTACTGGATCAACGGAGGGGTCTATATCCTCAGTCGGGCGATCTATGAGGTTCTCCCCGATCAAGGGGACCACGAGGTAGAGACCTTTCCCCTCCTGGTGCAGCAGGGGCAGTTGCGGGCCTTTCGCTCGCGGGCCTACTGGCAGTCGGTGGACACGGTCAAGGACCTCTCGGTCACCAGCAAGGACCTGGAACTCTTTATGATGGAGGCCCTTTTCCGGGGAGAGGAGATTGACCGGGTCGCCCGGTAGAGGGCCGGATGGGTGAGACAATTCCGCAGGTAGTGCTCAAGGCCGGGAAGGAAAGGTCGCTCCTGCGCCGCCACCCTTGGGTCTTTTCCGGGGCGGTTGCCGAGGTGGTCGGTGCGCCTCGACCGGGAGCGGTGGTGGATGTCGTGGATGGGGCGGGCCACTTTCTGGCCCGGGGCACCTACAGCCCCCGCTCGCAGATTCGGGTGCGGCTGTGCACCTGGGATGAGGGCGAGGTGGTGGGGCGGGCCTTTTGGGAACGTCGTCTGGAGCGGGCCCTGGCCGGCCGCGCCGCCCTGGAGGAGAGTGGAACGACTGCCTACCGCCTGGTTCATGCCGAATCGGACGGCCTCCCCGGAGTGGTGGTGGACCGCTACGGACCCTTCCTGGTGTTGCAACTGCTCAGCCAGGGGGCCGATGCCTGGCGGGAGGAGTTGGTCGCGCTCCTGGTCGGTCGCTGCGCCCCGCGAGGCATCTATGAGCGCAGCGATGCTCCGGTGCGCCGGTTGGAGGGCCTGCCATTGCGCAACGGCCTGCTCTGGGGAGAGGAACCGCCGGAGCGGGTGGAGGTTTGGGAGGAGGGGCGGCCCTTTCTGGTCGAGATCCGGCGGGGGCAAAAGACGGGGGCCTACCTGGACCAGCGGGAGAACCGCCTCCGGGTGGCCCCTCTCTGCGCGGGCAAGGAGGTCCTGGACGCCTTTACCTACAGCGGTTGGTTCGCCGTGCGGGCGGCCGGCGAAGGGGCGGCCGCGGTCGTGGGCCTGGACTCGTCGAGCGACGCGCTGGCTCTGGCCGGGGAGAACGCCCGCTGGAACGGGGTCGAGGAACGCACCTCCTGGGAGGAAGGGGACGCCTTTGAGGTGCTGCGGGAGTGGCGGGCAGCTGGCCGGCAGTTCGATGTGGTCATTCTGGACCCGCCCAAGTTTGCCGCCCGGCGGGAACAGGTCCGTGCGGCCGGTCGGGGGTACAAGGACATCAACCTCCTGGGCCTGCACCTCCTCCGGCCGGGCGGCCTGCTGGTGACCTTTTCCTGCTCCGGCCACATCAGCCCCGACCTCTTTCAAAAGATCGTCTTTGGGGCGGCGGTGGATGCCGGCCGGGATGTGCAGGTCATCGGCCGGCTCTTTCAAGGGGCCGACCACCCGGTCCTCCTGACCTTTCCCGAGGGGGCCTACCTGAAGGGGCTGCTCTGCCGGGTCTGGTGAGGCTCAAAATCCGAGAACCCGTCGGACAGGTATTCCACGTCCGGGCGGGGAGATGCCGACAGAACCGTTCTCCAGAATATAGGCAAATGTTACATCTGCCCGTGTCTGGTTCCTGCTTCCCCGAGGGGCACCGGACGGCTTGCGTCGCCTTGTGACCTCCCCTCTGCGCAGGCGTCAATTCCCGTGGAACTCACGGTACTCGCTCATTGCGCCAGGTTCAAACTCGCGTTCAGGTCGCGGTCCAGAATGCCGCCGCACTCCTCGCGCACGAACGTCCGCTCGGACAGCGCCGGCAGCGGCTTTACGCTTCCGCACGCCGAGCACCGCTGCTTGCCGGATGGGCAGAACCGGCCGGCGATGAGCAGCCCGACCCCGTACCAGGCGGCTTTGTCCTCCATCTGCCGCCGGAACTCCCCGAAACTTGCGTCGGCCACCGCCCCGGCCAGGTGGTGGTTTTGGAGCATCCCCGCCACATTCGACGATAACCACGACCGCCGGCCTCTCCGTCGGGGACTTGGTTTTCGCCACAATCGCGCCGGTGGCCTTGTGCAGCGCGTCCCGGCGGATGTTGCCGCTACGATAGTACAGTGGTAGCTAACGCCTTGTTTTTTGGCCCACGCCGAGAGTTTCACGGCTGACCCCACCGGTTGCATTACCCGGTATTCGGCCGGCATCGTACCACGGATGATAATGTTCGTCAATATTTTCGCCAACTCTTGAACCCCTGGGCGTCCAGGTAGGTCTGCAAGATAAGGGTGGCGGCGATGGCGTCGCGCTGCTGCCGGCGGCGCTTCCGACGCATCCCTCCCTCGAGGAGGGCCCGTTCGGCGGCCATCGTGGAGAGGCGTTCGTCCCACAGAACCACCGGCACCTCCAGGTGTTGCCGCAGCCGGCCGGCCCAGGCCCGCGCCTGGCGGCTCTCCTCCCCCTCGCTCCCATCCATGTTCAGCGGCAGTCCCACGACCACCCCGACGACCTGGTGGACCCGCGCCTGGGCGCAAACCTCGGGGAGACCCTCCTCCGGGCCAGCGGCATCCACCACGCCCAGCGGCGAGGCCAGCGTCCCCGAGGGGTCGCTCAGGGCCAGGCCGATGCGCCGTCCCCCCAGGTCCACCCCTAGCCAGCGATTGCCTTCCTCCAGTGTGCTTGCCGAGGGTACGCTCATCCCACCCCCTTCCTGGCGACAAGCCGGTTGACCGCGTGCTGGTGCGGCACCCCGCCGGAGGTGCAGCCAAAGGCCTCCCCGGTGCAGAACTCGATTCGCCGGTCGGTATAATAGGTGAACAGTTCAGCGATGTTCCAGGGATGGGCAGTCACCTCGGCATCCGGGGACCGAACGATGAACGGCTTGCGCACGAAACCGGACAAGACGTGCAGGCCATTCGGGTTGGTGAAGGGCCGGTAGTTGTTCAGAATCTCGGCCCGCAGTTCTTGACATTCAACCGTGGAACGTTCCAACGGGCAACGGTATCACGGCCCGACCTCGCTGAGGTCCACGACACGGATGCGGGCGGTGCTGGGAAGTTTCCCCATCGCCGGGCTGATGGCATAGGCGGCGATGCGGTCGCGATAGTCCTCCAGGAGTTCGTAGGCCTCCTCCATCCGCAGGCCGGCCAGTTTGCGCAGAATCTCGCGTTTCAGTTCGCGGTCAATGACGTTCTGAATCGGCACGCGGACGTGGGTTGTGTAGGTCCAGGCGTTTGTGGAGGCGCCCTGGGCCGGCCCCACCGCCTGCAACGCCCCGTGGGTAATCTGGCCGATCGTCTGGCCGCTCTTTTCCCCGCCCAGGGAGGCAACAGCGGTCTTGCGGATGGCCTCCTCCAGGAGGCCGGGCCGGCTGGCCAGGGCCGAGACGCGCACCCGCGCCGTCAGCATGACCGTTTCGGCCTCGCTGCCGACCTCGTGGTCAAAGGTCTTTTCCACCGTCTCGCTCTCCAGCGTTCCGGTGAGCACGGCCAGGTCAGTGCCGAGTTGCTTTTGTAGTTCGGCATAGGCATCGTCCTGCAGTTCCACGATCAGTTGCTCTTCCAGTCGCCGGAGGTCCTCCTGGGTGACGACGGTGGCCTGCCGCTCGCTGCCGCCGGTGGTGGGGAGTTCGTTGACGGCGCGGATGAGGCCGGCCAGGTTGCCCTCGATGGTGGTGATGACCCAGGCGTCCACATTGTAGGCGCTGCCCGGTTGGTCGGCGATGATGCCGACCTGGGCCATGCCGACATAGGCCCCACTGCCCCAAAAGTTGGAGGCGGGCACATTGACATCCTCGGTGGTGTGGAAGGTGGCCCCACCGCCGGAGAGGGTGGTGCCGGCCGGGACAAAGATGTTCGACTCGGTCAGGTTGGTCAGGACGACCGCCCCGGTGGCCCGTCCCTCGGCCAGGATGGCCTGCCCGCTGGCCGGAGCCGAGGCCTGGCCGGACATCTCGACCTGAACGGCCTTGGCCGGGATGGCGACGTTCGTACCCTCGCCCTGCACCTGGGCATCCTTGCTCACCTGGTCCTCCAGCAGGATGGTGAGGTTCAGGTCCATCTCTTTGGCCTCTTTTTCCAGTGGGGTCAGGACCACGGTGACGCGGGGCAGGGAGAACCAATAGACCGTCAGAATCAGCAGGGCCACGGTGACCACGCTGAGGAAGGCCACCCAGTAGTAGCGCTGTTTGAGGAGGCGGAGACGGCGGGTCTCCTCCTCGGTGCGGGCACGGGGCCCGATGGCCACAGGGGCCCCTTCTTTAGGCTCGGCCTCGCGGCCGGGTTGGAAGCGGGAGGCGACTCTCAGGAACAGGCCGACGACGGCGATGTAGAGGTTGCCCAGGGCACTGGTGAGGGGGTAGAGGAGTGTCTGGAGGAAGGAGGCTTTCTTGGGTTCACGCCGTTCCCGGGGGCGGGCCACCCGCACCTCCGGTGCGGGGACCGGCTCGCGGGGGGCCGGGCGAGCGGCGGCCTCGGTGGCGGCCTCGTCGGTTATGGACATGCTCTCAAAGGCGTCAAAGAGGGCCAGGTCTTCCTCCGAGAGTCCCTCCAGACGGGCCTCCAGTTCGGGGGGACGTTCTTCTGCCGCTTCCTCCTCGGCGGCCACCCCGATCGGCTCCGGGGGGCGGGTCGAGACGACGATGCGGGGCAGTTCTTCCTCCTCGGCAGGAAAGACCGGGCGGATGGGCATCTCGACCCCCAACCGCACGACGTCGAACCGGCAGACCTCGGCCATGTCGCAGGTCTTTTCATCCTCCGAATAGACGGTCAGGTGGACGCTGGTGATGTCGCAGGCCTTGCGCAGCATGGTAAAGCCGCCAAGCGTCTGGAGGGCCTGGGTCCCTGGGGGGACGATCAAGTTGATCTGCTGGGCCTTGGTCGTACGGACCTTTTCCAGAATCGTCTCGGTGTCATCGGTCGGCTGGAGTTCGATCGTTACCGATTCCTCGGACATTTTACTTCCTCCTTTCGGATTCCCCTACCGCGTCCGGTTTTGCCCGCACAACTTCGGGGACTTGGGAGAGCGCTTCCTCCAGACGTTCCAGGACCCGTCCTCCGCCCTGAGCCATCTCGGGCCGGCCGCCGCCGGTCCCCTGAATCGTCCGGCTGATCTGGCGGAGAATCTGGCCAGCGTGGTAGCCGCGTTGGACCAGGTCCGGCGTGACCATCGCCACCAGGCGGGGTTGTCCCTCAATCTCGCTGCCCAGGACAACGATGGCCGAACGGAGCCGGTCGCGCAACATATCCCCCAGTTCCCGCAGGCGGGCCATGTCGGGGAGGTCTACCCGCGCGCTGAGCACGGTGACGCCGTTGACCTGCTGCGCCCGGCGGAGCAGGTCGTTCACCTGGGAACGGGCCAGTTCGCGCTGCAGCGCGACGATCTGCGCTTCCCGTTCCCTGAGTTCCTCCAAGAGCCGCCGGACGCGCTCCTCCAGGCGGTCGAGCGGAACCTGGAGGGTCTGGGCCTGCTGCTCCAACCGGCGGGCCTGTTGTCGGGCCCAACGGATGGCGGCGCGGCCGGTGACCGCCTCGATGCGGCGCTGGCCGGCCCCGGTGCTGCTCTCACTGAGGATGAAAAAGGGCCCAATCTCGCCGGTGCGGTTGACGTGGGTGCCCCCGCACAGTTCGCGGGTGTGAAACTCGTCGGGGGAGCGTTCCACGCTGACCATGCGCACCGTTTCGCCGTACTTTTCCCCAAAGAGGGCGATGGCCCCCTGTCGAAGGGCCTCCTCCTGGGGCAGGATGCGGGGGACGACCGGCAGGTTCTGGCAGATCGCCCGATTGACCCGCCGCTCGATCTCGTCGAGTTCTTCGGGGGTGGCCGGCCGCAGGTGGGTAAAGTCAAAGCGCAGCTGGTCGGGGGCGACCAGCGAACCGGACTGGATGGCATGCTCACCCAGCACCTCGCGGAGGGCCCGGTGCAACAGGTGGGTGGCGGTGTGATTGCGGGCAATGTCGGCACGTCGCTCCGCGTCCACGCGGGCATGGACCGTCTCGCCCTCCTCCAGCAAGCCGCTTTCCACCTGGCCGATGTGTACCGTCAGGCCGGGGATGGGGCGGCACACGTGCTCGACGACAAAGCGGCCATGCTCGCCGACCAGGAGGCCCGTATCGGCGACCTGACCACCGGCCTCGGCGTAAAAGGGGGTGCGCTCCAGGACGACCTCCAGCCGTTCTCCGGCCGAGGCCCGGCGAACCGCTTCGCCCTGGTTCAGGAGGAGCAGTACCCGCCCCTGGTCGGTGGTGGTCTCGTACCCGCTAAAGGTGGTGGGGGGCAGGTGCAGGTCGCGATAGTACTCGGCGGCGGCCATCAGGGCCTCGCCGGCCGCCGCCCCCCGGCTGACCGCCTGGTGGCGGGCCTGGGCCTGCTGAAACCCTTCCTCATCCACCTCATAGCCCCGCCGGCGGGCAATCAGGCGGGTCAGGTCCATAGGGTAGCCGTAGGTGGCATAGAGTTCAAAGGCGGCCTCGCCGGGGAGGCGGGGCTCCGCTTGCTCTTCCAGGAGGGCCTCCAGGCGGGTCAGGCCGGCCTCCAGGGTGCGGCCAAAACGCTCCTCCTCGTCGGCGATGACCTCCAGGATGAAGGGTTCCTTTTCCCGGAGGTGGGGATAGGCTGGGCCGAGGATGGAGATGACCACGCGGGCCGGTTCGCTCAGGAAGGGCCTGCTAAAGCCGAGGAGGCGGCCCTGGTAGATCGCCCGCCGGAGGATGCGCCGCAGAATCGAGTTGCGTCCCAGGTTTCCGGGGAGGACCCCATCGGCAATGATGTTGACGGCGGCACGGCTGTGGTCGGCCACGGCCCGGTAGGAGGCGATCAGGCGGTCGCGCCCCCGGTCATCGTGGCCGAGCATCTCCTGGAGCCGACGGATAATCGGGGCAAAGAGGTCGGTGTCATAGTTGGTGGGAACGCCCTGGAGGATGGCGACCAACCGTTCGAACCCCATGCCGGTGTCCACGCTGGGGCGGGGCAGGGGGACAATGCCATCGGGCCGCAGTTCGAACTGCATAAAGACCAGGTTCCAGACCTCCCACCAGCGGCCGCACTCGCAACGGGGGTCGCAGTTGTGGGCGGGGTCGTTCAGACAGTGGCCGGTGGTGTCATAGTGGACTTCGGAGCAGGGGCCGGCCGGCCCGACGTCGGCCATCTGCCAAAAGTTATCCTTGCGCCCCAGGCGCACAACCTCTTCCGGGGCCAAGCCGGCGATCTCGCACCACAGGCGCGCCGCCTCGTCGTCAGGGGTAAACTCTTCATCTCCGCCAAAGACGGTCGGTCGAAGCCGCTCCGCCGGAATCTGGACGACCTGGGTGAGAAATTCCCAGGCATAGGCGATCGCTTTTTCCTTGAAATAGTCGCCGAAGGAAAAGTTTCCCAGCATCTCAAAGAAGGTGTGATGCCGGGGAGAAGGTCCGACCTCCTCCAGGTCGTTGTGCTTGCCCGAGACGCGCAGGCAGCGCTGGGAGGAGGTGGCCCGCTTATAGGGACGTTTCTCCAGACCGAGAAAGACGTCCTTGAACTGGTTCATTCCGGCGTTGGTAAAGAGGAGCGTGGGGTCCTGCGCCGGGACCAGTGAGGAACTCGGCACCACCGTATGCCCCTGGCGGGCAAAAAAGTCCAGAAATACCTGTCGAACCGCGTCGCTCTTCACCGGCCTTTCCTCCGATGTTCTGTGTTATTATTGTAATACAAACCATATCGCTTGTCAATCTGGTGCCTGCCCCGGCCACGGCCATATCAAAGTCATTGGCCTCTGCCGGGGAGGGCCCGGCCTCGGCGCCCGTGCCGCGTAGAGCCGGCCCGACA
>FWPU01001933.1_pt1 | contig 59705 bp, 54 predicted proteins | sample 2228361 | NCBI WGS metagenome assembly FWPU01 (sample SAMEA103939777, study PRJEB20133) | metagenome
TCCACTCCCTTTTTGCGCCAAAAACGGGGGGAGTTTCGCAGCACTCACCATACCCCACAATACTTCCTCACTGCCCCCTTTTCACTCCCCTCGCCGCGCGCGCGCTTCCTCACGCAGCTGGTTCAGGTTGAGGATCTCCGCCACCTCAAAGCGCGGCACCAGCGCATCCTTCACCGGCCTTAAACGCAGGCAGGGTGGGAAGTATCCCAAGCGTCCATGCAGTTCGGCAAGCAGCACCGCTGTGCTGAAGTTGAGAGAGGGGGGGTTGATCAGCCACTCCTCGCTCTGCCAGCGGCGCGGCGAGATGCCCAACTGATCCACAAGCGCCACAATCTGGGGGATGAGCGGTTGCTGGGGGTCAATCTGGCTGGGTACCTCTACCACCTCGGCTACAGGTTCGCCAACCAAAGCAGCGATCTGGTTGAGTTGCTCGTCGGTCAGTGGATGGGCAAAGTTGAGGAGGATCATGACTTACTCCAGGCGGATATCTTCATCGCGGTGGAACCAATCCTCATCCGCAACAAGTTTGTCAAGGGTGGTAGGAGCAGGGCGGCCGCTCCCCATTGGTTCGGGGATCGCTTCATAGTAACGCTCTAACACCTCCCAACGTGGCCCAAGGCACACACGCTCCTCCGTTGCGGGGTCCAGGTCAATAATAAGGCGCTGGGCGCGCAATTGTACCAAATAGCGCAACTGCAGCTCCTTGGGCGACCCAACATCCTCAAACTTGATTGGCTCTTGGGTTTTCAGAAGGCTGTACAACTCGCTGATGCTAGAACCGGGGGGTTTATTAGGCAATTGCAGTAAAATCAGAATGTGCTGTTCGCTCAAGGCAGCGTAGACGATCGGCAACTCCACCCATTCAGTCCTCTTCGTGTGGCGCACATATTGGTCGCCCTCGGCCAGAATGTAGTACATACGCGCCGGAATGCCCGTCAGCGCAGCCGCCAACTCAAAAGCCGAGTTGAGCACATTTGCCCCCCCGGTGAGGTTGACCCACACTTCCTTTCCCAACTCCCCGAGCGGTTTAGCGGCCAACAGCACGCGCGCCACACGCTCAAAGGTTTGTGTGGGGCGGTTGCGATCGTAGTCGCACCAGTAGAGCGCAACGCGCTCACGCCCGCCGCTCAGCCCACGCAGGACGTCAGGAAGTAGCTTGCCCAGCACCTCCCGCATGGGGAGAGAAGCGACCTCCTTGCCTTGCGCGAATCCGGCGCGGTTGTCGCAGTACGGTTTGGCCAAGACCTTCCCCTGGCGCACCTCGGGTGTTGTGAAGAGCACAAGCGCCTGCACATCGCCTCGCTTGCCGTGCTGCCCAATTTCGCCCGACACCGCGAAAAAGTTCTCGTCCTCTTTTTCCCAACGCTGGTAACGCTCGGCGAGGTAGGAGAGCGCCACCGTCACAGCGCCGGGCGATGTCCCCAATCCCATAAAGTGATAGATACCCATTGCATCTCAACCTTTCTGTGCAGCAATGCCCAACCGCTGGCTGATCATGCCACGCAGACGGGTTGTATCGTTCGCGTCAAGGCGCCGCTGGTCGCCAAAACTCCGCAACTCAATAACCGTGATGCCGTATGCCCGCGCAAGCCGTTGGCTTGCCTTGGGCACCTTGTGGGCGGAGACGAGAAAGCGGCGGATATATGTTCCCAGATACTCGCGGCTTGTGGGGGTGGTGAGTTGGTCAATGGCACGCTTGTCCGCCTTTTTCTTGATCTCAAGCAGGCCGATCTGGTTGCCAATCCGCACGAGGGCATCAATCTCCAGGTTCAGCGTTGCCTGAGGTCGCACACTGGTAAGGATTTCATCAACAGGGGAGGCAGGCGGCCTCAAAGCAGCCACCACAGCCCGCTCAAACTCATCTCGGGGCTTATCGTGCTGATAGCCCCCCACATACACCCGCAGATACTCATCCAGAGTAATGGTCACCTCGGCAGCCTCTGTACGTATTGGCTTGAGTACCCCGTTCTCAAACCCGTACCAATAGAAATCGTTACGCCCGCCCTCACTGACTACGTAAAGGCAGCGGCTACCCGTCTCCTGTGCCACGCTATAGGCTGCCAGCATCATCAACTTTGTGCCGCCAGTCAGATTAAAGGTCAAGGGTTCGCCTTCCCAGCCGTACTCTTTCAGGGCCCTCCTCAATCGCTCGCGGATTGTCCGTACATCATAGGGGGGAACCTTCACCCGCACCACTTTCCTTACGGAGAGGACTTGCTGCAGGTTCGTGGCAATACGCTCAGAGAGTTCCGTATAGAGCAGAACAACGCCTTTGGGCTTGTACTGCCGCACGGGGAGCAGGTTCGGCGCAGGTTGCTCCCCCACTAAAAGGACCATGACCTGCCCATCCATATGAGACACCTCCCCCATCTCAGGGATAGTACAATCGGCCATCAAGTCCATCTGCGCAATTACGGATTCTTCCCTGCCTGCCCATAGTGCGTGGGATAGCCCAAGGCATCTATCAGCTCAAAGTAGGGAAAGAACTCGCGGATGATGTCGCGGCGATTGATGTTCCGCTCGTATTCTAGCCAATCCGTCACGCGCCTGATGAGTTCCTCTACTTGCGAGCGTACCGTGCCCTCCTCGGTAACCCGTATCGCTGCGATCTCGCGGTTGGTTTTGCCCCGCGCCACCAGCTCCAACACCTGAGCCAGTGCAGGCGGCAGCCCGCTGATGAAGCGCTCTTTCTCCAACAGTCCCACCCGCCACGGGGGGATGGGCAGGTGGATCAAGAGCGCCTCATCCGGGCGGGCGGCGTGCATCTGTCTCCCACTAAGCAGTTCCGGTGCCGACCACAAGTTCCAGAAACAGTCGTGTTCGTCAAAAAGGAACTGCGCCGAGAGCAGCGCATAGCTGGACATGGCTTTACGTCCACCTGCCGCTGAGAGGTGGACAGTGTGCCCTTCTTGTTTGACGCGCTTGAGCGTCTCAAAGATGGTGCGGAACACGGCCTGCATGTCCTCAAGCTTGACAACATCCGGCAAGGGATACCCCTGTGCGTTCCGGAAGCACACCTCCTCATGCTGGAGGCGCTGGTAGGGAGGATACTGATCCAACTCCTTTAGTAAGGCGCCAAAGCTGCTGGCGATCGGTTCCTGTAAGGGGTCAGTGTGGAGGATGATCAGCTTATCAATGGTATAGCCGCGTTGCAAGAGCAGGTCCAACGCAAGGGTAACCACCTGCGCCTCTGACCCCAATGTGGCGATGAGCACCTGCTGCCCCATCTACACTCCTATGCTCCGCCGCTGATCATGCACTTCAGACCCAATTATAAGGTCAAATGCCATGCCCCAAAATCTGTATTTCTACAGATGTTGCCCTACCGCACAAGCCATTATACTATTTTGTGCATTGCGCAAACATCTACTATGCTAGAAGGAGGTCTCGCCTTTCAAGAAGGGTGACAAGTGCTCTGTCTGTTCTCTCCCCTGCTGGGGTGGAAAGGGACATGGGTTCCACCTTAAGGAGGTGCAGGTGTGCCTATTCTAACGCTTACCTTACGAACGCTTACGCCGCTCATCACCAAAGGGGCGGCCAATGATGCACGCAGAGACCCGGCGGAACTGCGCGCTGCTCCGTTTCGCGGCATGTTCCGCTACTGGCTGCGCGCTCTACTGGGCGCCCACGTGCAGGGTGACATTGACCAGCTGCGTGAGTACGAGAGCTACCTCTTTGGCAGCGTGGAGCGCGGCTCGGCGGTGAGCATCCGCACAGCGGTGAGCATCCGCACAATGGGGCGGGTCGAGAGCACAGAGGGGCAAGTTGTCCTGCCGGAGACGGTGCGCGGCGGCATCCCTCACGAGTTCCACGCTATCCCTGCTGGCCGTCAGTTTCGGTTAGTTGTCCAATCCACCCGCTGAGGGAGATACCGGCAAAGGTGCAGGCTGCCATGTTGTTGGCCCTGCGGCTGGGCGGCGTGGGGCGCCGGGCACGGCGCGGCGGTGGCAGCCTGGCCATCATCCGCGCCCGCTACGATGCGGAAGACGGCAACGAGCCCCGAAGGGTGGATTGGTTGGAGCGCATACCCGCCAACTTTGATGAACTCTGTCAACAGCTCCAGAAAGACATAGAACGCGCCCAGAAGCCTTTTGCCAGCCTTTCCCCAGGGCGACCTTTCAACACATTGCCCTCTTACCCCGTGTTTGATGCGCAGCACGTCAAGGTGTTGGTTGGCCCAGCACAACGCGATTACCGGAGTGCACTCAGGGCAATGTGGGACATCCGCAAACAGCACTCCCACCACGATGCTTCGGTCTTCGGTGGAGTCAAGCCACGTTTTCAGTCTCCTGTGCACATGCGCGTGGCGCTCAGCAGCGAGCCTGGAGTTCAAGAGGCCTACCACCCACTGATGACCATCTTCCGCACCAACGCCGACAAGAACTGGGGAGTGATGCAGGACTTCATTGACCAGTGCCAGCAGCGTGGCTTCCGCCTGATCTTCGGCAAAGGGGAGAAGTGGTCATGAGCAGCGAAATCGTCATCGTGGCGCTGGGGCCGGTGCAGCAGTTCATCAGTCAGGCGCGCCGCACCAGTGACCTGTACGTGGGCAGCGCGCTGCTCTCCCACCTGGCGCAACAGGGTGTGCAAACCGCCGAGGGCTACGGCGGCGGCATGATCTTCCCTGTGCGAATAAACGGCCAGCTGCCCCGCAGCATTCCCAACCGTTTCGTGTTCACCACGTCCGCCAACGGCGTCGCCATCGCGCAGGCGGTTGAGCAGGCTATCCGCGAGGCATGGCACAATCTTGCCAACGCAGCGCAAGCTGCGCTGGCGCGCCATGCCCCCGATCTGACCTGGCGCAACATCTGGCAGCGACAAGTGGAGAACTGGCTGGAACTCTACTGGACGGTCACACCGGAGCAGGGTAACTATAAGGCGACATTGGAATACGCCAATCGGGCGATGGCTGCCCGCAAGCTGGTGCGCCACTTCCACCGTGAGGGTGAACCTGGCTGGAAGTGCTCCGTGTGCGGCGAGCGCGAGGTGCTGCATGGCCCAGATGGGCGCTACCCGGCTGTACGGGAGTATTGGGAAGCGCTGCGCCGTTCGCTCAAGCAGGGCACACTGCGTGAAGGCGAGCGGCTATGCGCCATCTGCACCATCAAACGCCTGGCCCCGCAGGTTGCGGAAAGGATATTTGGGGATGTAGCGGCCTTCCCCTCCACCAGCAGCATCGCCGCCGCTTCGTTCAAAGCTGACATACTGCAACATTGGGACACCGTTGGGCGCGCCGCCGAGAACTTTGCACAGTGTGCCTTTAGACTAGGAGCACCGAGCATCTATCAATCGTTCCCCTATCTGGATAGCCAATATGCACAGGTAGCGATGGGAGACCCTGCTCAGTCGCCACTGCTTGCCCTGGATGGGGAGTTCTTCTATCCCATCGCACCTTCCGAAGAGGAGGGCATCAGCGAGCAGGAAGCCCGCCAACTACGTCAGGCACAGCGCGATCTGTTCGCCGCTACGGATAAGGCCGGCATCCCCCGCCCGCACACCTACCTCGCTGTGCTGAAGATGGACGGCGACCATATGGGAAAGTGGGTCAGTCAGTGTCAGAGGCGCGAGGAGCACCAGCACCTGAGCGCAATACTGGCAAGCTACGCTGAGAACTACGTCCCCTACATTGTAGAAAAGCAATATCCCGGGCGGTTGATCTACAGCGGCGGCGATGACGTGCTGGCGTTGCTGCCCGCCCGCTATGCCCTTGCTGCCGCTGACGATCTGCGCAGGACCTTTGCCCAGCGGCTGCAGGAGGAGGGCGGCTTCCACAAGAGCGCTGACTTCCCTGATGGGCCACATGCCAGCGCCGGCATCGCCCTGGTGCACCATACTCATCCCTTTGGGCACGCGTTGGAGGCAGCGCGTAGAGCTGAGAGCGCAGCCAAACACGATCACGGGCGCAACGCGGTCGTTGTGGTGTCCTTGCGCCGCTCCGGCGAACAGAAGCAGGCCGGCGCCAAGTGGGAGCCTGATAGCCAGCAGATCGCCGGCATAGTGGAAGAACTTAGGCAATCCTTCGCCAGCGGTGAACTGGCGCGCGGCTTCCCCTACGATCTGCAAACGCTGGTCTATGCCACAGGCGGTGATAAGGCACCACCTGAAGAGCAAGAAAAGGTACCGCATAAAGCACGAGAAGTCCTGCTGAAACGCCTCTTGCACCGCCGCGTGGAGCGTGGGAAGCGCGGGAAGGTCGCCGAGGCCTATCAGAGCGATCTTGCCGCGCTGGGCAAGGCCATTGGCTGGGAGAACATGGCGCGGTGGGTTGAGCTAGCGCGCTTCATCGGGCAGGGAGGTGAACGATGACATGGGTTTTCCTAGAAGCCGAGGATGTGTGGCTCTTCCGCGATGGGCGGCCCTTCTCCGCTGGTGAGGAGCATGCCGCTCAGAGCGTGTTTCCTCCCTCGCCGCTCACGGTACAGGGTGCACTGCGCAGTCACATTGGGTCGCTATGGGGCGTCCTATGGGATGAGTATCGCCACCAGAATACCCTCCGCGCTCAGCAGGTAGCGGCGCTGATTGGCCAGCCACCCATGTCGCACTCGGTCGGAACGCTGGGACAGTTTGCCATGGCTGGGCCGTACGTCGCCCGTCTGGTTTCCTGTCGTGAAAAGGACGTCTGCTACTACTATCGCTACTTTCCCCTGCCGGCGGACGTGGCTGCCTCAGAAACAAAAAAGGAGAATGGCAAGAAGGCGATCCCCCTCGCTCCTCAGGAGGATAAGGCCTTTGCCAGCAACTGGCCCGTTGAAGGCCTATGGCCCCTCTGGACCGATGAGGATGTGGACGATAAGCTGACGCGCGATGTGTGGGTGCGTGAAGATGCCTTTGTTGATTACCTGCAGGGCATCCCACCCAATCCGAACGATCCGGACAGATGGGTGAAAAGCCACTTGCTGTATCAGGCCGAGAACCGCTTTGGCATCGCCATTGACCCACAGGCTGGGCGCACCCGCGAGGGAATGCTCTATCAGGCTACTTTTGTGCGTCCCCGAGAGGAGGTGGGGCTGTTGGTGTGGCTCTCGGATGAGATGAGGCTGCCGCAGCAGGGCTTTCTGGCGATGGGTGGCGAGCGGCGCGGCGCGCGCTACCAGATCGTTGCGCCCGAGCTTATCTATGCCAAGCGTGTAGCATGGCCACAGGTCGGCGGAAAGCGCCAAAAGGTCGTTTTCCTTACGCCTGCCTACTTCAGCGACGGCTGGCAGCCCGCAGGCGGCGACTGGTCGCCCTTCTTCGCAGGAGCGCGCCCCTATTTGGTGGCAGCAGCCCTCAAGCGCCCTCTGGCTATCGGAGGATGGGATTTGGCGACCCAGCAACCGCGGGCTATGCGTCACTACGTGGCACCCGGCAGCGTGCTGTACTTTGAGGCAGATGGTGAATTTGCGCTCAACGCAGGGGCCATCACCGAAACGCCGCCCGACCTGCCCGACCTTGCTGCCATAGGCTTTGGGCAGGTAGCGGTTGGCACGTGGTAAGGTTCGGAGAGAGCAAAGAGAGAGGAGAGCACCATGTTTTTGCAATCCCGCATTTTGTGCATTTACGCCGAAAGCGCCCTGCACGCCGGATCGGGTACCAGCGTGGGCGCCGTGGACTTGCCCATCCAGCGTGAGGTGACCACGCAATACCCCATGATCCAGGCCTCCAGCATCAAGGGGGCACTGCGCCAGGCAGCGCTTGATCCTAGGGAAGTTGACGCTGTCTTTGGCCCGGCGGACAACCCCGACTACGCGGGGGCCATCTCGCCAGGAGATGCGCGCATCCTGCTTTTCCCCGTGCGGGCGCTTAACGGCGTCTTTGTGTGGACAACCTCGGCGGATGTGCTGGGGCGCTTTCAGCGCGAGGCAGCATTGGCAGGATACACGGGCGTGCCCGAAGTTGTGCCATCCCTAGCGGATGGTGGGGCACTAGTCTCCGACCAGTCATTGCTGCTGGACGGCAACAGCATCGTGCTGGAGGAGTTCAGCTACGACGCCTCTTATGACGAGACCGTCCGCCAGTGGGCGGAATATCTGGCTGACTATGCCTTGCCCAGCAACGGCGCTTTTGGGTTCTGGCGAAAGCGTCTCATGGGCAATCTGGTGGTGCTGCCCCGCAACGATTTCCGCGACTTCGTGCTCTACAGCACCGAGATCGTGACGCGCATCAAGGTCAGCCCAGAGACCAAGACGGTGGCGCAAGGTGCGCTCTTCTCGCAGGAGTTGCTGCCTGCCGACAGCGTGCTGTACGCGCCTATCCACGCCACCGCCGTGCACAACCCAAAATCGTCGCTCTACAACGCGGGGGATGCGACGGCGTCGGCAGAAAGTGTTATCGGCTGGGTGCAGCAGTATGTGCCGTTGCGGTTGCAGATCGGCGGCGATGAGACGGTGGGGCGCGGGTTGGTTCACCTGCGTTGGCTGGCGGAGGGGTAAGATGGCCGAACAGCGATCCAAACGACAGACGACGGAGCAGAAGCGGGCGGCAGCTGCTTGGCGGGACATTTCCAAGGTAAAGGAGGAGGAGCAAAGCAAATACAGCACATGGGTGCGTAAGCTACCTGCCCTCATCCAATCCAACGGGCTCGGCTCAGCGATGGCCTTCCTGTGCGTCAAGTGTCCCTCGCTCTACAAGCACGTCTCAAGTTGGGTGACAACGCACTTGAAGCACACCAGCGATGACCTCTTGGACCTGATCCGCAGTAGCTCAGCTGAACAGTACCGCCGCGCCACAGCGGAAGCCATCGCCTATACCATCTGGCTGAAACGCTACGTGGAGGGCCAGGGCTGGAAGGGAGAAGAAGAGTGATGGTGGCGGTAAATCAAGCGCTACCTACCACAACGCACCGGTTGGTGGCCACGCACATAGCATGCTGCCGGCACCTTGGCCTCGCCCTTGACCGCTTTGCCCCTTGGACGCCTCAACGAAACCCCAAAGGGCCTCGCTGGGACCTGCAAGTTTCCTCTGAGGGCAAGCGTGGGATGGAACCAACCACCGGTGGTGCGGCCAAAGGCCTCTGGCTGAAAAGCCTTCTCATCACAGTTAAACCAGACTCGGCCCTCATCCGTCTCATCCGTGCCCAGCGCGAGCGCTGGCAGCAATCCGTGACTGCGCGCGGGGGCATCGTGATCACCCACCTGCAGCTGACCAGCCGCCTGCTGGTGGGTTTAGGCGCCTCACATGTGCTGGAGACGGCGCTCACGCTGGACCGCACCAGCGGGGCACCCTTTGTGCCGGGTAGCGCTTGCAAGGGGCTGGCACGCACCTATGCCCTCTACGAGGTAGCACGGGAATTGGGGATCGGGGCAGGCGAGGACATCGGCAGGAATGGCAAAACACGGCTGGAACAGCTGGATGAAGACCTCAGCGATCCCAACAAGCACGTGGAAGGTGAAACTGCCGTGTGGTTCCGCACTGTCTTCGGCACGTTGGGAAACGCCGGCGAAGTGTGCTTTGTGGGCGGCATCTACGCGGGCGATGACGCCCCTCGGTTTGTGGTGGACGTGATGACGCCCCACTTCCCTTCGTACTACCGTGGAGAAAAGCCGCCGGCAGATACTGACAATCCCAATCCAGTGGCCTTTCTGGCTGTGGATGCAGGCAATTCATTCTGGTTTGGGCTGCTGCCACGCCGCACTGAAAGCAGCATGTGGTTGGGAGTGGCGCAAAATTGGCTCATTGGCGGGTTGACGCGTCTGGGGGCAGGCGGCAAAACAGCAGCAGGTTACGGGTTCTTTGCCCAGAGCCAAGCCTGATTAAGGCGCCGCTGCTTTTGCCGATCATCAAGAGGGGCGTGGTTCACCACAGCCGCGCCCCTCGTCCTATCGCCGCTCTCTCACCTGCCCCATCTCGCGCACGTCATACCCCTCTAGCGATGCCACCGCCGCGCGGAAAGCGTCATCATACAGCAGCGCCAGCAGCGGCTTGAGCAGGTCGCTTTTGTAGTGTTCGCGGGGGATGACCAGATCGTAGCGCTCCCACCCCACTGGCACGAAATCTAAGCCAAGCGCCCGCGCCGCCGCCCGCACCCCTAACCCACAATCCGCCGAACCGCTGGCCACCGCCGCCGCCACGGCCAGATGTGTGTATTCCTCACGCTCGTAGCCACGCACCTCCTGCGGTGCGATGCCGCGCCTGCCCAATTCGTAATCCAGCAGCAGACGCGTGCCCGCCCCACGCTGGCGGTTGACAAACGACACATCCGCTCGGCGCAGGTCCTCAAAGCCTGCAATGCCCTTGGGATTGCCCGCCATAACGATCAACCCTTGCTCGCGGTGGGTCAGTGTCACCAGCACCACCTCACGCCCGGGCAGATACTGCTCAATATAGCGCCAGTTATATTCGCCGCTCTCGGGGTCCAAGAGGTGCGATCCGGCCAGATGTGCCTCGCCGCGCCGCAAAGCGATCAACCCACCGAGGCTGCCCACATTGGCCGAGGAAAGGCGCATCCCCGGCGCCCGCTCGGCCAGGTACTGCGCCAGCAGGTCCAGCGTCATATCGTGCGAGCCGATGGCAACGATGGTACGGGCGATCTCCTGCGGGGAACGATAGAGGTGCACGGTGACCACCGCGCCGGCGTCCAGCCCTTCAGAGAAGCGCGGGATGCGCACAATGCCATCGGCGCGCACCAGCGAGGTAATCACGCCCGCCCCGCGTGAGAGCGGCGTGGCGATCACCTTATCGCCCACCTTGCCCACCGTGACGCGCACGTAGTCATCATCGCCTGCCGGGGAGGTCAGTTTGCGGCTGAGGACGGCCTCAAGGGTGGGCGGCTCATGAGGCGGGCGCCCCAGCCAGTGGCTGATGAGCGGTTGGATGAAGAGCTCGCCGGTCAGCGCAGCCGAGACGGGATAGCCCGGCACGCCGATAATAGGGGTAGGAGATTCGTTCCCCAATCCTTGCTCCTCATCAACGGAAGACGAGGCCCACACCATGCCAAAAATCACCGGATGCCCCGGCCGGACAGCAATGCCGTGCACCAACACCTCGCCGAGGGCCTCAATCACCTGCGCAGTGTAATCCTCCGTCCCCGCACTGGACCCCGCGTTGACGAGCACCAGATCGTGCGTGCGGGCGGCTTCTATCACGGCGGCGCGCAGGGCGTCGGGATCGTCGGGGACGATCGGCCAGCGCGTGGCTTCGCCACCCCACTGTTCAACCTGCGCTGCCAGCACCAGGCTGTTGTACTCAATGATCTGCCCCGGCTGCGGGGAGGCCTGCGCCGCTTCCTCCACCGAGACCAGCTCCGAGCCGGTAGGGATGATCGCTACGCGCGGCTTGCGCCGCACGGCGAGGGTCGCATGGCCACTGCCCGCCACCGCGCCGAGGTCCACCGGACGCAGGATGTGGTTAGCAGGGAGCACCAGCTCCGTAGCGACCATGTCCTCGCCCATCTGGCGCACGTGCTGCCAAGGGGTCACCGGCGCACGGATGATGAGCTCATCCGGCGCCTGCCCGCGCTCCACATGCTCCACCATGATCACGGCATCGGCCCAGCGCGGCAGGGCATGCCCGGTATTGACGGCCTGCGCCGGGCGTTCGGCGCGCTCCAGATCTGCTTCATCCTCAATCAACGTCAGGCGGACGGGGGTAGTCTCGGAGGCCCCCAGCGTATCCCGCGAGCGCACGGCGTAGCCATCCATAGCGCTGGCATGGTAGTGCGGCGAGGAAACCGCCGCCCATACTGGCTCGGCGGTGACGCGCCCCAGCGCTTCGGTCAGTGGCACCACCTCAGCAGAGAACGGCTGCCACAGCCCTGCCTCTTGCAGCGCCGCCACAAAACGCGCCCATGCTTCATCCATCGGAATATCGTGCAGGTACACTTTGCGCCTGGCCATGCGCGCTCTCCCCCTCAATATGCCATTGTAACGCCTCACCCCTCAGTGTACCGCACATGTTCCTCGGCCGCTGTCCCCGCCTTCTCTTGCCCGCACACGGGAGGCATGATAAAATTATCAACGGTTGGAGCGATGGCCGAGTGGTTTATGGCGGCGGTCTTGAAAACCGCTGTGGCGTTCATCGTCACCGGGGGTTCGAATCCCTCTCGCTCCGCCTTGCACTTGAACAACACGGGGAGGTGCCAGAGTGGACGATTGGGGCCGCCTGCTAAGCGGTTGTCGGTGATTTAAGCCGACCGCAGGTTCGAATCCTGTCCTCCCCGCCTGAAGTAAGCAGCAGCCGCCTCTGACGAGAGGCGGCTGTGTTTTTCGCTGCTGGCGTTCGGCCAACCGCTCATCACTCTACCCATTGGCTGCACCTTGCTTCCCTAACGCAGCGAGGCCTTCCTCCAGTGTGGGGTAGATGTCCAGTAGCTCATGGAACCCCGCCAGCGAGAGCACTTCCATCACGTGGACGGTGGGGGCAGCGAGGCTCATGCTGCCGCCGTGGCGGCGCAGCGCCTTGGCCTGCACCAATAGCAGCGCCAGCCCCGCTGAGGAGATAAATCGCACTCTGCTGAGGTCCACCAGCACACGCAGCGGGGCAGGCGGCAGAGCCGCTGCGAGGGGTTCCTCAATGGTGCGCGCCCCCAAGGAGTCTAGATCGCCGCGGATGTGGATCACTTTTACCCCATTGGGGTGTTCCTCAACGCTCAAAGTGGTCGCTTCGCTCATAGGCCATTTCTCATCTGGATGATGGTTCTGTACAATATAACCACCGCTCCGGCAAGGGCGGAGAGCAGGGCGCCGATGCGGTTGTCCCTATTGTACTCGGATCGCGCGAAAGGGCAGGTCAACGGGGAGAAGCACCATGAGCCGAACGTTTGATGAACTGATGAAAGTGTTGGAGGAGAAAGGGGAGATCCCCGATGAGCAGGCGCGGGCTATCATCGCTGAGCATGGCCCGCTGAGCGATGAGGAAAAGAAGCAGATCGCAGCGGCTATCCGCATGAAGAAGGCGCTGACGGCTAAATCGGCTCCCTCGTCTGCCGCCGCCCCTCAACCCGCCGGTGAGCAGGCTGCTGAGGTCAGCATGGACGATTACCTACAGGCGCTCAGCATCCTTGACTCCAGCGAGGCCAGCGAGGAGGAGAAGCAGCAGGCCCGCCGCATTGTGGAGCGCTTTGAGAGTCAGTAAGACCCATCCACCACCCCAAACAGGCCCCGCCGGGGGATGTGCCCTCTCCCCGGCGGGTTTGTTGTCTCCACTGCTTGACTCACGCAGCTGGAGGGGTGGGCGTAGCGGTTGTTTCCTCAGGCATTACCACCCACAGGATAATGTAGAGCAGGATGCCCGGCCCGCCGGCCAGCGCGAACAGGACGAACAGGATACGCACCAGCACGGCATCAATGCCGAAGTATTTGGCCAGCCCGCCGCATACACCAGCGATCATTTTGTCGCTAGCTGAGCGCGTGAGCTTCTTCTCTTCCATATCTCTCGCTTCCTCCATGATAGGCTAAGGTTAACCATGCGGCGGGCGTGGCCCGCACAACCTTCCGTGATGTAAAACACCAATTCAGTGGGGCCGTTGCGGCCCGCCTTCAATCCTCTTTTACGCACGGCCTGCGGCAAAGTTGCAGGGACAAAGCCCTTTCGCCCCCACGCCAGCAGCGGGAACTTTTCGGTGGTGGGGGGCGTCTTGGTTGATAGAGGTCGCCGAGAGCACCGCATGAGGCGGAGGAGAAGGTTCAACGGAGGGAAAGGTGAGAGCCATGAATAGCAAACTGTTGAAACAATGGCCTTTTCTGTTGATGGCGGCGCTGCTGCTCGCCGGCTGTGCCGCTTTGAGGACAACCACGCCGCAGCCGATCGTTGAAGGAGGAGGGGATGCCCGTGAGGACGTAGAGGCGGGTGGGTATCCCCCCGAGGTGCCCGCACAGCCACCCCTCGCTGCCCCCACGGAGTTCAAGGGCGTGGCACCGCTCCCTGAAGCTGCCTCCGTGGAGGAAGCGCCTGCCGTCGGCGCGGATGCGGGAAGAGGCCCTGCTGTCTATCCCCCTGCGCCCGCCGGCGAAGGTAACCCCGTTGTGCCCCCCGACCAACAGTTCTTCGGGCCGCTGCAAGCGGGCGAGATTGATGACAACGCGGAGTTCGCAGCCTACCTGCAGTACCGCTGGGATTATCACCAGTACCTCAACTATCCAGTGGAGGAACTAGACGTAAGCGAGCGGCATATCATCCGCGTCACCAACCGCGAGGGCTTGCCAGTGCTGGGCGCTCAGGTGGTCATCAGCAGTGGCCAGCGCACCGTGACCACCTTGCTCACGACGGCCACTGGCAGGGTCTATTTCTTCCCCCGCGCCTATCCTTATGCCGATGCACCCTCTTACACCGTCACCGTGCGCAAGGGACAGGCCAGCCAGTCCTTTACCCTCACCCGTGAGCAACGTGATGCCCTCTGGGAGGTGACGCTGGACGTGCCGCGCACGCGCCCCCCTGTGCAGCTGGATGTGCTGTTCCTTGTGGACTCCACCGGCAGCATGAGCGATGAGATTGAGCAGCTAAAGGACAACATGCTCAGCATCTCAGCGCAGATTGAGGCCCTGCCCGAGAATCCGGATGTGCGCTTCGCGCTGGTTTACTACCGCGACCGCGGCGATGTGTACGTGGTGCGCACGGTGGATTTCACCAGCAACGTGCAGCAGTTCCAGCGCGAGCTGATGGCTGTCAGCGCGGGCGGCGGGGATGACACGCCCGAATCGCTCAACGAGGCACTGCACGAGGCGGTTTCCAACACCCACTGGCGCGTGGACAATACCGTGAGCCTCATCTTCCTCGTGGCCGATGCGCCGCCACATCTGGACTATCCACAGGACTATAGCTACGCCGAGGAGCTGCTGCGGGCGGTGCAGATGGGCATTAAAGTCTTCCCCATCGGCTCACGGCTGGACGGCGAGGACTTCTATCAGGATCAGGCCGAGTACATCTTCCGCCAGATGGCGCAGTTCACCGGCGGGCACTTCATTTTCCTCACCTATGCTGATACGCCGCAGAGCTCTGGAGAGCCGGGCACGGAGTACAGCGTGCCCGAGGGCCGCTACACGGTGGAGGATTTGGATGTGCTGGTGGTGAAGTTGGTGCGCGAGGAGCTGGCCGCCCTCACCAGCCAGCAGTGAGGCTCGTCACTACCCCTCACCCCCTTGCTCTCCCCCTCCAGCGGAGAGGGTGGGCGGCGGCTCATCGCCGCCGGGGGTGAGGGGCTTTTCTTCCAGCGGCGGGAAGTCCGCATCCGAGGGCGGGCGCAGCGATGGTTCGGCGTCAGGTGCGGCGCGGAACTCCTTACGCGGGCGACGTTCGGCAGGCAGGACGCCCACGCCGAAGACGGCGGGTGACAGATGGATGCCAGCGTTCTCAATCTGCTCAATGGCACGCGGCACAAGGCCGGTAGGCCGTATCTCCCCTATGGCGCGGCCTTCCGCGTCTAGCCCCCTTTGCTCCCACTCAAAGAGGGTGGAGAGCATCACGCTATCGCCTTCTAGCCCCTCCACCTCGCAGATCTCCGTCACCTTACGAGAGCCATCGCGCAGGCGCTGCATTTGTACAATGAGGTCAACAGCGGCGGCGATCTGCTCGCGCAGGGCGCGGATGGGCAGGTTCATACCGGCCATCATGCACATCACCTCCAGCCGTGAGATGGCATCGTGCGGTGAGTTGGCATGGATGGTGCCCATAGAGCCCTCTACACCGGTATTCATGGCCTGCAGCAGGTCCAGCGCCTCGCCGCCGCGCACCTCACCCACGATGATGCGGTCGGGACGCATGCGCAGCGCATTGATCATCAGGTCGCGCACGGTCAGCTGCCCCTCGCCTTCAATGTTAGCAGGGCGCGTCTCCAGCCGCACCAGATGGGGTTGCTGGAGCTGCAACTCGGCGGCGCTCTCAATAGTCACGATGCGCTCATCCGCACCGATGAAGCTGGAGAGCACATTAAGCAGGGTCGTTTTGCCACTGCTGCTACCGCCTGAAACGAGGATGTTCAGGCGAGCCGCCACCGCCGCCCGCAGGAACTCCACCAGCTGCGGCGTGAGCGTGCCAAAGCGGATGAGGTCCTCGGTGACGTAGGGGATGGTGGCGAACTTGCGGATGGTGAGGCAGGGGCCATCCAGTGCCACCGGCGGGATGATGACATGCACCCGCGAACCATCGGGCAGGCGGGCATCCACCATAGGCGAGGACTCATCCACGCGGCGGCCCAGCGGCGAGAGGATGCGCTCAATGATGTGCATCAAGTGCGCCATATCGTCAAACTGAATGGTGGTAGGGTAGAGCCGCCCGCCCCGATCCACGTACACCTTGTGCGGGCCAATGACGAGGATGTCGCTGGTGGCCTCATCGGCTAGCAGCGGCTCCAGCGGGCCAAAGCCGAGGATGTCGGCTATCACCTCATCCAGTAGCTGCCGACGCTCGGGGCGCGTGAGCAGGATTTGCTCCTCAGCCAGTATCTGATCAAAGAGGGTCTGGATGCGCTGGCGCAGGACGGCCTCGCTCTCCAATTGCAGCTTACGCGGCTCGCGGGGGGCTTCCCGATCTTTGGGGGACGTTTGGGGTTTGCCCCGCTCCTGTGCGCGTGGCTTGCGGGCAGGAGGGCGTAATTCCTCCAGCAGCCGCGCCTGAATGCGGCGCTTTAGCTCGCGCCTGCGCTCGCCCAGCTGCGTCTGCCGGTCAGGGATGGCCTGTGCCTCGCTGCGCCCCAGCAGGCCGGTCAGGCCGCCGCGCTTGCCCTCACCGGAAGGCTCTTCGTCCTGTGTGCTGCCCTTCTGCAAGCGCCCCAGTAGCGACATCTGCGCTTTCTCCACAAACCTAACCGCTCAGTGCTGACCGCTCATCGCTCGCCGCTAAGTATAGATGAAGCGGCGACATCTGGCGAACGAAAGAGGGCGCCGGTTCTCCTATCCCCACCGAGGCGAGGGATGATCACCTACCCCTTCCCCACCACGCCGGGTTGAGGTCATTCGCCTCATCCTCGGTGAGCGCCATCAGCTGCGCCTCGCATTCTTGCGGTGTAGCGCAGGATGCTTCCATGATGTAGAGGTCAAAGTCGCCGCCCACGCCGCGATCCGAGGCGAAGACAAGGTAACGGCCATCCGGCGACCAAGCTGGTTCCACATCGCTGGCCATGTCCATCGTCAACTGCGTGACTTCCTCCCCCGTTACCGACATCACAAACAGGTTGTTATCGCCCTGCCCAAAGGAGGCAAAGGCGATGCGCGCCCCATCTGGCGACCAGGCGGGGGTGATGTCCGAGGTGTTGGTGCCCGCGAGGGGCTGGTAGTTCTGGCCGTGCGCATCAATCAACGCAATGACGGAGGGCAGGCCGGGGAAATCCGAGGCGCTGAAGGCGATGTGCGCCCCATCCGGCGACCAAGACGGATGGAGGTCGTAGCGCCCGCTGGTAAGCGCCATGAGGGTATCCTCGCAGGTTCCCGGCTCATCCAGGCAGTTGGTGGGGAAGGCCAGCAGGTCGCTGCTGGTGACCGTCTCACGGGCAAAGACGATGGTGCTCCCATCCGGTGACCACGCAGGGAGGTGATCCATCGCTGGGGAGGTGGTCAGCTGCACCTGCCCTGACCCATCAGCATTCATCACGAACAGATCATCATCGCCCAAGCGATCCGAAACAAAGACGATGCGCGTCCCATCCGGCGACCAAGCCGGCTGGCGATCGGCGTGGTCATTGTCGGTGAGCTGGGTAATGACTCCGCTCATGAGGTCCAGGACGTAAATCTCAAAGTCACCGTCGCGGTCGGAGGCAAAGGCAATGCGCCCCTGTGCGTAGGGTGGCAGCGCAGGCGTGGCAGTAGGCGTGGGCGGGATGGAGGTGGGGGTGCTTGCTGCCGCTGGGAAGGTAGAGCTGGCTGTAGGGGTGGCCTGCCCACCGATCAAGGAAAGAGGCCAACCAACTACCCCCAAAGGGACGAAGAAGAGCAGGATGACGAGCACGATGCCCGCCACGAGCAGCGCAAGCCGTCTTCCATGCCAGCGGCGCAGCGCCGGAGGATGCTCCGCCTCCACCTCGCCGCGCACGGCCTCCAGCAGGCGGCGCGTGATGGGGCCAGGCCTGCGCGGCTCAGACCGAGGAGGCGGAGGGGGCGGAGGGGGCGGCGTTGGCAGCGGCTCGGCGACCTCTCCAACGCTTTCCTCCTCTGGCAGGATTTCCATCTCCTCTTCGGGCACGATGATGGGCGGCAGCTCACCACTTACCGTGTCAAACCAAGGGATAAAGTCGCTGGGTGGCTCGGCAGGGGCTTCGGTGGGGGGTTTGCGGAGGGGTTGCTGTGATGCCTGCCGTCCGCGCCGTGAAGGGGGCACACGCCGCCAGGAGTGCTGACGGGCATAGGCGATGAGGTCCTCAAAGGTCTCATCGGTGAGCGGTTGGAAGACGCCGGTAGGGTCCTCGTATTGCGGCGTGTAGTGAAGGGGCGTCTCACCGCGGGCGTGGGCGTCCAGCGCGGCCTCAATCGCTGCGATGGTCTCTTCAGTGATAGGCTGCAGCTCACCACTGGGAGTGAGGAAGCGGGGCACCATACCAGATGGATAGTGAGCGATGGGCCTGCGCCCGCGCAGGCTGCGTCCCTCAAATAGCTCGTCAGACATAGGGATTCGTGCCGTCCTTCCCGCAGAGTTGCAACCGAGAAACAGTGTAACAGATCGGTGCCAGAGGGGGAATAGGACATTGGCCTATGCTCACGATCAACGGGAAGCGGGCAGCATGGGGTGCACCGTTGCACGGTCACGACATGGCACACCTTTATGAGAGGTCAGCGTGGGCGCCGCGGCTTGCCACACTGCGGGCAGTACTTCACGCGTAAGGGGAACAGATGCCCGCAGTTGGAGCAAGGCCCCTGCTCTTCCATCTCGGTAGGAGTGCTGGGAAGGGTTTCTTCATCCGCCACCCCTTCCGCCTTGACAGGCTTCCCCGTCAGCGGGCAGTAATCCGTGCCAGAGGGGTGGAAGTGCCCACATGAGTAGCGCAGTGAGCCGGGCGCAGGCATGGGCACGGGCGGGACGGGTTGGATAGGTTTGCCCGTCAGTGGGCAGAAGGGTTGGTCAGGCGGGTGGTGATGGCCACAGCGATAGGCCACGAGCGGCGTCTCGTCCCTCTGATACTGCTGCCAGAAAGCCATCACCGCCTCATTGTGGATGGCAAACCCGATGTTCTCGCCCAGCGCCGGATTGATGACCGCATCGGCCAGCCCCACCAGCCGCGCCTGTGTGTCAATGAGTGGGCCGCCGGAGTTACCGGGATTAATGGCTACATCCACCTGCACCAGCGGCGCCTTGATCTGCAGGCCGAAGATCGCCAGCGGCGCCTCGCCGGGCTGGCGCACGCCGTTGTAGTGCCCGCCCGTCACGGCCCAGTTAAGCCCCAAGGGGTGGCCGATGGCCGCCAGCGGCTCGCCGAGGTCAGCTTCGTGAGCCTCCAAACGGAGACCGCTCAGCCGCTCCGCCCCCAGCGAGGTGGGGGCAGCACGCAGTCGCAGTAGCGCCAAATCCAGTGTGCGGTCAGCAGCGACAAGGTCAGCCTCAATCTGCTCGCCGGTGCGGAAGCGCACATACAACCCGGGCGCACCGTCTACCACGTGCAGGCAGGTGAGGACACGATCGCCGGGCAGGTAGATGCCACCGCCGGTGCCGCCGTCAGGCCGCGAAATCTTGACTACCTGATCAATAACGCGGCGCACGGCCTCCTCCAACCGCTGAGCGCTCTCACGGGGGGCTGCGACGATACGGGGAGCAGGTTGTGCCGCAGCGATATCCGGCTGGCGCCCACGCGCCACTGCCTCAAGGTCCAGCGCCATGTCCATCGCCTTGGCGTAACGGTTGGCGGGCGATTTGGCCAGCGCTTTCTGCAGCACGGCATCCACGCCCTCCGGCAGGTCAGGGCGCAGGGAGGAGGCGAGCGGCGCCGGTTCGTTGACATGTGCCCACATCATCTGCACCGGTGTTTGGGCAGGGAAAGGCAGCTCGCCGGTCAACATGCGGAAGAGCGTCACCCCCAGCCCGTAGATGTCGGCAGCGGGGGTGATCTCGGGTTTCTCGGCGATCATCTCCGGAGCCAGATAGGAGGGCGTCCCCACCAACGCACCGCGCGTGATCTCCTGTGTGTCGGCGATGATCTTGGCAATGCCAAAATCGGTGAGGATGGCATTTTGTTGAGCGTCCAGCAGGACATTGGCGGGCTTCACGTCGCGGTGGACAACCCCCATGCTGTGGGCAAAGTCCAGCGCCTGCGCCACCTGCCGCGTGATGCGCGCCGCCATCTCCAGCGCCAGCGGCCCCTGTGCCAGCACATCCTCCAGCGAGCCGCCGGGGATGTAGGCCATGACGATGTAAGGCAGACCATCCTGCTCACCGAAGTCGTAGATGGGGACAATGTGCGGGTGTTGAAGCTGTGCAGTGATGGTCACCTCACGGGTGAAGCGCTGCATGAAGGTCGGGTCGCCCAACAGCTGCGGCGAGAGCACCTTCAGCACCACAGGGCGCTCCAGAGAGACCTGCTCAGCCAGATAGATGGTGGACATGCCGCCGCGCCTGAGTTCCTGCACCACGCGGCACCCGCCCAGCGTCTTGCCGATCAGCGTATCCTGCATGGGCTGCTCTGCCTCCCATCATGGGGTGATGTTGCCCCTCAAGCATAGCCCAGATTGCCCAAACGCGAAACCACAACAGAGACAACCAATGGTGTGCCGGGAGTACGGCCATTTGACAAATGTCATCTGGAACAAGGACAAACGCCACGTGCCTTATGGGCCTCATCTGGCCTATCCTGTACAATAAGTAGTCAGACATCAGACATCTCCAACGCCCGAGGTAGTCCTTCCCACAGGGGAAGCTGCGCCTCCAGCGGAAAGGGAGGATATGTTCCGGCGGCCTGCTTCCTTGGCCCATCTGGTGAAGCAGCAGATCCGCGATCGCATTGAGCGGGACGGCTACGCCGGCACACAGGGCCAGCTCCCCCCTGAACCGGAATTGGCCGCCGAGCTAGGTGTGAGCCGCTCCACCGTCCGCGAGGCGCTCACCATGCTGGCGCGCGAGGGCCTCATCATCCGCCGTCACGGGGTGGGCACCTTCGTCAACACCCACCTCCCCAACCTCAAATCCAATTTTGTGGAAAACGTGGAGTTTGAGGACCTCATCACCCAGCAGGGCTACCGCGTGGATGTGAAAGTGCTGCACAGCGGCATCGGCCCCCAAGCAGCGATAGCCCCCCACTTCAACCTTGCGGAAGAAGCCGCCTTCTACAACGTGGATAAGGTCTTCTTGGCCAATGGGATGCCTGTGATCTTCGTCCATAACGCCGTCCCGCTGGCGCTCGTCTCACCCGAGCACGCTGCCGACCTGCTGCATAAGGTGAGCGGGCGCGAGCCTATCTACCGCTTTCTGCAGGAGTACTGTCGGCAGGACGTGGCCTATCAGGTGACCAACATGCGGGCGGCAGCGGCAGACGATGATCTTGCTGAGGCACTGACCTGCCGCGTGGGTTATCCCCTGCTGTGCATTGAGGAGATCGGCTACAACGAGGCTCAGCAGCCGGTGCTTTACTGCCTGGAGTATCACCGCAGCGACATCATCCGCTTTGATGCCATCCGTCGGGTGGTGAGGCCCTTCTCATGGGAAGTGAATCGTTCGTAAGTTGAGTTGAGGCAGGAGAGGCTTGTGCCACAGGCATCCACACCGTCCACCGATGACGCAGAGCAACCCCCCGAACATCTGGTGATCTTTCAGCCCGCTGGGCGGCGGGGACGTGTGCCGCAAGGCATCACCTTGCTGGAGGCTGCTCAACGGCTGGGGGTGGGCATCCAGAGCCTGTGCGCCGGCGCCCAGACCTGCGGACGCTGCCGCGTCCATATTGAGGAAGGGCACTTCGGTAAGGAGGGCGTGACCTCCAGCCTCGCCCACACCAGCCCGCGCAGCGCCCGCGAAGAGGCCTACATGGCCCGCCACGAGTTCGGTCCGCACGAGCGCTTTGCCTGCGAGGCGCGCGTGCTGGGCGACCTCGTTGTCTTTGTCCCTGAGACCAGCCGCACCGAACAGCAGATCATCCGCAAGACGGCCACCGAACGCACCATCCCGCTTGATCCGGCCATCCGCCTGTGCTATGTGCGCCTCACCGAGCCAACGCTCGCTGATGAAGCCGAGGGCGATTGGGAGCGCGTCCTTGCTGCGCTGCGCGAGCGCTTTGGGCTGCCTGACCTCGCCATAGACTATCAGGTGCTGCGCATGCTCCAAGCGGCCCTACGGGCAGGCGATTGGGGCGTGACGCTCACCATCTGGCAGGAGCGCGAGGTCATCCGCGTGCTGCCGGGTTTTCATGATCGGGCGGTGGGGCTGGCGGTGGACATCGGCACGACCTCGGTGGCAGCCTACCTGTGCGACCTGCAGACGGGCGCCGTGCTGGCGACCGCCTCGGCCATGAACCCGCAGGTGGCCTACGGCGAAGACGTCATGTCGCGCATTAGCTACGTGATGGAGCACGGCGACGAGGGGTTGACGACCCTGCACAAGGCCATCATTGGCACGCTCAACGATCTGGCTCGCGACGCCACCGCCCACGTGGGGCTGGAACCGGCCGACATTGCCGAGGTGGTGCTGGTGGGCAACACCGTGATGCATCACTTGGTGCTTAACCTCAACCCCACCTATCTGGGCGGAGCGCCTTTCCGCGCCAGTCTGGTCAACCCGCTGAACATCAAGGCGCGCGAGCTGGGGCTGGCGGTCAACCCCGCTGCCAACGTGCATGTCCTGCCCGTCAAGGCGGGCTATGTGGGGGCGGATAACATGGCGGTCATCCTCGCAGAGGCCCCCCACGAGCAGGATGAGGTCATGCTCATTCTGGACATCGGCACCAACGGCGAGATTCTGCTTGGCTCGCGCCGGCGACTGCTTTCCGCCTCCAGCCCCACCGGTCCCGCCTTTGAAGGTGCCCAGATCACTTTTGGGATGCGCGCCGCCGAGGGTGCCATTGACAAGGTGCGCATTGACCCCCAGACTCTCGCCACACGCTTTCAGGTCATCGGGCGCGAGGGGTGGAGCGATGAGTGGGCCGACGAGCCATCCCCTTCCGCCGATGGGCAACGCAGGCGCCGCCCGTTGAGCCAGCCGGTACTGGCGCGCGGCATCTGCGGATCGGGCATCATAGACGCAGTGGCCGAGATGTTCCGCGCCGGGATTCTATTGCCCTCCGGCGCCTTCAACCCCGCCATGCAGCATGAGCGCATCGTGAGCTACCAGGGCGTGCCCGCCTTTGTGATCGCCCCTGCCACCCAAACGGCCATTGGCCGCGACATTGTCATCACGCTGGCGGATGTGCGCGCTGTGCAGCTGGCCAAAGCGGCGCTTTACACTGGCTGCCGCATCCTCATGCGCGAGCTGGGCGTGGAGCAGGTGGACCGCGTGGTGCTGGCGGGTGCCTTCGGCAGCTACATTGACAAACAGCGCGCCATGATCATTGGCCTCTTCCCCGACTGCGACCCCAAGAAGGTCTACGCCGTCGGCAATGCTGCCGGTGACGGGGCGCGCATCGCCCTGCTCAACCGCAGCAAGCGCGAGGAGATCGCCCGCGTGGCGCGTTGGGTGGAGCACGTCCAGATTCCCATGAACGAGGCCTTTCAGGAGCTCTACCTGCAGGCTCTCAGCCTGCCCCATGCTACTGACCCCTTCCCCCACGTGGAGGCATGGTTGAGCGGCGAGCGGGAACTGGCCTGAAGCGGAGCCATCATCACCATCCACGATGGGAGAAAGGAGAAGCAAAAACGGCATGAGCACTCACAGCGACCAGCTAGAAGCCCTGCGCGCCGCGCTGAGCGAGGCCCTCGCCGCGGGTGACGAAGCGCGGGGGGTCCAGATCGCTAAGGAGGCCCTCGCTGCGGGCGTGGCCCCCACCGAGATGTTCCTGCAGGTGGTGCAACCCGTCCTCTACGAGGTAGGAAGCCGTTTTGAGCGGCTGGAAATTTTCCTGCCTGACCTCATCAAGGCAGCCAAGGTCGTCAAGGCCATGCAACGTGAGGTGCTGGAGCCGGCCATCCGCGAGCAGGCGGGGGAGGATACTGAGGTTGGCACAGTGGTTATCGGCACCTGCCAAGGGGACATCCACGACATTGGCAAGAACATGGTGGCGCTGATGTTGCAGATCAGCGGCTTCAAGGTGATTGACCTCGGCACCAACGTCTCGGCGCAACAGTTCATTGATGCCGCCCGCGCCAACGAAGCGCACATTATCGGCATGTCCTCCTTGTTGACGCCTTCTATGCCCTACATGGCGGATGTGATCAAGCAGCTGGAAGGGCTGGGACTGCGCGAGCGCTTCAAGGTCATCGTGGGTGGGGCGCCGGTCACGGAGGCCTATGCTCAGCGTATCGGCGCAGATGCCTATGGCGCCGATGCGGTGGATGCCGTGAGGAAGTGCCGCCAATTGCTGGGTCTGGAGGGATAACGATGCGCAACGCTGTACGCCTGATGGATGTTCTGGACCGCATGGAAAACGGCCCCCTCATGGAGGAAGAGGAGTTTGACATCTCCCTCATCCCCATGACGATGGCCGATCTGCAGGCCAAGTACGAGATTGTCATCCCCCCTGATGCGCCTCTTATCCCCAGCGATGACGCCTTCGCCGACCGACTGTTTGCCGCTGGGTTGGAGATGGCGGAGCGCATTGGCGTCTATTGCACGGACACGCGCCGCCGCATGGTCTGGACGCGGCAGGAGATACTGGATGCCATCAGCGTTGCCCCTGACCACGTCACAGTGGGCGAGTTCCCTGATGAGCACACCGAATACAAGCGCTGGCCTGAGGACCCCCGCCCTATCACCATCAAAGGAGGACCAGTAGGGACGCCCCTGCCGGAGGCGCTCTACCTGCCCATCCAGCAGAGCTACGCCCAAGAGCCGCTGGTGGACCTCATGATCAACGGCAGTTTGGAGACAGTTTACGGACGGGAAGGGCGCAGCCATTCCCCTTGGGAGGTGATGTTGGCTTGGCACGAATATGAGCTCAGCCGCGCCGCCACCCAGCGCGCTGGCCGCCCGGGGTTGGGCATCGGCTGCGTGGAGAACTCCGTCTCCGAGATCGGCGAGCTCTCAGCCTCGGTGGGGTTCGGCCCTCATCACTGGCGCCATATCGCCATGATCAGCGAGTTTAAGACCAACTACGCCCTCATGACCAAGGTAGCACACCTCATCAAGACAGGCAGCATCATCCACAGCTTCTACAACACCATCTACGGTGGCATGACGGGCGGGCGCGAGGGCATGGCCATCGCCATCGTGGGCGGCTGCATCTTGATGCAGATGGCCTACATGACGCGCACTCATAGCGTCTCACCCACCCATCCCTTCTATGGCAACACCACCACACCCGACATCCTGCGCGCCCTCGCCCCCGCCGAACAGGCACTCAGCCGCAACACGCACCTGCTGAACGACGTGGTCATCACGCCGGTGGGCGGGCCGGGCACCAAGACGCTGCTTTACGAGGTGGCGGCGCAGGCGCTGGTGGCAGTGGCCTCCGGGGCAGCAGCGCTGATCGGCCCACGCTCAGCGGCGGGCACCGAGCCGGGTCACGTGAGCGGCTTGGAGGCGCGCTGGATGGCCGAGGTGGCTCATGCCGCCGCCGGCATGAGCCGCGCCGAGGTCAACCGCATCGTTACCGAGCTGGTGGCACGCTACCAGCACGATCTGGACAAGCGCCCCGTTGGGAAGCGTTTTGATGAGGTGTACGACGTCGTCCGCGTGCAGCCCAAGCCGGAGTGGCTGGCCCTCTACGAGGAGGTTAAGGAGGAAATCCGTGCGCTGGGCCTGGATTTTGACAGTGCCGCGGTCCACACAGCGGCAGCTACGCGGACGCCCGTGAAGCAGCCGAACTAGCACACGGAGGAGGCGTATGCTTAGCAACTGGCTACCGGAGATCGTGGAGCGCTCGGAGCGAGGGCCTTACCAAAAAGAGGCCGATTTTGAGATGATGCTCGCCGAGCGTACTGCGGAGCTCGTGCGCAAGTACGGGCTGAAGTACGACCCCCAAACGCCGGTCCCCAGCGACGACGACATGGCGGATCGGCTGTATCAGGCGGGGCTGGAGTTGTTCGTGGAGGTGGGCGTCTACAACCAGACCACCGAGCGGCGCATCCTCTTTGAGCGCAGCGAGGCGGAGGAGATGGTCGCTGCGGCACGCAACGCGGTGACGCTGGGCACGGGCAAAGACGCCGTGGTGATGCGCCGCCGCTCCGTGGAAGGGACCATCCCCTGCGTGGTGCACAGCGGCCCGACAGGCACGCCCTGTTCAGAGCGCTACCATCCCCTCATCCTGCAATCCTGCGCGCAGGAGCCGCTGGTGGACTGCCTTGGCGCCGGCTCGGTCTCTACATACATGGGGCACCCCATCCGCCCCGGCACGCCGCTGGAGATCCTCGGCGCCCGCCGCGATGCAGCCGTGGCCCGTGAGGCAGTGCGCAAGGCGGGACGCCCGGGCATGCACATCAACGATGTGGCTGTTCCCCTTACCTGCGAGGGGAAGATGGCCGCCTTTGATCCGGAGGCCGGCTTGCGCCCCTCAGATGCGCTGCTCGTCTCGCAGATGGTGGAGCTCAAGACCAGCTACGATCAGCTCTCCCGCGTGGCCTTCATGAACAACGTGGGCATGCACATCGTAGACCTCATGACGCCGCTCATCGGTGGATTGGGCGGTGGAGCGGAGGGCACAGCAGTTGTCACGGTGGCCTGCCACATCTTGGGGGTGGTGCTTTACACCGCTTCCTACCATATGATGAGCCACACTCACCTGCGCTGGGTCAACAACACCGACCGCATGGGTCTCTGGATGCAGGCTATGGTGGCGCAGGCACTGACGCGCAACACTCCCATGGTACTGCTCAACGACATCTATTGCGTCTCTGGCCCGGGCACGGCTGAGCTGCTCTGGGAAGTGGCTGCCGGCGCTATGGTAGGTGCCGTGTGTGGGATGAACGTCCAAGCGGCAGGCTGCACAGGCGGTTTTATGACCGATCACTACAGCGGGCTGGAAGCGCGCTTCGCCGCCGAGGTAGCACACGCCAGCCTCGGCCTGACCCGTGCTGAAGCCAACGACTACGTACTGCGCTTCTTGGAGCATTACGAGAACACCTTTGACGAGCCGAAGCGCGGCTATCCCTTCCCGCAGGTGTACAACGAAGAGACGCTTGAACCCAACGAAAAGTGGCTGGAACCCTACCACAGCGTCCGCAATGCCATCATCGCGATGGGTCTGGACTTGGAGCACGGTTGGAGGAAAGTGCGCTATGGCTGAGATTTCTCCTGAGATCAAGGAGGCGCTGAGCAAAGCCCTGCGCAGTGGCGATGGCGACGGCGCCGAAGCCGCCACACGGCAAGCGTTGGCAGGCGGCGCCGACCCGCTGGAGGTCATCCAGAAGGTTATCGTGCCCACGCTGAGCGAAGTGGGGAATGACTTTCAGGAGTTCCGCATCTTCCTGCCGGAACTGATGAAGGCCGGTGAGGCAGCCAAACGTGCCACGGCCCTCTTGGAGGAGGCCATCGCCGCACAAGGCAAGGCGATAACTTCGGCAGGGACTGTGGTCATCGGCACGGTGGAGAACGACGTACATGACATCGGCAAGAACATTGTGGCTACCTTGCTCAAGGCGCACGGTTTCAAGGTGGTGGATTTGGGGCGTAATGTGGCCCCCAGCGCCTTTTTGGATGCTGCCGAACGCGAGCGCGCCGACATCGTTGCCATGTCAGCGCTCATGACCACCACGCGCCCTGCCCAGCGCAGCACCATTGACCTTTTCCAGCAGACCGGCCAGCGCGCCAGGTACAAGATCGTCGTCGGGGGAGGCAGCGTGAACCAGCAGTGGGCCGATGAGATCGGCGCCGATGGCTACGCTGCCGACGCCGCCAGCGCCGTGGAGCTGTGCAAGCGGCTGCTGAGCTGAAGCGAGCGGTTTGCTGACCCTGAGCAGGGAAAGGAGGAATGGGAGCAAACAAAATCGGAGTACAGCGGTTGACATTGAGGGTACAATGATCGGTAACGGAGAATCGCACTTTCACTCTCAACACGCAGAGAGGAAGGAGAGAAGGACTATGCGTACCATGCTCAAAGCACTTGGAGTAGTCTCCCTGCTGCTCGTCGTAGTTGTGGGGATGACCGCCTGCGCTGGTCCCACCCAACCCGCTGCCACCCAACCCCCAGCCGAGGAGGTCAAGGGGCGCATTGCGGTGATCCTGACCGGCCCCTATGACGACAACTCATGGAACAACGCAGGCTATGATGCGGTGCAGGCCCTGCTAGCCGAAGGGTACGATGCCGTGTTCTCCGAAAGCGTCTCCGACGCTGACGTGGAACGCGTGCTGCGCACCTACGCCGATCAGGGGTACGAGCTGATCGTGGCGCACTCCTTCAGCTTCCAGGATGCCGTCTTCAAGGTTGCCCAGGACTACCCCGACATCAACTTTGCGTGGGCGGGCGGCATCAACCGCACCGCGGAGAACGTAGCCGACTACGATCAACCCTTCTATGAGGCCGCCTATGCGGTGGGCGTGATGGCCGGCCACGTCAGCCAGAGCGGCAAGCTCGGCGCACTGTACGGCTTTGACATCCCCGTCTGCCACAGCATGGGCGAGGCGCTGGTGCTGGGCGCCCAGACCGTCAACCCGAACGCCACGATCATCCAGACCGGCGTGGGCGACTGGATTGACGTGGCCAAGGCTAAGGAAGCCGCGCTGGCGCAGGCCGATGCTGGCGTGGACTTCTGGGTGGAGTGCGGCGAAGGCCCTGCACTGGGCGCTATTGAGGCAGCCAAGGAAGCGGGCGGCTTTGCCACTGGCTACGTGGGCGACATGACCGAGAACGGCCCCGATGTGGTGCTCGTCAGCATCTACTGGAACCTTGTGCCGCTCTTCAAGCAGATGCTGGAAGACACCCACAACGGGACGTTCGCCAACAAGTACTATCGCTTCGGTGTGGCTGAGGGCGCCATGCAGCTGATCTACAACGATGAGCTGCTGGCCAAAGTGCCCAACGGCGAGGCAGCTAAGGCCGCTGCCGAGGAAGCCATGCAGAAGATCGCCGCCGGGGAGATTGAGGTACCCTTCATCCCCGAGGCTCAGCAGTAAACCGTCACATGCGCAGGTTGGTGGCAGCCCCCCATGGTGGGGGCTGCCACCGGGCCGGAGACAAGCCTATGGGAGAAGCGCTACAGCCCGTCGTCCGCATGCGCGGCATTGTCAAGGTTTTCCCCGGCGTGGTGGCCAACGATCACATAGACTTTGACCTGCTGCCGGGTGAGATCCACGCCTTACTGGGCGAAAATGGCGCCGGTAAGTCCACCCTCATGAACGTCCTCTATGGCCTCTACGAGCCGGACGCGGGCGAGATTTACGTCAAGGAGGAGCGCGTCCATTTCACCTCCGCCCGCGACGCCATCGCCAGAGGCTTGGGGATGGTGCACCAGCACTTTATGCTCATCCCACCCTTCACTGTGGCGGAGAACATCATCCTTGGGCAGCCCTCCCCACGGGCGCCCCTCATGGAGAACCGCGCCGCTGTCCGCGAGCGCTTGTTGCGCCTCTCGGAGCGCTACGGCCTCATCGTTGACCCCGACGCCGAGGTATGGACGCTCTCAGTGGGCGAGCAGCAGCGTGTGGAAATCCTCAAGGCGCTCTACCGCGGGGCAGAGATCCTCATCTTGGACGAGCCGACGGCGGTGCTGACACCGCAGGAGGTGGACGAACTACTCGCTATCATGCGTCGCCTCGTGGATGAGGGGAAGTCCATCGTCTTCATCTCGCACAAGTTGGATGAGGTGCTGCGCGCTAGCGACCGTATCACCGTGCTGCGCGATGGCCGCGTGGTAAATACCGTGTACGCCGCCGAAGCCAACGAGGAGATGCTGGCGCGCATGATGGTAGGCCGTGATGTGGTGCTGCGCATCAGCAAACAGCCCTGCCAGCCCCGTGAGCCGCGTTTAGTGGTGCAGGACCTATGGGCCGAGAATGACCGTGGCTTACCTGCCCTGCGCGGCGTGAGCTTTGAGGTGCGCTCCGGCGAGATTCTGGGCATTGCTGGGGTGGAGGGCAACGGCCAACGGGAGCTGGAGGAAGTCATCGCCGGGCTGCGGCCTGCCACAGCCGGGCGGGTGATCCTCTGCGGGCAGGACGCTACCAACCGCACCCCCGGGGAGATGGGGGCGCTCGGTCTGGCCCACATCCCCTCTGACCGCTACAACCGGGGGTTGCTCAAGGATTTCACCATCGCCGAGAATCTGGTGCTGCAGCGCATCCATCAGCCCCCCTTCACTGTGCAGGGGCGTTTGCAACCGCAGGCCATGAAGGAGGAGGCTAAGCGGCTGGTGCAAGAATTTGACGTGCGCACGCCCTCCACCGATACCCTTGCCGGCAAGCTTTCCGGCGGCAACGCCCAGAAGATGATCCTGGCGCGGGAGCTGGCCCGCAACCCCCGCGTGTTGCTGGCCGCTCAACCCACACGCGGTTTGGACGTAAGCGCTATTGAGTACGTCCACCGCCGCCTGCTGGAGCAGCGCGATGCGGGCGTGGCTATCCTGCTCATCTCCACCGAGCTGGATGAGGTGCTTGCCCTCAGCGACCGCATCGCCGTGCTGTTTGAGGGGCAGATCGTGGACGTGGTGGACCCTGCTCAGGCCGATATCTACGAGATCGGTCTCATGATGACCGGCGCCCAGCGCGCCAACGGAAAGCAACGTGAGGAGAGATCAGCGTGACCGATTTCCCGGCTGGGAGCGGCCAGAGCCAAACAGTACCTGAAGGCGCCGCTCCCTTGTTCCATGAAGAGAGCAGAGCGATGGAGGAGGCCCTGCCGAAGGGAACCACCGTTTGGCACAGCCTGCCGCCTGCCGTGATCTCAGTGGGGGCGCCGGTGGTAGGGGCGATCATAGGGCTGCTCATCGGGGCGGTGTTGATCCTCCTTGCCGGCAGAGACCCCATCGTGGCCTATGCAGCCATGGCGCAGGGAGCGCTGGGCGGCCCGCGTGAGATCACCGAGACCATCCTCAAGGCTACGCCCTTGCTGCTCATGGCATTGGGGCTGACGGTGGCCTTCCGGGCGCGGGTGTGGAACATCGGCGGGGAGGGACAGTATTACATGGGCGCCCTCTTTGGGGGGATGGTGGCACTCTTCTTCCCCCAGCTGCCCGCGCTGATCCTGCTGCCCGCCATGTTGGTAGCCGGTGCGTTGGGAGGGATGCTGTGGGCGCTCATCCCGGGCTTCCTCAAGGTGAAACGGGGGATGAACGTCATCATCTCCACGCTGATGTTCAACTACATCGCCATCCTGCTCATGGAATATCTGGCGCGCGGGCCGCTGCAGGAGCCGGGCGGCTACCTGCCTGAGAGCGCACAGTTTGTGCGGGCAGCCCAGCTGCCGGGCCTCTTTGGTACGCGCATCCATTGGGGCACGCTCATCGCCTTGCTGTCCGTGCCGCTTGTGTATGCCCTGCTGTGGGGTACGCCATTGGGCTTTCAGCTGCGAGCCGTCGGCTCAAAGGAAAGCGTAGCCCGCTACGCCGGATACCCTGTGGAGCGCATCGTGCTCTTTGCACTGGCCTTCAGCGGCGCGCTGGCTGGGCTAACAGGCCTCATTGAGGTCAGCACGCTGCACACCCGCCTGAAAGGGCCGATCTCCGGCGGCTACGGCTTCAGCGGCATTCTGGTGGCGCTGCTGGGGCGCCTGCATCCGGTAGGCGTGCTGATCGCCGCTGTGTTCTTCGCCGCGCTTATCATCGGCGCCCAATCCATGCACATCCTTTCGGGGCTGCCCGAGACGCTCGCTGAAGCCATCCAGGCGGTGATCGTGCTCTCGGTGCTGGCGGTGGACGCCTTCATCCGCTGGAGGAGGAGCTGAATGGACTGGAGCCTGATCCTGCAGTGGAGTTTTCTGATCGCCCTCCTCACGGCTGCCATTCGGCTGGCGACCCCCATCGTACTGGCGGTGCTGGGTGAGATCGTGACGGAGCGCGCGGGGGTGCTCAACCTCGGGCTGGAGGGAGTGATGGCGATGGGGGCCGTCAGTGGCTTCCTCGTTGCCTACCACTTGGAAAGCTCGCCGCTAGGCCCCTCGCTGGGGCAGGTGAGCGCCTGGCTGGGCCTGCTCGCGGGCGTGATGGCGGGGATACTGATGGGGCTGATTATGGCCGTGCTCAGCGTCACCCTGCACGCCGATCAGGTCATCAGTGGCGTGACGCTGGTGGTACTTGGCTATGGCCTCTCGGCGTATCTCTACCGGCAGACCTTTAGCTCGCTCATCGCCCGCGTAGTGGGCCTCTCGGCGGTGCCTATCCCCTTGTTGAGCAGGATTCCTGTGCTGGGCGACATCCTGTTCAACCATTCGCCAACGGTCTACCTGACCGCCCTGCTGGCGGCCGCAGTGTGGTTCCTGCTCTTCCGCACCACATGGGGGTTGAACATCCGCGCCGTAGGGGAGAACCCCGAAGCTGCCGAGACGTCGGGTATCCATGTGGGGTTGGTGCGCTATGCCGCCACACTGATCGGGACGGCGCTGGCTGGGCTGGGCGGCGCTGTGCTGACGGTTGATCAATTGCAGCTCTTCCGCCAAGGCATCACCGCCGGTAGGGGCTGGATTGCGGTGGCGCTGGTCATTTTCGCCAGCTGGCGCCCCGGTCTGGCGCTCGTGGGCACCCTGCTTTTTGGGCTGGCCGACGCGCTGCAATATCGTATTCAGGCACTGAGCACCGTGCAACGCGGCGCAGGCGCCATCCCCTACGAGTTCCTGCTCATGTTGCCCTATGTTCTGACCATTCTGGCCCTTCTCTACCGCTCGGGCCGCCGTACTGAAGCGCCCGCTGCGCTGGGGCGCCCTTACGTCAAGGGCGAAGAGTGAGGCGCAAGGAGATGATGCTCACCGCAACGTAACCTCTCACCCCCCACCGCGCCTATGGCACATTACCCCTCTCACTATGAGAGATGGGCAGGGGGTGAGGGCTCAAAGGAGGGTATCCCGTGAGCGAGACCTACGTAGGCCGTCCCTTCCCCCGTGTGGATGCCCTGCCCAAAGTGCGCGGGGAAGCGCCCTTCCCCGGTGACCTTGCCATGCCGGGCATGGCCTACCTCAAGGTGCTCTTCAGCGGGAGGCCGCACGCTCGCATCCGCCGCCTGGACACCTCGCAGGCCGAGGCGCTGCCGGGCGTGATCGCCGTGTTGACGGCGCGGGATGTGCCCGTCAACGAGTACGGCATCAGCGAATACGACCAGCCTGTGCTATGCGGCGAGGTGGTGCGCCACGTCGGTGACCGTGTGGCGATCGTTGTAGCCGAGACGGAGGAGATCGCCGAGCAGGCGCGCGAGCGCATCATTGTGGAGTACGAAGACCTGCCCGTGATCTGCTCGCCGGAGGAGGCGCTGGAGCCGGATGCGCCTCTTATCCATCCGCAGAAAGGGAGCAATCTGCTGGCTTCCTTCCGCGTGCGCAAGGGGGACGTGGCGGAGGGCTTCGCACAGGCGGATGTGATCGTGGAGGAGACCTACACCCTTGGCTCGCAGGAGCACGTCTATCTGCAACCCGATGCTGGCTTAGCGTGGGTGGATGAGGACGGCTGCGTGGTGGTGCACACCGCTGGGCAGTGGGCGCACGATGACCGCCGCCAGATTGCCCACAGCCTCGGCCTGCCCGAGGAGCGCGTGCGCGTGATCTACGCCTATGTGGGCGGCGCTTTCGGCGGGCGGGAAGATATCAACGTGCAGAACCTGCTGGCGCTGGCTGCCTTCAAGACGGGGCGACCGGTGAAGCTCATCTGGTCGCGCCGCGAGACGACCATCGGCCACCACAAGCGGCATCCTATGCGCATCCGCCACCGCTGGGGTGCCACTCGCGATGGGCGCATCGTGGTGCAGGAGACGGACATCCTGGCCGATGGGGGCGCCTATGCCTCCACGAGCGAGTATGTGGTGGCCTCCACGGTGCTGCTCAGCACCGGCCCCTATGAAGTGCCACACGTCTCGGTGGATGCGCGGGTAGCCTACACCAACAACCTGCCTTGTGGTGCTTTCCGCGGCTTTGGGGTGCCGCAAGCTGTCTTTGCCGCCGAGGCTCATATGGCGCGCCTTGCTGAGGCGCTGGGCATGGACCCCGTAGAGCTGCGCATGCGCAACCTGCTGCGCGAAGGCTCGCTGACGCACACGCTGGCCGAAGTGCCGCCCGGCCTCAGCATCCGCCAAACGCTGGAAGCCGCCGCCCGCTGTGCAGGCTGGCAGGTGGTAGATGGCCAGTGGCGCCGCCCCGCCATCCAGCGCGAGGTGCGGCCGGGCGTGCGGCGCGGCATTGGCATCGCCGCGGCGTGGAAGAACGTGGGGTACACGCTGGGTTATCCCGAACAGGCTACTGCTACCGTTGAGCTAGAGGGGAACACTGAGGTGGAGCGCGCCATCGTGCGGTTGGCCGCCGCTGAAGTCGGCCAGGGGACGCACACCACCATCACCCAGATGGCGCTGGAATTGCTGGGACTGCCTCCTGATCGGGTGGAGTTCGTCTTCACCGACACTGCCCGCACGCACTCGGCGGGGAGCGTCTCTGCCTCGCGCATGGCCTTCATGGCGGGCAACGCCCTGCGCGGCGCTGTAGAGCGCGCTCGCACTGCCTGGCGAGACGAAGAGCGCCCCGCCGTCGCTACCTATACCTACGAAGCTCCGCCCACCACCGCGCTTGACGCGCTGACCGGACAGGGCAAAGGGGCATTTGCCTTCGCCTATGCCGCCCACGTTGCCGAGGTGGAGGTGGACATTGAGACGGGGCAGGTGTGCGTTACGCGCCTTATCGCCGCGCACGATGTGGGGCGCGCCATCAACCCGCAGGTGGTGCTGGGGCAGATAGAGGGCGGTGCCATTCAGGCGCTGGGCTGGGCCACCACCGAGAATTTCATCATGCACGAAGGGCAGGTACTGACTCCCGATCTGAGCACCTACCTCATCCCCACAGTGATGGATGTCCCGCCGCATTTTGAGCCGCTCCTGTTGGAACTCGGCCAGCCCCTCGGCCCTTGGGGAGCGACCGGCGTGGGGGAGATGCCTTTCCTGCCCACCGCACCCGCCATTCTGGACGCCGTGCACGATGCCACCGGTGTATGGCTAAGTGGCATCCCCCTGACGCCCGAGAAGGTGCGGGCTGCGCTGGCCGCAAGCAGCTGATACCCTGATCCCGCCAATTTCACCCACCGCCCCTCTCTCCTCATGAAAGGGGGCGGTGGGCTATAGCTTCAACAGCGGCTAAGGTTACGCTGTTGGGTGATGGTCATGGAGCGATGTCAAACAGGCTGAGAGTGCCATCAAAGCGTGAGAGCGCCAGCATGCGATCATCGGGCGAGAAAGCCAGATAGGCTGGCTTGAAGGAGTCGTTGGGTACATCTTGGAACGGGGGCAGCAGGCTGTTGCTGACGACATCCCACAGGCGGAGCACGCCGTCAATCTGCTGGAAGGCGATCAACGCGCCATCGCTTGATACTGCAATGGTATTGGGATACTCAGCCTCGGATGGCTCGCTGGTTGCGGCGATCAGCTCCAAGGTCGTGCTGTCATAGACTTGGATGACGCCGCTGTAGCCTAACAGCACCAGCCGCGAGCCATCCCGCGAGAAGTGCATCTTAACCAGCCCGCCGCCAAGTTCCTCGTCAACGGGGATTTCAGCCAGCGTCGCCCCAGTCTCGCTGTCCACGACCATCACTGGCTGCTGCGGGCCGTACACTGCCAGCGTGCGGCCATCTCCCAGATAGAGCACATCGTCCAGCATGTTACTGAACGGGATTTCCCGCAACAGGGCGCCGCTGGCCGTGTCGTAGATGCGGACGGCGGGGCGATCTATGGAGAAGAAGATAACCGCCGTGCGCGAGCCGTCCGGCGAGACCGACAGGCCGTCCAGCACGTTCTCTCCGAAGGTTGACAGGATGCGGGGATCGCTGATGATGCGCTGTAGCGAACCATCCTGCACGCTCAGCTCAAAGAGGTCGGCGGCAGGGGGGTTAAAGCTCCTCACCACTGAGAATTGCAGGGACTGGCCATCGGGCGAGAATGACAGCGGAAGGAAACCAAGCGGGCTGGGATTGCTGATGGCAAAGGGGAGGAACCCCTGCACGGTGCGCACGGGAGCCTCCTGCCCGGCCTGCCACATGCTGAGCGTGCCGTTGATGGTGATGCCGTAGAAACGCTGGCCATCGGACGCGGCGGCCACCGCCCACAGCATGCTGTCAGCGGGGAACGTCATGCGCGGGCCTGCAGTTTCATTCAGCGCCCACACTTCCAGCTCAACCGGCGATGTGCCGCCTACTGTGATCCATTCCCCGCTGCTGGAGAAGTTAATCGCCGACAGCCGGTCCTGCCGCTCAATGCGAAAGGCGCGCTGCAGCGTGGCGATGTCCCACAGGTCCATCACATCGCGATAAAAGCGCGTGAAGTAGCCGAAGGGGCGGCCTGCGTCGTTGGGCACCGGCGACACTGCGCCATACCTGAAGCCGCCGGCCAGAACCGCGGACGACACCTGCTCGCCGGTCAGGCTGTCCAGGCCGTAGGATCGCATGTCGTCGATAGACGTGTCAACGAAGATGTAGTAGAGCCTCTCGCCGGTCGGGTCAAACTCCAGGAAGAGCGGTCTCTCGGTGATGCCAACGTAGCGGTCAATCACGATCGTCTCACCGTCTGGAATGCTGATCAGCGCGATGGTGCCGCCCTCAAACACTGCCGCCAGCCGCTGGTTGTCCGGGGAAATCGCAACGGTCACGAGGTACTCCAACTGGTTGAACTCGTCGTAGGCCTTGACCAGATATTCGTTGACCAGCTCCCCGCTGGTGAGGTCCCACAGCCTGATCGCGGCGGCGCTTTCCTCCTCAGTCCAGACCAGCCCGGTGGTGGCCGCCAGCGCGGCATCGCGCGAGACGCGGATGCGCTGCGCATAGGGCACCATCGGCCCCAGCAAGTCGGGATCGCGGATGAACGACAGCAGCGAGAGGTCATCCGCAGAAAACGTGTAGATGCCGGCGGTGGTGGTGGCGATCAGGCGGCGGTCGTCGGGGGAAACATACAGACCGAACTTCTGGCTGAACTCGCTCATCACCCTGCCAGCACCGTAGCCGATGTCCAGGCGCGGCAGCAGCGTGCCACGCGGGATGGAGGGGGTCGCGGTGGCTGTGGGGCTGGGCACGACAGTGGGCGAAGGCTCAACGGCAGGCGTGTTGGTCAGGACAAGGGTGGGAGTAGCCGTCAGTATGGCAGCCTCCTCAAGGGGCTGGCTTGCGGAGGTAGCAGGAGGGGTGATCGCTCCCGCGCCCGTGCAGGCAAGCAATAACAGCATGGCTATCACGGTGAGCCACAACAGGCGAATATTCATGTCTTCTATGCCTTACTGGCGATATTAAATGGCCGCTACACATCATATCGCCTCACTAAAATCAGGGTAATTAGGCTCATATTGTAGTATATTTTTCGGAAAGGACAACTAAGCCTTAGGAGGCTGAGGACGTTCTCAACGGGCAAGGAGGAGGTTGCCGATGAACATCGCGACGCCCCGAATTTGGGATGCTCCCTCGCAAGAGGCAGTGGCCGCTTACTACAATGGTATGCGGCCCTTCTGGCATCCCGCGCTTCGCTCGCAAGACCTGCCGGAGGGGAAACCGCTCGCTGTAGAACTGCTGGGGGAGGAAGTAGTCCTCGCCCGCCTCAACGGGCGGGTGGTGGCGCTGCAAGACTTGTGCCGCCACTTCCAAGCCCGCCTCTCTCTGGGAGAGGTGGTCACACACAACGGCCAGCAATGTCTCATGTGCCCCTATCACGGCTGGACCTACGATGGGAGCGGGCAGTGCGTGTACATCCCCCAGCTGGCACCGGAGCGAGAAATCCCGCAGCAGGCGCGCGTACCCGCCTATCCGGCACAGGAGCGCTACGGGTTGATCTGGGTGTGCCTGCAGGAGACGCCCCGCTACGACATCCCTGACTTCCCTGAGCTGGACGACCCTGCTTTTCATGCTGGGCCGCTGCGCACCTACGATCCGTGGGCGGCCAGCGCGCCGCGCATCATCATGGGGGCATTGGACGATACACACTTCCCCTGGGTGCACCCTGGCCTGTTGGGGGAGCGCTCTAACGTGGCCCCCCCCGACCACAAAGTGTGGCGCGAAGGGCGCTACCTTGTTGCCCAATACACCATCGTCCAGCCGCGCAACGTGAGCACCGCCGACCTGAGCAGCAGCGGAAACGGCGCCGATGGCGACAAGGAGATCATCACCTATACCAACTACGTGGGGATACCCAACACTATCCGTCTGGTGAAGGACAGTCGCTCAGGCCGCTATGTGATCTGGCTGACTGCCTCGCCCAACCGCTACAACCGCACCACGACCTTCTGGCGGGTGGTGCGCAACTATGACCGCGATGCGGCGCATGATCCCCAATATGAGGAGTTTGAGGATCGCGTGCGGGCACAGGATAAGCCCATCGTGGAGAGCCAGCGCCCCTGGCTGCTGCCGCCTTTTTGGACGAAGCTGGAGCTGCCGCTGCGTCCTGCTGACCTGCCGCTGATTGAATATCAAAAGTGGCTGGAGGAGTTGGGCATCTCCATCGCCATTTGATGGGTATGTTGCGGGGGTTACGCCCCGCCCCCAACCCTCACCACACCCGGATCTGTCCCCTCTCCATGTGTGGGGAGGGGGCAGATCCGCCAGATGGCTCGCACTTCAGCGGTGCGGGCGGAGTGCAGCAGCGTCAGGTGCAAGCGCGGGTTGGGCAGCTGTGTTCACATCACGGCAAATATTGAGCAAACAACGCCGGCAGCAGAATAAAAGCATAAGCATCATTCAGGATGTGCATCAGCATACAAGCAAGCAAGTTTCTCCGTTTGACATAGAGAACTGTGATTATAACGCTCCATACTCCGATCTGGATTGTGCCGCCAAGCCCCCAGAAAGGAATGTGAAGCAACACGAATGCCACATAGGCAATTACTACGCTTAGGCCAAGGCGGTTAGTCAAACTGTACAAGCGCTCAATGGGGTATCCACGAGAGAGTATCTCTTCCGTAATGCCTGCTGTGAGGACAATCCCTATTCGCAGAGTAAGCGGAACTTGCGCTAATTGCGAAATGCCACCTGACGTCGTGCCCAAGCCCAATGCTGTGACAACAGGGGTAGTAAGAATAAACGAGAATGCGCCGACAATAAACCCTATCACTCCCCACAATATATCCTGCCATGACATCTTCTTGATGCCAATGGATGTCCAAGACTGCTTTTCCCAAAAGAAGACAATCGCTAGCAGAACAAGCGCAGTAGCCCACTCTTCCGCAATAAGAAGAGCTGCTCGCGAAGGCATTAGCAAATCTTCGCGTCGTACCCCAGACAGCAAATTCAGCGCGTTAATAACGAAAGGTAACCCCAACGCAACGAACAAGCCTACAAAAGTCGCAGTTTGTCGTTTCTTGCTCATCTCGCTCGCCCCCAGAATGATGGATACTCTTAGCTGCCCAACGACCTCCGCATCAGCGGACACGCTCACACCGCTACAAGCGCGTTGGGCGGCATTGAAAGCCAGATAGGACACCCTGCTAAGCCGCTCACAGGTCCGAAACCATCATCCTAAAAACGAATGTACCCCGTCGGGTTGACGGCCACGCCAAAGCGCAGCAACTCAAAGTGCAGATGGGGGCCGGTGCTGTTGCCGGTGCTCCCCACAGCGCCGATCACCGTGCCGCGCGCCACCCACTCGCCGCAGGAGACCTCCACCTTGCTGAGGTGGGCGTAGTAGGTGCGCCAGCCGTTGCCATGATCCAGCACCACCAGATTGCCGTAGCCCACCGGATTCCACCCCGCATAGACCACCGTCCCGCCGTCTGCAGCGAAGACACTTGTGCCGATCCCCACCGCCAGATCGATCCCTGCGTGGCTGGCCGAGTAGTTCTGCGAGATAACGTAGCCGTGCGTGGGACGGATAAAGTAGCCCGTGCCGCTGCGCGTCACCTCCACATCCGTGCACAGCCCCGTGCCAACGCTGGCGTAGCGCACACTGTTGGCCCCAGCCTGCGCTGCAGGGATGGAGAGTACCATCCCCGCATAGATGCGCGAGGGGTTGAGCAGGTTATTGGCTACCGCCAGCGAGTGCACCGTCACCCCGTAGCGCAAGGCGATCTGCGAAAGCGTCTCCCCCGGGCGCACCAGATGGGAGGTCGCCGTGCGCGCCGGGGCAGGCCGCGCGGGTGCGCCCGCCTCCGGCACAACGATCGCCTGTCCCGCATAAATGCGGTCAGGGCGAGTGATGCCGTTAGCCGCCACCAGCCCATCCACCGTCACACCAAACTGCACGGCAATACGGGAGAGCGTATCCCCCGGGCGGACGACGTAGATGCGGCTGGCCGTCGCGTTAGGTGGGGAGGCATCGGCTATGGCTGCACCGCCTGTAGCCGGAATGCGGATCTGCAGGCCGGGATAGACAGCATTGGGGCTGGCGAGGTCATTGGCGGCCAGCAGGTCATCTACCGGCACACCGTAAATGAGGCTGAGGCGGTAGAGCGAGTCCCCGCGTTGGAGTGTGTACACCATATCCTCGCGGCTGACCTGCGGGGCGGGGGCGCTGCCCCCCAAGACGGGAATGGTGATGCGCTGACCGGCAAAGATAGCGTCAGGGTTGCTGAGACCGTTGGCCGCCGCCAGATCGCTCACCGAGACACCGTAGCGGCGGGCGATAGCACTGAGCGTATCGCCAGCGCGGACAGTGTAAATTTGCCCCCCTGCCGCACTGGGACGCGGGATGACCAGCACCTGCCCTACAAAGATCAGGTTGGGGTTGTTGAGGCCGTTGGCAGCCACCAAGTCCTCAACGGTAACGCCGTAGCGCAGGGCAATGCCGGAGAGCGTCTCTCCGGCGCGCACCACATGCGAGACTTCGTCGCCGGGGGCGAGGGAGGGCGCCACACCCGCGATCACCGCCACACCCAGCACCGGAATCGCCAGCGAGGCGAGGATCCAGGCGTAGGAGATGAGGCGGCGGGCGCGCTCAGAGATGGGTTGGCGGGGGGCAGGCCGGGGCTTGTAGCGCTCCATAGTGCTCTGCCTGTCGCTATGCTGGGTCCGGATGATGCTCCTCATTATAGCCCCAATGGGCAAATCGTGCTGAAAGGAGAAGGAAGCGAGAGCGCCTAATGTGAGGGTGGATTGCTGTAGCGGGCTCGCCCTCAACCCTTGCCCAAGCGATGCCCCGCTTGTCATGGGCCTCAGCCCACGACTATAATGAGATCAATCCAGCAGCAAGGAAAGGCTAGGCGGAAGCCCCTTCAAGACGAGGCTATCCCATGGATACCCATCCGACACCACAAGCGCAGCACTCCCGTGCTTGTATCCTTCTGGTGGACGACGATGAGGCCATTCTGGACGGCGTGACCAGGCTCCTCCACTTGCATGGTTATCGGGTCATCACAGCAACCAACGGGCATGAGGCGCTGGATGCCATGCAGCAGACCATACCCGACCTCATCATCTCCGATATCGCCATGCCCGATATGAACGGCTATGACTTCTTCCACGCTGTGCGCAGCAACCCCCTCTGGATGCCCATCCCCTTCATCTTCCTCACCGCCTACGGCCAACGCGAGGATATCCGGCGTGGTCACAACCTCGGCGTGGACGCTTACCTCGTCAAGCCGTTTGAGATGGAAGACCTGCTGGTACTCATAGAAAGCCGCCTCAAGCGCGTGCGCGAGATCCGCGAGACGGCGCAGAACGAAGTGGAGCGCATGAAGCAGCAGATTGTCAGCATCTTCAGCCATGAGCTACGCACCCCCCTGGCTTATATCTACGGCTATGTGAACATACTGCGCGACCAGTACGGCGAATTGGACGGCGCCACCATGGAAACCATACTAGAGGGCATGCAGCACGGCGCTGAACGGTTGAGGCGGCTGGTGGAGGACCTTATGCTCATCGTGCGGCTGGACAGCGGTGTGGTGGAAACCGAGATCGCCCTGCGCCGCGTGCCTGTAGCGCTCAGTGCGGTGGTAGAGGAGGTCGTTGAGCACTACCGCCATGTGGCCGAGGAGCGCCGGGTGGTGATTAAGACAGCTATCCCCCCTACTCTGCACGTGCTGGGCGTGCCCATTTACCTGCAGGATGCGCTGGCGCGGCTGGTAGACAACGCCATCAAGTTCTGCAAGCAGCAGGGTGGCCGCGTGATCATCTCGGCGGAGAGATGCGAAGGACGGGTCATCCTGCGCGTCAGCGATGATGGCATCGGCATGGACCCCGCCAACCTGGGGACCATCTTTGAGCGCTTCTCCCAGCTGGATCGCCAGCATCTGGAGCAACAAGGCGTGGGGCTGGGGCTGTCCATCGCTCATGACCTCATCCGCCTGCACGGCGGCAGCATCAGCGTAGAGAGCCGGCCCGGGGTGGGCAGCGCCTTCACGATTGCCCTGCCTGCCGCGGACAACCCATACTGATCCCTGTCAAATCAGGAATCAAAAAGAGCGCAAAGGCAGGGATCCCTCTGCGCTCTGTGTGTCCTTCGCCGTTCGGGTAACGCCAAACCCCACAGTGGCTAGAGCAACCGCCCACCGAGGGCGCGGCTCAGGTACATCCCCAGCGCCATCAGTAGCCCCGCCGCAAGGTGCAGGTTGATCGTCCACGTATTGGCCCGCACCAACGAGCGGTCGGCATAGTGGCGGAAGGTGATCGCCGTGGTGTAGGCGGCAATGGGCAGCGCGGCAAGCATCAGCAGTGCGCCGTTTGGCACAGCACCGGCGAGCACGCCCGCCACCACGAGCACAAACGCTCCGCCCACCAGCAGCAGATAGCCCCAGCGGGCAGCGGAGCGCCCCAGCACCACCACCAGATTGGTCTTGCCGCTGGCGCGGTCGGCTTCCAGATCAGGGAATTGGTTGATCCACAAGATGGCCGTGACGAGCAGGCCGATCGGCAGGCCGATGAGGAAGTCCGCCCACTCCAGCCGCCCCGAAAGGGTATAAGCCATGCCAGCAGTCATGAGCGGGCCAAAGTTGAGGCCAACAGCGAGCTCACCCAGCCCACGGCGGGCGGCCAAACGCAGCGGCGGCGCAGTGTAAAAGAAGACGCTGAAAGCCCCAAGGAGGCCGAATAAGAGGAGGACAGGCCGCCCCAACGCCACCAACACCGCGCCAATCACAACAGCCACGATCAGCGCGGTGCTGGCCACGCGGAACGTCCCCTGCTCGGAGATCAACCCGAGTTCAATGGCGCGGCTGCCCCCGGAAAGGGGCTGGAAGTAGTCATTGTTAAGCGGATCGGTGCCGCTGCGCCAGTCAAAGTAATCGTTGAAGACATTGGCCGCCACGTGCATGGCCATCCCCCCCACCAGCGCCAGCACAAACAACAACCAAGGGAATGGTTCGGCGCGTCCCGTCGCAGCGACCCACGCCGCACCAATGAGCAAGGGGGCCAGCGTGGCCGTGAGGAAGGGCGCCCGCGTGATGACCATCCAGCGGAAGAGGTGCGTCATAAAGCCGATCTTGGGCATGGCCTCCTCCACCGGAATATCGTAGCGGGGAGTGGTCACGCCGCAGTAGCCGATCTGCTTGCCACCCCGAAAGGTGGGGGTGATGCGAATATCGGCTGCAAAAGGCGTGCCATCGCGCTTGAGGAAGACGGTGCGCCCCTGCCACTCGCCCTGCTCGCGGGCGGTCTTGAGCCAGTTCCCCACGTGGGCCAGCACTATCAGCCCCGGCGAGAAGATAGAAACGCGCTTCTTGCCGATCACCTCCTCCGGTGCATAGCCGAAAATCTGTGCTGCGCCCTCGTTGAAGGTCTGGATACGTCCCTCCAGATCGCAGGTGATGACGCTCTTGAGCGTGCGCTGTGCCATGAGATGCTCCTTTTGTGACGCTAATGGCCGAGCATATTTTTAGATTTTTTTGAAAGAAGTAAATCAATCATAGCACGGATAGCGACGCAGATCAAAAGAAAGGGCCGCGCGTGATTGCCCCCAAAGTACCGAACAACTTACTCCCCTGAAGCGTGTTACAATGAGCAGGGAATTCACACGGAACCGCGCACAAGCAAGGAGCGACCAACATGGGACTCAATACTAACGCCTTGCTGAAGGCAGGCGGCATCGGCGCAGCAGCCATGCTCGTCCTCACGTTGCTGACTTTTATCCCCTTTGTGGGGATTGTCTGCTGCTGCCTGCTCTACCTGGGCTACGCTGGGATAGGCGTGCTGTATGGCTACTTCGCCAAGCGCAACACCGCGTTTATCAACGCAGGATCGGCGGCGCTGGGCGGGGCCATAGCAGCGGCCATCGGTGGGCTGGTGTACGGCACGTGAACGGTGCTGCTTATCTGGTCATGTCCACCTATGGTGTGCTGACCGACTATCTCCGCAGCATGGAGGAGTTGGGCTTTGACCTGCCGCCGGAGGTGTATCAGCTCTACTCAGGCATGGGCGGCGGTATATTGGTCGCTGCCTTCTCGCTCTGCTGGGGTATCCTCATCGGGGCAGTATTAGGGGCCATCGGCGGGGCGATCTACGGCGCCACGCAGCAGGGCAGCGCCGCGCCTGCGGTGTAGTGCCATCCATTGCGGTGAGGGGCGGCTTGCCCCTCACCGCGCACTCACTCGTTGATGATCTCGTAGCGCGTCTCAATAGGCACCACCTGCTGCAACAGGCCGGCCACCGGACAGTACTTGGTCATGGAGAGCTCAATGGCCCGCTCCACGGCGGCGGGGTCTATCTCCTTGCCCGTCACCACGTAGGTCAACCAGATATGGGTATAAACGCGGGGGTGCTCTTCAGCACGCTCGGCGCGTATTCTCACCTCCAGCCCGCTCACCTGCTGGCGCTTCTTGCGCAGGATGCTGATCACATCCATAGCCGTGCAACCGCCCAGAGACACCAGCAGCAGCGACTGGGGGCGCATCCCCTTGTGCTCTCCGCCCACATCGGGTGAGGCATCCAGATGCACGCTAAAACCATCTTCCTGCGGATGACCCAAGCCGATAAAGTGCATCCCTTCCGCAAGCGTTACGCGTACTTCGTGAGGATCGCTCATAAACTCCCTCTCTTTGCTGTTGTGCAGTCTTCTTAATTAGACGCTCACCAAGCCCGAGCGTTGCATATAAGCGCCCACGCCGCCCTACCCCGCCAGCAGATTCGGGATACAATGGGGCTGCTGCCGATCCTTCCCCCCAAGGGACATCATCCGCCACAGGTGCGAAAGGCAAACCGAGATGGCTGCCCAGACCGAACCGGAAGTTACCCCTCGCCAGCACATTCTAGAGGCGGCGATGACCGTCATCGCCCGCCACAAGATCAGCGGGACGCGCATGCGCCAGATCGCCCAGCAGGCTGGGATCAGCCAGGGGACGTTGCATTATCACTTCGCCTCTAAAGCCGAGCTACTCCTGGCCCTGCTGGATGAGATGGAGCGCTCCTTTGATGAGGATCGCCGCCGTCGGTTGGCCGCCTCTGCGCTGGAACCGCAGGAGATGCTGCGCGTCTTCTGTGAGCAGCAGCGTTGGATCCTCACTCAGCAACGCGAACTAGAGGAGACTTTCTTTGACTTCTGGGGCCAAGGGGTGATCGATCCCCTCATCCGCCCCAAAATCCAATGGATGTACGAGGTGTGGCGGCAGGACATCGCCGCTACGGTGGAACGCGGCGTGCAGGAAGGCGTCTTCAGCCCGCGCTATGCGCACTTGGTGCCCGCCATTTTCGTCTCGCTGATGGAGGGCGCAGCGCTCCAGTACCTCATTGACGAAGGGGTCTTTGACCTTGACGAATACTTGAATCTCACCTACGACCTGATCCTCACCCTGCTGAAGGGGCATCTCCCCACCACCGAGGCGAAGTAGCACCCAGCGGCCTCTCCGCACGCTCTAGGCTTACACTTTCAGCTCGCGCACAAAGGCAAACAGCGCCGCCGTACCACCCGTGTGCCAGAACAACACGCGCTCCCCGCGCCCGAACTCACCCTTCTGGATGAGGTCTATCAGCCCAGCCAGAGCGCGCCCCGTGTAGACAGGATCTACCAAGATACCCTCCAAGCGCGCCATGAGGCGGATAGCCTCACGCTCCGGCTCGCCGACCACCGCATAACCCCCGCCCAGATAGTCATCGTTGACATCGGGCACATCGTCGTTGATACGCCACTCCAAACCCAGCAGGCGGGCGCCATCGTTGACGAGATTAGCGATGCGCGGAGCCAGCACCGCCTCGCGCTCGTCCACGCTGATGCCCAGCAGGCGCGTCTCGCCCAACATGCCCAGCAGTTGGGCGCCGAGGATCATGCCTGCCTGCATCCCCCCTGACGAGGTGGCAAAGACGTGTGCCTCAAAGCGGATCTGTCCCAGTGGCCCATGTGGTCCGCATTGGGCGGCTAATTCCTGCATGGCCGCCGCATACCCCATGATACCGTAGGCATTGGAGCCACCATAGGGGATAACGTAGGGGCGCCGTCCGGCGGCGATGAGGTCCTGCTCCACCTGCTTGATGCTCTCCCAATAGGGCGCCCGTTCCTGTGTCCAGTGGATTTCGGCGCCCAGCAACAGGTCCAGCAGGACGTTGCCGTTGGGGTGCGGCGGGGCCTTGCCATCCGGTGCATAGAGCACCAGATGCGGCTCCAGCCGGTGCATGCGGGCGGCGGCAGCGGTCTGACGGGCATGATTGGATTGTGTGGAACCCGCCGTGATGACACAGTCAGCGCCTGCCTCCAGTGCCTGTGCAATGAGGAACTCTAGTTTGCGGGCTTTGTTGCCGCCGGTAGCGAGGCCGGTTTGGTCGTCACGCTTGATGTACAGCAGCGGCCCGCCGAGGTAGCGGCTGAGGTGCGGCAGGGGCGCCAGCGGCGTGGGCAGATGCGCCACCCGCGCGCGAGGTAGAGCATCCAGAGCAAAAGGCGGTCTCATAAACCGATCAACCTTTCTGGGCAAGCGGGGCATGCCTTCATCGTGCATCAAAAGCCCGCTGCTTATTGTCCACCCTGCCCCTGCCCCCTGTCAAGCAGAGGGTCTCTTGCCCAGCCTCGCCTCTCATGATATACTCCCCCGTAGTATATACAAGCGGAGGTTAGGCCATGCCTATCTACGAGTACGTCTGTCCGCAGTGCGGCAACACCTTTGAGAGGCGTGTCTCCTTCAGCGATGCGGATAAGCGCCAGCCCTGCCCCAAGTGCGGCAACGAACACGCCCGCCGCCGTATCTCGCTGATCGGCGGGGTATCTGGCGGGGGAAGCCAGACGAGCGTCAGCACAGCGCCTGCCTGCGGGCCGGTGGGCTGAAGCATCCGCTAGCGCCGGTGCCGTGCGCACCGGTTTTTAGCATCCCCGAAAGGAGCCAGCCGATGGACATCCGTTCCCCTGAGACCCGCGAGCGCATCCGGCGGCGCCTGCACCGCATTGAGGGGCAGGTGCGCGGCGTGGCGCGCATGGTGGAGGCCGGCCGCGACTGCCGCGAGATCGTGCAGCAGCTGACGGCGGTGCGTGCCGCTGTGCATCAGGCCACGCTAGAGGTGATGCGCGCCTACGCTACCCAGTGCCTTGATGATCCCACAAGCACCGTCAGCCGTGAGGAGCTGCTGGATTACCTCCTCCGCACGTTGAGTGTGTGATCCTGCAGGAGCCTGCCAGAACCCTTCGCCCAGTGCGTATGTGACGACAAGCGCGCCACCATCGTTGCCCTTGACAAAATGGCCGCCAAGGCTAAACTTGTCGCAATTTGAGCGGCCTACAGCAGGGGGACCTTCCCACACAGTTGCCAATTTAAAGAAAGGGGGCACCTATGCACGAGATAGTGGAACGTGCTCGGGCCGATGGTGTGCGTTTTGTGGACCTGCAGTTCACAGACATCATCGGCACCACCAAGAGCGTGACCATTCCGCTGGGGCAGTTGGAGGAAGCGCTGGAGCGTGGCATCTGGTTTGATGGCTCCAGCATCCAGGGGTTTGCCCGCATTCAAGAATCCGACATGTTCCTCATGCCCGATCCGACCACCTACTGTGTGCTCCCCTGGACTTCAGCGGAGCGCCGCCGCGCCCGCCTCATCTGCGACGTGCGCGGCCCGGACGGCGAGCCTTTCCTCGGTGACCCGCGCGCTGTGTTGCGCCGCGCCATCGCCTACGCCGAAGCGCGGGGTTTCCGCTATAACTGCGGCCCAGAGCTGGAGTTCTTCCTCTTCAAGCGCAACAGCGAGCGCCCGCTCTCGCCCGTGCCGCACGATGTGGGCGGCTACTTTGATTTTTCGCCAAAGGACGAGGCCCAATCCATCCGCAGCGACATCGTGCTGGCTTTGGAGCAGATGGGGATGCGCGTGGAGGCCAGCCATCACGAGGTGGCCACTGGCCAGCACGAGATTGATTTTGAGTATGCCGATGCACTCACTGCTGCCGACAACGCCGTCACCTTCAAGTACACAGTTAAGGCCATCGCCGCCTCGTATGGGGTCTATGCGACCTTTATGCCTAAGCCCATCTTTGGCATCAACGGCTCAGGGATGCACACCCACCAGAGCCTGACGGACGTCGCCACAGGCCGCAACGTCTTCTACGATGCACAGGACGTCTACTACCTCTCCAAGACGGCTTACGGCTTTATCGCCGGGCAGCTGGCCCATGCGCGGGCGCTGGCGGCTGTCGTCGCCCCGACCGTCAACAGCTACAAGCGGCTGACACCCGGCTATGAGGCGCCGGTGTACATCTGCTGGGCGCAGATCAACCGCTCAGCGTTGATCCGCATCCCACGCCATGCGCCGGGCCGCGAACAGGCTACGCGCATAGAATTGCGCTGTCCAGACCCTAGCTGCAATCCCTATCTCGCTTTTGCCGCCATGCTGCGCGCCGGGCTGGACGGCGTTGAGCGCGGCCTGGAGCCACCAGAGCCGGTAAACGAGGACGTGTACCACTTCTCAGCGGAAGATCTGGACGCACGGGGCATCAAGACCTTGCCGGGGACGCTGGGCGAGGCCATCGCCGAGCTGGAAGCCGATGAGGTGCTGATGGACGCACTGGGCGAACACATCGCTAAGTGGTATCTGGTGGCCAAGCGCGCCGAGTGGGACGAGTACCGCATTCAGGTCTCGCAGTGGGAGCTGGACCGCTACCTAGAAACGCTGTAGGCACATCGTAGGGTGCGCTGCCGCGTACCTGACGACACAACGCCATTTCGTAACCGCCCTGCGCCTATGGTATCATGGAGGCCGGTAAGCTAACCCACTCCTGAGGTGCACTATGGCGCATCGCAAACTGATTGCCCTTCTGCTGGGGCTGACGCTCACCTTGATGCTAACGGCGGGCTGCAACAGCCGCCTGGCGGAGCGCGTCCGCCAGCTGAACGAAGCTGCCACCCGCGCCGCCAGCGGTGACCTTGGCTTTATCGGCATTACCCCCGCCACTCCCGCTACGCCAGCTCCCCCTACCCCCCAACCGACGCCCACCCCACCCAACCTGCAGGACCTCACCGGCGACCCTAACGCCACGCTGGCACATGCTTGGGGCGTAGTCTACGCCCTGCCCTCTGGCAGCGAGTTCACCATCATCGCCACTGAGCGGCAGGTGGGGGATCACATCGTGCGCCTGCTGCAGCTCAAGGGATGGGATCAGGTGGTGCGCGGCGGTAGCGCCAAGGTCGCACTGGGCCAGCTCCGCCTTGACCTTGCTATGGAGGACAGCGAGGGCAAATTCGGCGCGGGGACGATCACCTTCCAGCCCACGCTGGACGCGGGCGGCATCCTCCACCTCAATCCCCGTGGCGCGGACTTCGGCGGGCTGCACATTCCGGATAACTTCACGCCGGCGCTGGGCGATGCTGTCCACTCGGTGCTGACCGGCGCCGAGACCGAGGCCCTCACCCGCGTGCGCCTCTCACTGATCGGGCTGGATGAGGGCATCCTGCGCGTCTCCGGCACCGTGCGCTGAAGGAGCCGCACTCCCTTGCCCCCTCTCCATGCGCGGGGAGGGGGTGTCTTTATCGCTGGGAAAGGCGAACCCATGATCTCTACCCAAGCGGAGCTTGACACACCATGATCATCCGCTACAGTGACTGGCGGCGTGGATTGCTCGGCGTGCTGCTGCTGGCCGCGCCACCGCTGCTCGTGGACATCCTAGGGGCGCTGCTCGGTTGGTGGGATTTTCAGCGCACCTTGGGGTTGATCGCCATCGTGTGGCTAGTGGTTTTCTCCATCTATCTGACCCTTACCACGCGCCTCTACCTGCGCCCCAGCATAGATGGAAACAAGTACCTGCAGGCCAACAACCTCAAGGCTGCCGAGGCTGCTTTTGAGCGCCAGATTGACCTCCTCAGGCGCCACCCTTGGGTGGATCGCCTGCGGCTGGTGCTGTTTGCCGATACCACCCGCTACAGCGTCAGCGAGACAACGTGGCTCAACCTAGCCTACGTGTATATGCAGCGCGGTGACATCAAGAAGGCACGGCGAGCCTATGAGCAGGCGCTCAGGGTCAATCCAACCAACGGCGCGGCGCTAGCCGGTCTGAACTTCATCCGCACCTTCTCCGGCGAAAAGCCGCTGCCTTTTGGCCACGATGTGCCAGCAGGGCAGATCGCCGACACCCGCCATCGCCAGATGCTGTTTCTGGTGCGCGTGGCGATGGTCTCCGCCGTGATCATCCCCCTTAACCAGCGCCTCACCCCGCGCGTCGCCATGCTGACTCGTGGTTCAACCCTCACCGCCCTGCTTGCAGAAATTGCGGTAACTGCTTTGGCGATCTTCCTCGTCACGGCGCTGTACCAGATGGCAATGGTGCGCCTGCTGCGCCCTGCCTACTTCCGCGCCCTGCGCCTGCTGCGGCGAGGGCAGTTCCGCGAGGCGATGGCCACGCTGGAGGCGCATCTGCAGGCGCTGGAACGCCGCCGCTGGCTGGTGCTGGATTTCCACAGCTCAGGCTACGCGGTACGAGCACTCCACGCGCTGGCGTTCGCGGCCATTCAGGCCGGCGACCGCGAGGCGGCACTGGCCGCCTATGAGCGCCTCCAAAGGGCTGCTCCCGCCGATCCCACTGTTGCCCGTGATGCAGCGCTGGCGCGCAGCTTAATGGAGCAAAAGGAGCGGCAGGCCACCAAGCGGCGCCGTTAGAAAAAGCCCCACCACCGAGCGTCTAGAAGACACAGTGTTGACAACGCCTTTGGCTGGTGCTATACTTTGTCTATCATACCCCCTCCCCCGGGGGAGGGGATAACCGAGAGGGGAGAGAAGTTATGTCACAACCCACCGTTGCCGAGCGCACAGACCTGCGCCGTATACGCTCCGAAGACCTCAAGCGCGATGTGCTCAACCGCCTGCGCAGCGTGGCCGGACATCTCAACGGCATTATCCGCATGGTGGAGGGGGATGCCTACTGCATTGATGTCATCCACCAGATTGAGGCTGTGCAGGCCGCGCTGAACAAGGTCAACCTGCTGGTGCTGGATGACCACATGCACCACTGCGTCACCCGCGCCATCCGCAGCGGCGATCACGCCGAAGCTGAGCGCGTGCTGGCCGAGCTGCATGAGGTTTTCGCCAAGCTGAGCCAGATATAGCCAATGATGAACATAGAGCTGCTTTACTTTGACGGTTGTCCTTCGTGGCGGGCGGCGCTGGAGAACCTACGCGCGGCGCTGAGCGAGCTGGGCATGCAGGCAGAGGTGCATCTGCGGCGCATTGGCTCAGACGAAGAGGCAGTAGCCGCCCGCTTTGTTGGCTCACCGACGATCCGCGTGGACGGCGAGGATCTCTTCCCGCCCACCCACAGTGACTATGCCATGGGCTGCCGCATCTACGCCACACCGGAGGGCCTGCGCGGCTGGCCAACCGCGGAGATGCTGCGTGTAGCCCTTGTGTCAAAGCGTAAAGGAGGGTAGAGAAGCGTGGCTGAAAAGCAGACCACTTTGCCCATCACCGGCATGACCTGCGCCAACTGCGTCAGCACGGTGGAGAAGGGGCTGAGGAAGCTGGATGGCGTGAAGGAGGTCAGCGTCAACCTGGCACTGGAGCGCGCTACTGTGATCTACGATCCGCAGGTGCTGAAGGCGCAGGACCTCGTGCAGCGCGTGGAGACGGTCGGCTATGGCGTGGCAACGGCCACTACCGAACTGGCCATCACCGGCATGACCTGCGCCAACTGCGCCGCCACCATTGAGAAGGCCCTGCGCAGGCTAGATGGCGTGCTGGAGGTGACGGTCAATCTGGCCACCGAGAAGGCCAGCGTGACCTATATTCCCGGCATGGTCACGCGCCGCGACCTGATCCAGCAGGTGGAGCGCGCCGGTTACGGCGTGGTGGAGGCCGCCGCTGATGAGGAGCCGGAGGATGCCGAACGCAAGGCGCGCGAGGCCGAGATTCGGCGGCAAACGCGCCTCTTTGTCCTCGGAGCGATCTTCAGCCTGCCGCTTTTTGTGCTGGCTATGGCCCGCGACCTCGGCCTGCTGGGCATGTGGGCACACAGTGCGTGGATCAACTTCCTCATGTGGGTGCTGGCCACGCCGGTGCAGGTGATCGTGGGGCGACAGTACTATGAGGGCGCCTACAAGGCCCTGCGCAACGGCTCGGCCAATATGGATGTGCTGGTGGCGCTGGGCACCAGCGTGGCCTACATCTACTCCGCAGCGGTGACACTTGGCGCGCCGGGACACGTCTATTTTGAGACGGCGGCGGTGATCATCACCCTTGTTGTGCTGGGCAAGCTGCTGGAAGCGCGCGCTAAGGGCCGCACTAGCGAGGCCATCCGCAAACTGACGGGCCTGCGCGCCAAGACGGCCCGCATCCTGCGCGACGGCGCTGAGGTGGATGTGCCCGTAGATGCCGTGGAGGTCGGTGACATCGTGATCGTGCGCCCGGGCGAGAAGATTCCGGTGGACGGCGTGGTCATTGAAGGACACAGCGCCGTAGACGAGAGCATGATCACCGGCGAGTCGCTGCCGGTGGATAAGAAGCCGGGCGATAAGGTCATCGGGGCCACGCTCAACAAAGAGGGTCTGCTCAAGTTTGAGGCGACGGCAGTAGGCAAGCAGATGGCGCTGGCACAGATCATCCGCCTTGTGGAAGAGGCACAGGCCAGCAAAGCGCCCATCCAGCGGCTGGTGGATCGGGTGGCGGCGGTGTTCGTCCCGGCGGTGGTGGTGGTAGCTCTCCTCACCTTTGCCGTGTGGTACTTCTTCGTGCCCGAGGCCGATTTCACCACCGCGCTGATCCGCCTGACGGCGGTGCTGGTCATCGCCTGCCCCTGCGCCATGGGCCTCGCCACGCCGACCGCCATCATGGTCGGCACGGGGCGCGGCGCCGAGATGGGCATCCTCTTCAAGAACAGTGCCGCGCTGGAGAAGGCGCATCGCCTGACGGCCATTGTGTTGGATAAGACCGGCACCATCACCAAAGGCGAGCCGGCGGTGACGGACGTGATCGCCCTCAATGGGCGGGGCGAGGCGCTGCGGCTGGCGGCCAGCGCCGAGCGCGGATCGGAGCACCCGCTGGGGGTGGCCATCGTGCGGGCGGCGCAGGATGAGGGTCTCCCCTTGGCCGAACCGCAGGGGTTTGCGGCCGTCGCTGGGCAGGGCGTGCAGGCCGTTGTGGAGGGGCATAACGTGCTGGTGGGTAACCTGCGGCTGATGCAGGCGCACGGTGTGCGCCTGAACGGGTTGGAGGCCACCGCCCAACGCCTTCAGGATGAGGCCAAGACGGCCATGTGGTTGGCTGTGGATGGCGAGGCAAGGGCGCTCATCGCAGTTGCCGATACGGTCAAAGAGGGTAGCCGTGAGGCCATCGCTGAGATGAAGCGACTGGGCCTGCACGTTGCCATGATCACCGGTGACAACCGCGCCACCGCGCAGGCCATCGCCCGCGAGGTGGGCGTGGATGAGGTCTTTGCCGAGGTGCTGCCCGGCGAGAAGGCCGCCTATGTGCGCCGATTGCAGGAGCAGGGATACGTGGTGGGCATGGTCGGGGATGGCATCAACGATGCACCGGCGCTGGCGCAGGCCGATGTAGGCATCGCCATCGGCACAGGCACGGACGTGGCCATGGAGACCGCCGATGTGACGCTCATGCGCGGGGACCTGCGCAGCGTGCCACAAGCGCTACGTCTGAGCCGTGCCACCATCCGCACCATCCACGAGAACCTGTTCTGGGCCTTCGGCTACAACACCATCCTGATACCGGTGGCGGCGGGGGTGCTTTATCCCATCGCTTGGGTGCCTGACTTGCTGCGGCAGCTGCACCCTATCCTTGCCGCCCTCGCCATGGCCTTTAGCTCGGTGAGCGTGGTGACGAACTCGCTGCGCCTGCGTCGCAAACGCATCTAGGTGCACAATAATAGAACAGAGGAAAGGAGCATTCTCTATGGCCGTGATCGTGTACGACGTGGTCTGCGGGATGAAGACCGAAAAGGGCAACTGGACCTCGCAGGCCGAGTACGAGGGCAAGACCTACTACTTCTGCTGCGATGGCTGCAAGGGCGCCTTTGAGAAGTCGCCAGAGTACCATCTGCAGAACTTCGCTGAGGAGCATCCCGGCGTAGACCCCAGCCCCGAAGGATAGGCCTGCCCTACCTCGCTTGGCCCCGCTTCTCTTCGCGCAGGAGCGGGGCTTTTTATTTGCCGCTCACCAATGGCCAGCTGCCAGCCCCCACTTGCCATCTCGCTACACTGGGTGTTTAATCGCGGGTGACGTGTTGGTATGATTCACTCAAGCGCCATCTGGTATGGCGCAGGAGAGCAGATATGGCCGATGAAGAAGATCGCCTCCTCTTGCGTGGCAACGGCCGCGACGAAGATGAGGAAGAGGAGCTACCGGAGTTTGAGCGTTTTGTGGCGGCGGTGGTGGATTTCGCCAACGCGGAGGATTGGTCAGAGGCGCGGCGGGTGCTGGAGGAGCATCCCGAGCTGCTCACTCCCGACGCCGACCTTGCGCTGGAGTATCTGATTGAGATGACCCAAACGCAGGGCCAGCGCGAGGCAGCACGCATCCTTTCCCTGCACCGCGACCTGCTGCGGCTGGCGCGCGAGGTGGGAGTGGAGGAAACGTTCGCCCGCTTGGAGGAGCACGAGCGCCTGCAGACCGCCCTCAAGCACATCTTTGAGGTCATTGCCCACAACACCATCGCCGTGCTGACGGTAGCGCCGGAGCGTCGCCCGGAGTGGCTGGCGCAGGTACAGCAGATCGCCGAGCAGGCCAAACAGGCCGGAGACGAGGAGATGGTGGCGTTGCTCGGCGCGGTGGCACGCCTGCTGGAGGGTGAGGAAGCAACGGCCATCCCCATGCAGGCAGGCGGCCCCTATGCGGCCTGTTGGCGCGAGATCGTGGAATGGATGGCGGGCGGCGGTGTGGAAGCACCTCCACCGCCGATGGACATGTTCCACGCCATCGCCCACAACACCATCGCCGTATTGGAGGGATTGCCCGGCCCCCGCGCGGCCTGGCTGGAACACGTGCGGCAGGTGCGCAGGCAGGCCGAAGACCTCGGCGACCGTTCGTTAGCGGCGCTGATGGAGGCCATCACACGCCTGCTGGAAGGCGATCCGCCCGCCACCATCAACCCGCCGCTAGAGGGGCCTTATCTGGCCTGCTGGCGCGAGATCGTGGAGGAGGCGCTGGCAGATCGGGAGGGATGAGAGCGTAGCCGAGGGAAATCCGCCTTATGTCCAACGATCACCCCCCTACTCCATCACCCCTTGACGACGCTCTGCTAGATGAGCTGGCGCGCCTGCTGCACGAGTTCATCAGTGCCCCCACCTTTTACCGCAAACAGCGCCTTGTGGAGGGCAACCCCCTGCTTCTGGAAACCCTCGCCGACTCCGCCCTCGCCGGCTTGATCGTGGAGTACGCCGATGAGGAGCACGTGCGCCGCTCGCTGGAGCTGCACCGCGCCCTGCTGCGCCGCTGCCGCGAGATCGGCATCCGCGAGGCCTTTGCCGAACTGCGCCGCACCGTTGAGGAGATGGATCGCTCTGCCGCCACCGCCGATCAGGCTGTCCACGCGCTGGTGGAGACCATCGGTGAGTTCATCACCACCACAAGTTGGGAAGACTCGCGGCGCTGGCTGGAGGCACACCCCGAATTGCTCTCGGCGCAGGCCGATGCCGTCTTTGAGGAGCTCATCCGCACCCACACCGCACGCGGGGAGCGCAACGTGGTGCGCCAGCTGGTCATCCATCGCGACCTGCTGCGCATGGCGCGAGAGGTCGGCACGCAGGCCGCCTTTGAGCGCATGGCCGGCCCACTGGGGGCGCTGGACGTGATCGCCGAAAACACCATCGCCGTGCTGACGACGCGCCCCGAGGAGCGCACTCGCTGGGCCGAGGCAGTGCACCTCTCGCGGGTACGCGCCGCCGAGCTGGACGATCAGCCCATGTTGACGCTGCTACGCGCCGTCAGCCGCCTGCTGGAGGGCGAAGCTCCCGCTGCCATCGTCCCCGACCTAGAAGGCGAACATGCCGCGTGCTGGGCGCGCATCGTTGCCGCGCTAAGTGAGGGGAGAAAGGACACCCCATCATGACTCTCCCCACAGAACCCGAGGATATTGATGCGCAGTTGATGGAGGCCCTTGTTGCCTTCGTCAACGCCGAGGATTGGGCAGCCTCGCGGGAGATATTGGGGCGCAACCCTCGCTTGCTCTCCGAGGAGGCCGACCGCGCCCTTGGGCAGCTCGTCCGCATCTATCTTGAGGAGAACAACCTGCGGCTGGCCTATCATCTTGCCATCCACCGCGACCTGCTGCGCGCCTGCCGCGAGGTGGGCTATGCTGAAGCTTTCCGCCTCGTCTCCACGCCGCCCCGCGCGGAGATGCTCCATGCCATCGCGCAGTTCGTCAACGCGCAGGACTGGCAGAGCGCCCGTCAAGCGGTAGAGACGCACCCTGAGCTACTCTCACGGGAGGCTGATGCGGCCTTTCAGGCGCTCATGCAGGCTGCCATCTTCACAGGGGACGATGAGAAGCTGGAGATGCTGGCCGCCCATCAGATGCTGCTGCGCGCCTGCCGCCAACTGGGCGTTGAGGAAGCCTTCCGGCGGGCCGAGAACACACCGGACGAGCAAACCGTGGAGCGTATGATGCTCTTAAGCATGGTGGGGCATAATACGCTGGCGGTGCTCCTGCATGAGCCGGAGAAGCGTCATGAGTGGTTGGGGAAGGTGCGTCAGCTGCAGCGCAGGGCACGGGCAGAAGGCGATAAGCAGGGCGTGCGGCTCTTCGGCGCCATCTTAAGACTGTTGGGCGGCAAACCAATCGCCTCGCTGAGGCCGCGCCTGAGCGGGATGTACGCTGAGACATGGGAAGCCATCAGGGCGGGGCTGAGCGCGTACGACACCCCCCCATCCCCAGAGGGGAGGGAATGAGGGCCACCACCGAGGAGGGCACCTGGCGCCCGGCGCTCCGCTGGGGCATTGGCACGGCGCTGGTGCACCGATTGGCGCTCTCGCTGTGGATGGCGCTGGTGTGGCTGATGCTTGGCCCTCAAATGGGCCATGTGGTGGACAGCCACAACACGCCCCTCGCTGCGCTGCCCGCCCCGCACAACCTGCTGGAAGAGCTGACCCTCACGGTGTGGCGGCGCTGGGATGTGGTGGAATACCTCAATCTGGCGCAGAACGGCTACCGTGCTGCCGATCCGCACGCCAGCGTGTACGGCCCGCTGACGCCGCTCCTCATCCGCCTGCTGGATGTGCTGCTCCCCGGCCCACTTGATGTGGCCGGCGCGCTCTTCGGCACAGCGGCCTTTGCGCTGGCGCTGGTGATGCTCTACCGTGTGGTGGAAACCGTTTACGGCGCCCCTCAGCTTGCTCCCTACGCCGTGGTGGCGACGGCGCTGCTGCCGCTCTCTTATTTCCTCACTGCGCCTATGTCAGACGCCCTCTACCTGGCGCTGGTGCTGGGCATGTTCTACGCTGCGGCGCAGCGACGCTGGTGGCTGGTAGGCGTTTGCGGCCTGCTGGCGACATTGGCGCGTACACAGGGTATCCTGCTCGTCTTGGTGGGGGCCTTGCTGGCGCTAGAGGCGCCCCTAGCAGCCCCCACCGAGGGGCGTGCCCGCCCTGTGGAAGTGCTGCGGCGTCTGTGGCCACTGGCGCTGATCCCGCTGGGGTACGTGGCCTTCATGGCCTATCGGCGCAGCGTGGGCTTGCCGCCGCTGATGCAAACCTACCATGAAGCCTCGTACCATTTCTTCGTCAACCCTGTGGAGGGGTTGATCATCAACCTGCGCTGGCTGATGCGCTACCCATTGCCATCGCTGACCAACGTGGACTTCCTCGCTATGCTCACTGTGCCGCTGCTGACGGTCCTGCTGATGCGCTATCCCCTGCACCGCCGTCCGGCGATTCTGGCCTACTGTGTGGCGTCGTATCTGGTGTTTATCAGCAAGGTTAACTGGCGTTTCGGCACGCACGAGGTGCTGTACTCCATCAGTGTGGCACGCTACGCGCTGTCGCTCTTCCCACTGACGGTGCTGCTGGCCGATCTCTACCGCTGCTGGGGGCAAGGGCGCAGCGGATGGCGTCACCTGCGCCTGCTGGGGCCGGCACTGGGGTTTGCGGGGCTGTTGATCTTCAGCGCAGCGCATGCGCTGGGCGCCGGGCCGAACTGACCCCCTTCACCTGTCCCGCGCCAACCGCCTGACCTGTCGGCGGTTCTGCTGCTCATGGATTTCGCGCACATGGGCGATCTTCTCCTCCACAGCGGCCTGCAGCCAGCGCGCCCCATTCTCCGCGCTGGCGAGGCTCCCCGCACCATAGGCGCCGGTGGCCGTATCATCGCTCCAAGGCGGGTTGGCGATGAGGTCCCCGCCCTCTACCCAATCCATATAATAGCCCGGCGTGCTGATGAAATCGGTCTCGTCCACCACGCGATCCATGCGGCACAGCTCGGGGCGCAGATGCAGCATGTAGGAGGTCTCCAGCTCGCCCGCGTGCCCCATCCCCCCACGCCCCGAACGGCGATACTGCGCCACCAGCGGCGCGGCGATACGCCCCGCCGCGTGCAGGTACGCTGTGGCGATGAAGGCCCTCGGGTGACGTTCACCGGCCCACTTGACCACGTTGACCAGAAACGACATGTTGCCGCCGTGTCCGCTCATCAGGTACAGGCGGTCGGCGCCCCGCGCCACCAGCGCATCTACCACCTCCAACAGGAAATCCTCAAAGGTGCGCCCGCCCATGTTGAACGTGCCGGCGAACTCCCTGCGGTGTGTGCTGACGCCGTAGGGCAGGGTGGGCAAGCGCTCAGCCTCGTCGGGGATGGCCGTCACCACGCCCTCGGCGATGGCGTCAATGATCACCGTGTCGGTGTTCATGGGCAGGTGGTAGCCGTGCTGCTCGGTGTGGCCGCAGGGAATAAGGACCACCCGCTGCGGCGTGGCGGCGATCGGCGGGGCGGGTGGGGGCACCCGGCGCAGGCGCAACTGTTGCATCCCCAGCCCATCCAGACGCTCTGCGCCACCGTGCACCACCACCAGATGAGTGAAGCCCTCTTCATAGGGGGCGCCGAAGATGCCGGTTACCACACGGCGCAGAGTCTCCTCGCGCACGGCAACGGCGCTCCCCTGCCAGCCATAGGGCAAGGCAGGCAGCAGGACGTACTCCCCCACCCCCAGCGCCTGCCCGATCTCCGCAAGGTCGTAACCTTCGCCCAGCGGCAGCACCAGCGGCAGATGGCGCGGCAGTGCGGCCACCTCCGGCCAGGTGAGTTCTTCGTAGCGGATCACATTGGCCATCGCCCACATCCTTGCAAGCGGCTTTTAGACATTTAATAGATACAACTTTCCCGGGAGTGGATAACATCACGGGTACACGAAGTCCTTGACATGGGCAGGATAGGTTGGGTAACGGCGCTTGTACATCTGGC
>FWPU01001934.1_pt1 | contig 59680 bp, 60 predicted proteins | sample 2228361 | NCBI WGS metagenome assembly FWPU01 (sample SAMEA103939777, study PRJEB20133) | metagenome
CCGGTCGTGCAGGATAGTCAACTCATCGGCCTGTTGACCTCCGAAAACATCGGCGAGTTCCTCATGCTCCAAGCCGCCCTCGAGCGTCGCCTCGCCCGTTGACCCACTCTACCCCATTCGCGCCGGACGGTGAATCGCTACCTATGTCCAGAATCCCGAAAAAGAGGTTCTTGCTTCTCCTCCTCGCCTTCCTGCTCATCCTGTTCGGCCCCTTCCTTGTCCCCGTGCCGCCGCTGGAGGGGACGCGCCCGCCCGAAGAACTGGCCGACCCCGACAGTCTGTTCGTCGAAATCAATGGCCTGACCGTCCACTACAAGACGCGCGGCGACGGCGACTCGACCTTCGTCCTGCTGCACGGCTTTGGCGCCAGCCTCTACTCCTGGAACGCCGTCCTGGAGCCGCTCGGCGAACTCGGCACGGTCATCGCCTACGACCGTCCGGCCTTCGGCCTGACCGAGCGTCCGCTGACCTGGGAGGACGAAAGTCCCTACAGCCCGCAGGCCCAGGTGGACCTCCTGCTTGGTCTGCTGGACTGCTTCGGGGTTGAGCAAGCCATCCTGGTCGGCAACTCCGCCGGCGGGACGGTCGCCATGAACTTTTACCTCCAGCATCCCGACCGCGTCCAGGCGCTCATCCTGGTGGACCCGGCCGTCTATGCTGGCGGCGGCGCGCCTGCCGGGACGCGCTGGCTGCTGCGCACACCCCAGATGCGTCACCTCGGCCCGTTGATTGCCCGTCAGATTCAATCCCGCGGCCCCGAACTCATCGAACTGGCCTGGTACGACCCCGCCCGCATCACCGACGAGACCCTGGCCCTCTACAAGAAACCGCTCCAGGTCGAGAACTGGGACCGGGCGCTCTGGGAACTGACCCTCGCTAGTCAGGAATCGGGGCTGGCCGAACGGCTGAGCGAGTTCAGCGTCCCAACGCTGGTCGTCACCGGCGAGGCCGACCGCATCGTTCCGACCGAGCAGTCTATCCGTCTGGCCGGCGAACTGCCGAACGCCAGCCTGGTTGTCATTCCGCAGGCCGGCCACGTCCCGCATGAAGAACAACCCGCCGCGTTTCTCGAAGCGGTCGAGGCGTTTCTGGAAGAGTTGCGGATGGGAGAGCATCTATCCCGCTAGACTACCCGTTCGAGCATCACGCTAGGGCTTTGAATACAAGAAACACACTTACACAATGACATTGGTAACATTTTTGTTTCCTTGCGAGGTTGTTTTGCCTGCTCTTCCTGCCTGGTTGACCATATTCCTCTTCACGCTCCTGGGCTTCGGCCTGGGTGCCATCCCGTTTTCCCTCTACCTGACGCGCTGGGCGGTCGGAATCGACATCCGCCAGATTGCCGACGGCAACCCCGGCGCGACCAACGCCTGGCGCGCCGCCGGCTGGCGGGTCGGACTGCTGGCTTACTTCCTGGATATCAGCAAGGCCGTCGTGCCGGTCTTGCTGGCGGTCCACCACTTCGGCGTCCAGGACTGGGGCATCGTGCCGGTGGGGCTGGCGCCCACGCTGGGGCATGCCTTTTCGCCGCTCCTGAAAGGCCGCGGCGGCAAGGGACTGGCAACCATCCTGGGAGTCTGGATCGGCGTCAGCTTGGTTGAGATTCCGCTTGTCATCCTGCTCGCCCTGGTCCCCATCTTTCTCTGGTTGCGCAAACCGGCCGTCTCCGTCCTCTTGACTGCTGCCTTGACCCTGTTCTACTTGTTCGTCTTCCACCGCGATCCCACCTGGATGATGCTGCTCCTACTTCAGACCGCCCTGGTCATCTGGACGCATCGCCAGGAACTGAGCGCCTTGATTCACTCGCCATGAACACCTTCCTCGCAGATTTATGGGAGAGGTTCGTCTATAACCAGCAGATGGGTATCCTAATCTTTTGCGCCGTGCTGGTCCTCATCCTGCTCGGCAATCGAATCGGGATGCGCCGCCTGGGAGGCGATCCGCTGCCCGCGGAACAGCCGTTCGTCTCTGTCCTGATCCCGGCTCGCAACGAGGCTGTCAACATCGAGGCCTGTGTCTGCTCGCTGTTGAACCAGGACTACGCCTCTTTCGAATTGCTCGTCCTTGACGACGATTCGACCGATGGCACGGACGAGGTGTTGGCGCGTCTGGCTGCCGAGTCGCCCCGGCTGCGGGTCCTGCGCGGCGCGGCGTTGCCCGAGGGCTGGCTGGGGAAGAACTGGGCCTGTCATCAGTTGGCGCAAGCGGCGCGCGGCTCGTTCCTGCTCTTCCTGGACGCGGATACGCGCGCCCAGCCTCACTTCTTGCGCGAACTCGTTGCTTTGGCGCTGGAGAAGCGGCTCGACTACTTCTCTGGCATGCCGCGCCAGGAAGCCGAGCGTTTCGCCCCGCGGCAGGCCGTCTCTATGCTGCCCTGGATTGCCTATACCCTGACGCCCATCCCGCTCGTCCGCTGGCTGCCGTTGTCTTTCCTGGCGACCGGCATCGGCCAGTGCATGTTCTTCCGCCGCGTCGCCTATGAGCGCATCGGCGGTCACGCCGCGGTACGGATGGCCATTGCCGAAGATTTTGCCCTGGCGCGCCGGGCCAGACGCCTGAACCTGCGCTGGGACCTGGTGGACGTTTCGCCGCGTCTCTCGGCCCGCATGTACCGCACCCTGGCCGAAGCCTGGAACGGATTCAGCAAGAACCTCTTCTCCGCCTTTGGCAACAACTTGCCGGCCTTCGCCTTCGTCTGGGCCTGGATGCTGCTGGTCTTCTGGCAGCCGTGGATCGGCCTGGGACTGGCCTGGCTGGGGCGCCCCTGGCCGGGCTTTTCCGTGCCGCTGGCCGTCCTAACCATCGCGCTGCAGACGGCGCTGTGGGCCGCGACCGCTTGGCGTTTCCGCTCGCCGCCTGGGTCAGTCCTCCTTTACCCACTGACGGTGGCCTTCTTCGCCGCGGCCGCCGCCCGTTCGGCCTGGCGGCACTATCGCCGCCAGCCGCTGGAGTGGAAGGGCCGCCGCTTGCCTGTCCGTCAATGACCGACTTCGACTACATCCTCCTCGGCGGCGGCGCGGCCGGTCTCAGCCTGGCCCTGGCCCTGACCCGCAGTCGCTTGCGGGAGAACAGTATCGGAGTACCATCAACCCTGTACCTGCCAACTCTGGGTACTTTTTGATAGTGACGGCATATGATTTTTGGGTAGTGGTATAGAGTCAAGTGAAAAAACGCCTAATATCCTGCCTCTTTCACTTCGACTTGACCGCTACCGATTTTTGGTCTATCCAGGGATAGGCCCAAGACGTGCCTGGCACACTGTGGGGCGAACCTCCGATTTGCCGATCTTCGCAACTCGGAGACTTGCGCCACAACCACTTCCCATACAGATGGCCCGGTCAAATAGAGACAATCTCTGCTTGGCCTGCGTTAGGACGGCAGTTGAACTGCCGTCCTAATGCCTGAAATGGCCACTTCTCTCCAATTCATTCTTTTCTGCCCTTCTCTTTCAGAGCAAGTTTCTTGCCCATCCAAATCCTGCGCAACCGAACGAGTTGTGTACAATCAGATAGATCGGAGACTTGCGCCACCGGCAGGCAGTTCCTAGACCCTCGCGGAGATTCCCGTATCCGCCGCGCATTCTTGCCCATTCTGTAATACAATTATTAACACACGCCTAAATCTTATCAAGAACGCGAGAGGAAATGGCCGAGCCATTGAGGAGTCGAGAAATCCTGCGCGGGCGCTACCGCATCCGTGAATGTATTGGTAAGGGGGGGATGGGAAGCATCTACCTGGCCGATGACCTGCGGTTAGAAGGGCGCTTGTGCGCGCTCAAAGTCATCGAGCACGATCGAAATGTGCCGCCAAAAGTGCTCAAGGAGACTCGCCAGCAATTCCTGCGGGAGGCCACGGTTCTGGCGCGCCTTGACCACCCTAATTTACCCAAAGTTTCCGATTTCTTCACCATGGGAAACCGCGATTGTCTGGTCATGGACTATGTGCCTGGTCGGGATTTGCGCGCCCTCATGTTGGAGGCCAAACAACACAACACCTTTCTGAAAGAGGAGGATGTGTTGGGATGGGCCAATCAGCTAGCCGACGCGCTCACGTACCTGCATTCTCAAAATCCGCCCCTGGTTCACCGAGACATCAAACCCAGCAACCTGAAACTCACGCCCGGCGGTTTGCTGAAACTGGTAGACTTTGGGCTGGTCAAAGCCCTCGCTCCGGATGAAATGACCGTCACGGTGGTCCATGGGCGCGGCACAGCGCTCTACACACCACTGGAGCAATATGGGGGAGACGGAATGCATACGGACGTTCGCAGTGACATTTATGCCTTTGGCGCAACGCTCTATCACCTGTTGACCAACACGCCGCCAGCGGACGCCCGACAACGTTTCCTGCATCCGGAGAGTCTGATTCCGCCCCGTCAGATTAACCCGGCAATCAGCCTGCGGACGGAACGTGCCATCCTATGGGCCATGGAACTACATCCTGACGATCGTCCTGCCTCGGTGGAGGTCTTCCGGCAGTTCCTGCTCGGCGGTCGCGAGGTGCCTACTCGCCCGCAGACTGTCATGCGCCCAGGCGGGACGATCCTGACCTTCCTGCGCCAAATTCCCGAAGGTGTATTATTCTGGATTGCTCTGGGATTGTTGTTTACTGGTCTGATCGCCTCTCTGGTACGTTGACCAGGCGCCACCACAGCCAGCCTGTCAACGCGCCCAGCACCGCGCCTCCGCAGGCCAAGAAAATTGCACTGCCCCAGGCACTCTTTTCCAACAAGACAAGGCTACCAGGCAAGTGTAGTGCCAGGTAATTGTATCCTCCTGCTCCACCAAGCAGGGTGCACAATGCGATTCGCACTCCCCAACGATTGGAGAGAAAGAGATTCCCCAAAGCAAAGGCCAGATAGCTAAGAGCACCAATCAACAACGTCGCCGAGAACCACAGTCCAAGGCTCACATCGGGCGGAGTAAGCGGCACTTCGGGGACGAGCGGTGTAGCTGTTACTGTCGCCAATACCGTGGGCGTGGTCATGGTAGGTTCCCCACTAGCTACCGAGATGCCCTCACTTACCACTTCCACCTGTATCACATCGGAAACCGTGGCCGGTTCGCAAACCGCGCGAATTTCAAAGGCGCCGGCACGGTCCAGGCGGAACACTGCGCGCGCCATCCCGTTGACCGTAGTGGTCTCGATTTGCTGAAGGATACTGCCATCGCTTGACGACACAAGCATGAAGCGTACCCCTGTACCGTCGGGAACAAGGTGACGATTGTGATCAAGGATCACGCCTGCGCGCACAGTCAGGCTGGTACCCAAGGGCAGGAGAACGGGGCCGCCGGGTTCTGCCGTTGCATTGGTCGCCTCGTCCGGAAGCGCGGGAGAGTCAATCGTGAGGGCAATCACCTGGGCCGGGTCGGGCATGGTTGTCGTAAACAGATCGTAGCCGATGCCCGGCACAGAAACCGGTGACACCCCCGCCGCAGAAAGTTCCTGAAAAAGAACGCGCGCCGCTACCTCGACAAAGGGCGCTGATTTTCCGTAGAGGGCATAGTAGGCGGTTAACTTCGAAATATCGGTTGCGTCCAGATAGTACGGCGCCTCGAAAGCAAACAGGATCACACGTTTGTTACGCAGTAAATCCTGACGCTCAGACAACAGACGGCGCAAGACGCCCCCCTGGAACGAATCCGGGCGGGAATCCAGGATAGAGATTACCACCCACCTGGCGTTCTGGAAATCCTCGATCAATGCTTGTTCGGGTGCCTGTTGCAGGAGCAGGTTCAGATCCTCGAACGTGTAAGCACGCAGACGCGCGGCATTGACCTGACCGCCGGCGCGCGGTCCATACAGAGTCAGGATCGCGTTCGGCAACGCGCGCGGTGAGAGCAAAGGCAAATCAGCGCACTTACTACATTGTCGAACCGAGCGGCTATCGGTCAGGAACAGGATGACGTCGCGCGGGCCGGGTGGGTCGGGTAAGACCGTGTCGAGGTCTTGCGGATCAGGGCTAAGCAAGGTAACCGCCTGTTGCGCCACAAGGAATGTCACATCGGAGGCAGTTCCCAATTGCTCCAAGTCCTTTTCACTTGGCAGGACACGTTCCAATTCGAAGCGAGGATACAGGCGGAACTTGTGGGTCAGGATACGCAGGACTGACTCGTCCACACGCTGGGCAAAAGCCGCGTCTTCCCGATACTTTTGTGTAAAGAAATCCAGGATGCGGAGAACCGTCTGGTAATTACTCTCGGCGTCTGCAGAGAGGATATTGCCCAGGTAGAGCAAGTCGTTGCCGGCCAGGAAGGCATCCCGGGCCACGATGCGCCCGGAGAAATTTTGTCCGGCGGGAGCATAGAAACGGCGCACGGCTGGCGTACCCAGGTCGTCGCTAATCAACAAGCCGCCGTTCTGGCGCCAGGTCGCCAGCGCTGGGAGATCAAGGATGAGTTTGAGCGCTTGCGGGTCGAAACTCACGGGCCGGGTAGTAGCACGGATGTTCCCCTGAAATCCCTGATAGCGAATATGAGAAAGGAGCAGGCCATCGGCAGCACTTTCGGCGTTAGGCGCATTGCCCGTCACAGCAAAAAAGGGCGCCAGTTCGATTTGCTTGAGTTGTTCCAGGGACTTACGAATGGTAGCAACTTCCTCATGCAGGGGGCGATCGGCGCTGCCCTGACCGGGAAAGTGCGTAGCCACAACCAACAGGCGCCTCTCGCTGCCGTTATGCAAACCACGGATGTAGGCACGTCCCATCTCGCCCACCCAATACGGATCGCCACCGAAGACACGCGTGCCCAGGTCGTTCTCGGCAACGAGCGCCGGATTTTCCAAAACGTCCAGGGACGGGCCAAGGAGCAGGTTGAAGCCCAGCGCGGCCAGTTCGCGACCGGCAATCGCGCCAACCTGCTCTGCCAGAGCAGGATTCCAGGTTGCGCCCAGCGCCATTTCACTGGGTAGAGATGTCAAGCCGCTCAGAATCTCATCCCCTGGGTAACCATCACCATTCTGGGAAACGCCAACCAGGAGGGGAATATAGGCGCTGGTGAGCGGTTGACCATTGGCATCGGTGATCTCACCCCGCGCAGCCTGCCATTCGAGGGTTTGCAATTCGGTTATCAAGCGATAAGCCTGGCGCGCCGTGTCCGGGGCATCGCTGAAGTTGTCGTTCGCGGCTGTCAAGACAACGCCACCAATATGTCGGCGGGCAATGAGATCATAGATGGCGGAGTTCGCACTCGTGTCAGTGCCCTGGAAGGTGAGCAGGAACAGTTGACCGACGCGCTCCTCAGGCGTCAGCTGAGCCAATAATTCGCGCGCCTGCGCCTCCGCGGTGGATTGGGCGCGCACGTGACTGCCTGCCATGCCGATTACGACGATCAGCAAAATTGCGAGCCGGACAAGGTGTTTCATCACTTCCCCCTCAAGATACGATGGGCCTTGGCAACGTCATCGGTGAAGATGGCATCCACGCCAATGTCTGCCATCCGGCGAATATGCTCCTCGGCGTTGACCGTCCAGACGTGGATACGCTTGCCGGCCGCATGGGCGCGTTGCACGAGCGCGGGCGTCACCTGGGTGCTATGAGGATGAATGGCCCAGTAATTCCTGGAGCGTAAGCCCAGCGCCAGCGCCGGATAGCCTTTCCAGCCGGGAAAAGCCAACAGGGCACAGGGACTCGCCGGCCATAACCGGCGCGCCAGGGCCAGATTGTGAGGGAAGAACGAGGAGAACAACACACGCTCCTGCAAAGGATATTTCTGGACTATCTCCACAACGCGAAGCACGAGTGGATCGAAGGGAGTGGTATAGTTGGTTAGTTCGATGTTCAGATACACACGCGGCCCAAATGCGGCGCAGACGGCCTCCAGTGTCAGGATGCGTTCGCCGGTGAAGCGGGGAGAAAACCAGCCGCCGGCGTCTAATGCCTGGACGGCGGCCAGGGTAAACTGTTTCAGCCGGCCATGCCCATTCGTCGTGCGGTCCACGGTAGCATCGTGCAGGATGACTACCTCACCATCCGCTGTGAGCTTGACATCGAATTCAATCGCATCCGCCCCCTGGGCAACGGCCATCTCAAAGGATGCCAGCGTATTCTCTGGGGCATAAACGGGGGAGCCACGGTGACCGATGATCAGAGGGCGTGGAGTATTCGGCCACATGGTTTACTCCGGCGCGCGAGCGGCGCCGCTATAAGTCCACGAAATAGGAACGCGCGGCGCGATCAATCAGGTCCTTCGTCATGGCCGGCTCCACGGAGAGATAACGGGCTATGTCGAGAATCTGATCGCACAAGTCGCGCGGGTGGGAGGCACGCAGTTTCCGATTGCGCTTGATATACCATTCCTGTAACAGGTAGGCCAGCCCCTGATCGCTATACTGCACACCTTTTTGTTGTGCCACGCGGCGAAAGATCTCACGATATTCCTCATAGGACGGATCACCGATTTCGATCTTATGCCGCAGACGACGCAGGAAGGCCTCGTCTACCAGGTCCTTCGGAGGCAAGTTGGTCGAGAAGACGATCAGGACATCGAAGGGGATTTCCACTTTGCGACCGGTATGGAGGGTCAAAAAGTCCACACGGTTTTCGAGGGGGACAATCCAGCGGTTGAGCAGATCGCGCGGGCGAACTTGCTGACGCCCAAAGTCATCGATCAACAGAATCCCGCCATTGGCCTTGACCTGGAAAGGTGCCTCGTAGAAACGATGCGTGTCATCGAAGATGAGGTCGAGGCCTTCCATAGTCAATTCGCCACCCACCATGATGAAGGGCCGGCGAATCTTGACCCAGCGCGGGTCGCGCCGGGTACTAGCGCGCAGCCCGCCGGTCCCCGCGGCAGAGGTATCGTTGTCCTGGGCCAATTGGTGATTGACGGAGTCGTATAGTTTGACAACCTGGCCATCCACATATAGGGCATAGGGAATGTACATGTTCTGGGTCAGAATCAGCCTGCCGAAAGCCTTCGCCACGCTGGTCTTGCCGTTGCCGGGCGGGCCGTACAGGAAAATAGAAGTGCCCGAGTTCAGCGCCGGGCCAAGACGTTGTAACGTGGCCTCCGAGAGCACCAATTCGGAAAGAATCTGGCGCATCGTGCGGCTGGTAACGGTCATGCGCTCCCGGCTCTGGCGGCGGATGGCATCGTTGTAGACTTCGAGGGGCACCGGCGCCGGCCCGGCATATTGACTGCGTTCCAGAGCCTCACGAGCACGCATGATGCCCGCACCAGTAATCGCATACTGATACGACCCCTCCCCAAAGCCTGCCGACGAGGAGGATTTGACCTCGATCAATTTTTCACGCTTCAACATCTCCAGCAACTGATCCACTACCCCCGCGAAAGGTAATGCCAGTTCCTCGGCGATTTTGAAGCCACTGAGATAGCCCTGGAAATAGAGAATTTTCAAAGCCAAATCCTGCAACCAGAGCGGTGAAAGCCCTGTCTCCTCCAGTTTGTTGATTGGCGGGGGGACGAAAGACGGGGCAGAGGGAGCAGGAGCGGAAGTCACCGGGGCGGATGGCATGACTGTCATCGCGATTCTCCCTGAACGAGTTTAGATAAAAACGACGAGCTTGGAGATAATTCCTGCTTTGTAATTATACCCCGTATCGTTCCACTGCATGGTGGGCTCTCAAAACGGTAAGTTCTGGTCATTGACTGACAAACCGAGCGCCGTGTCTCCAGAACGGCCAGGGGTGGGTCAGGCCGATCGCGCCTCACGAGTCACTGGCCTGCCTGGCCGCATTGTACCGATCCCACGACCCACAGCCCACGACCGCCGGGTGCGTCTCCTGGGTTGACCACCCGCACAAACCGCGTCAAGGCGTAAGAGCAGTGATATCGTTTACATACTCAATGGCCCCCTGACAGGGTTCAGTAAGATAGGGAACCACACTCGGCCACTCCAACATCTCACCGCTATAGAAAGCCTCTTCCAAAGCGGACGAGAGGCAACCGGGGCCAGCGTTGTAGTTCACCAGGGTAAAACGCCACAGGTCCTCATACGTGCTAACCTGCCCAGGCGGGCTACCCGTCAGGTTACGGATAATCCGGCCAACTTGCTCACAGTTCGCGGCCAAAGTAGCCGCGAAGATATCTACACTCGAGTCGGCGCGGCGCAGGTCAAGACTGAGCGGACAATCCGGGCAGAAGGCATTCACACTGCGCACCAGCGCGCCGCGCAGGATTGCCTGATGTTCCTCACTCAGGAAAGGGTAACGCTGCCGACAAACTTTCTCGTCCAGGACCAGCGGGCAGAATTGTTCGTAGAAGGAGGGATTCCACAGCAGAGCAGTATCGGCGCCGTTCTCCGTCATCTGCCCCAAACCGACTTCAGGGCGTCCTAGCACGATCCCTGGCCAGAACTGGCTCTCGCGCCCAAATAAATTCTTCAGCAACTGCGCCGGCACACCGTAACGCCGAGCCGATTCGAGAATGAGATCGTTGAAGCGGTTTTGCCATTCCTCTACAGCCGGACGGGCCACCTGCAACCCACAGGCATTGGGCGCGCCGTCCGGGAGCAAGCCCCCCTCTGGCCCACAACTACTGACATCTACAGCGCCCTGGGCAATCAACCTGGCCGCCAGATACTGATAGGGGATGGCCGAGAGCAGACCATCGGGTGTCTCTGGTGTTTCCAACCAGGCGGGCAATCCCCCTATTGGCGGAAAGGCCTCCCAGGATTGGGAACAGGGCGGAAGATCCGCACCGCGCCAGCGATCCGTGATGATATCTACATACCATACTGGCTCACGAACATAGCGAGTCTCCTTTGGCAAGACGCGCACCAACGCCGAGAAAACTTCGCTACTATCCCCATAGGTCGAGTAAGCCCAAAACGTAACCGTCACTCCGTTCTCACTGGTTTCTTCAATATTCAGCCAACAGGGCGAGGAACAAGTGAACGGCTTGCCGTCGAGCGTGCCGGCAATCGAGGTAATGGATTCGTTTGGTAAAGGCTCCTCACCGGTCAGCACGATCGTCGGCGTTCCGGCACAGAGATGGGTCTGACGATATGACTCGCAGTTCAGCAGGGAAACCCAGACCACGGCTGGCGGCAGGGCGACACCAACCTTACGTGTCGCAGGAAAGGAACGGACAAGGTGTAAATAGTACCCTTCACAGGAGGTCACATCTCCACCGCTTTCCGCCGCCGGACAGGGTGGTGTTGCTTGCCATGTCTCGTAAACGTCCGGTTCACAGGCATCATAGATTTCAGACGCGCTTGGCCAGCCTGTATGGTCAACCACGATAGCGCAGGCTACGCGATTATCCTTCCACCCTGCCAACCACCATTCATAGGCGGTATATTCCACTTCCAATACAGCGAAACGGTCGGGGCCAGGCGGTGTCTCGGAGGCGCGCGCGCCTACCCTTGCGCCGGCAAGCAAGCCAATTGTCAGCGCAAATCCCATCACCGTAGATGCCCAAGAGGACCGCAAAAGCCTCCTCCCGAAAACACGTTCGCGTGAACAATATACACGGAAAAGCAAAGGGTGTCAATTGGCAGGAGACGTGGCTTCCTGATCCCGCCTCTATATTCTTCGGGTCGCCTGGCAACACGCCTGAGCGATCAGGTTAGCATCAGCAGGAACAAGGGGGGCAGAAGGGAAGAGGCCTGCGGTGTCTCCCAGCGCCATGCTGGTGTAAACGGCAGGCCTCTTTGTCCATCGCTTTCGGTGGGGAACGTACTCGAAGTCGGGGCGCCGGGAGTTGAACCCGGGACCTCTTGCACCCCATGCAAGCGCGCTAGCCGGACTGCGCCACGCCCCGCCCAGGTAGCCGCTATTATAGCCGCAGTCAGGGATTCTGACAATAGTGCGCGTTCTTTCTTCTTTCTTCCAACAGGGCTTTTCCATAATCCAACAAAACGGCAGGGAAATCCGTTTAATGAGCAGTGGAAGGTAGATTTAGTGGCTGGCAGTCTATCTATAGAGGCAGATTTCTCCGATTTCTGCGCAGAATATATGACTGTTGAAAAACCCTGCACCTGGCACATGACCCTTGACAAAAAAAACATGCTCTACACTATTTATAGCACCTGTCGGGGGCTTCGGAGCGCGCATCACGCCTGCACGACAAGGGGAACATCTGCAAGCGGAGATCGAACATGCGCCAGCAAGTATCCGCCCTCCTCCCTGCCCTACCACTCCTCCTCGTCACTTACCTGCTCGGCCTGCTCACGGCGCGGTTGGCCTTGGCCGCACCGGCAGCACAAATCCAGGTCACTGCCAACTGCACTGCACCGAACTACTGTGCGTCTACCTGTCCCTGTGGCTCGACCGGCCTCTTCTGCGCAGGCAGTATCCTTTGCTGCCAGCCCTGCCCGACCAAAACCCCTACCCCTCGTCCCACTCCTACCCGGACGAGGACTCCTACCCGCACTCCGACCCGCACACCGACAAGGACTCCCACTGCCACGCCGGTCTGTGCCGCACCCAACTACTGCGCCGCAGAATGTCCCTGGGGGTGGACCGGCAAGTTCTGTGGTGGTAGCCTGCGCTGTTGTCTCCCCAGGCCGACTCCCACCTATACCCCCACCCCTACCTACACGCCTACCGCAACGCCAACGCCCACTCCACCACCCGGCACATACATCGTCTATGCACCGTTTGCAGGGGTCGTCAAAGGCCAGGATTGCTATTGTGGGAATTGCGCCGGCACCGACGGTCAGCCTTGCAATGTCGGAGGCCGTTGCAGTGAGTGCGGTCTACAATCAGGATGTGAGCATAAGGCAGGTCTTGGCATGGCATCACCTGTGGATGTCCACGCTGGCGGAGGCACAGAGGTCAGACTTTATGTCAGGGTCTATGACCCGCAGGGAGCACTTTATGATTATAGTATCAAAAGTGTCCGTATCACCCGCGTTAGTGGTTTTTGTGCACAACAACCTCCAGATAACTTCGCGTGGATCAACCAGGGTGTGAAGGTTGAACTCTACACGGGCTTGAACGCCACCGGTACCAAAATCGGTACCGTGCTCTATGGCCATCTGGTAGACCGAAAAGATGATGGAGTTTACTCTTACGAGGAGGGAATGAAGCTCGGTAGCCTGGGCTCGCAGTTTTGTGATTCAGATCAAGTGTGTAGGTGCTACCCTCGTGCGACCACTCATCATACTCACATGGGGCGGTCTGACAATGGGTATACTTATTACATGTCTTGTAATACCCCCGTTAACACTTCTTCAGGAATATACTACTGGCAGATACGGTAACGGCTTTTGGCAGCCGGGAAAGTGAGGCCCAAGATGAAGAAGTATTGGTTCATTCCGATGGGGTTGGTCTTTGTAGCCGCCCTGGCGATGCTGGTCAAGGCCGCTGGCGGAGATACAGCACCCACGCCTGCCACCGTCGCACCGCAAGTACTCGACACGGCCGCGCCAGACATCACGGCTATGCCAGCACGACCATACAGGGAAACCTCGCCGAGTGGACAATGGCTCATTGAGGTGACAGCTGTGCCGCTCGAAAAGGGTAGCCGGACGTATCACGTCAGCGTGATCCTGCGCAGCGCAGACGGAAAGAAGGAATGGAAAATCCTGGACGAATGGCGAGAGAGAAAAGACGACCCTGTGGACTGGGTTTCGCTACGGTCTTTCATAATACCTTACCTGTGGTTGCAGGATGAGCGTAGTTTCTACTTTTTCATACGCCAGCCGGAGCGATGTCGGTGCGACCCGGTGAAATATGATTTGGAGAGGATGGATTACGGCTATGGCCTGTATAAGGTGGATACGAAGAGCGGGACAATGACCGAACTGGCTTCCTGCATACTCTCCCTACCACCCTATTCGCCAGACGAGTCCGTCATCGCCTACCTTGAAGATGGCCAAGTCGTGCTCCTCGAGACCGATTCCGGTCAGAAACACACCTGGTCATTTCCACCGCAACTGGAGCAAGAACAAGGGCTGTATACCACGGGCATTAGCTGGTCTCCGGACGGTAAAGCCTTTGCATTTCGCTTCACCAGGGATGGAGACACCATACACAGAAAAAGCACCAACCTGGTGATAGATACGGTTTCTCTCTCTCGAACAGATTGTCGTGGAAGACGAAAGTTACTTGGAGGTTAGCTGGATAGGGCCTGGGGTATTGGCGCTCACGAATCCGCGCGGTGACCGCTGGCTGTGGGAGCGGGAGAGTCGGAGGCTGACCCGCCTGGTAGTTCCAACCGCTACCCCCATCATCCGGCCGGGCATGCCCACCCCTGACCTGAACAACACCGCGGAGTGGCGCGTGGATCGTCGCGCCTTCACCTCCCCCGACGGTCGCTGGACAGGCGAGACCATTGTTGCTTTCTCCAGAGATGAAACCAAAGGCATCCTGTACTTGGGTCTGGTGCTTCGCCGCGCCGATGGGAAGAAGGAATGGTGGGTGGTGGACGAGTGGGGAATGGCTGGCGAGGGGTGGTCTGTGCCACGGCCTTTCCACTGGTCCAGGGATGGGCGCAAGTTTTATTATACGAACTGGTTGGCGGGTGATTGTATTCTCCTGGTAAGGGAGCGTGGTCTACACGAGGTGGATTTGGAAAGTGGTGTGGTGAAGGAGATTGGGGGGATTGGGCCGACGCTATCGCCGGATGAAAGGAAGGTGGCCTCTATACGGACAGGACACGAACAGACAGTGCTGGTCATTTATGACCTGGCTTCTGGGCAAGAGCGTGCGATTCCCATGCACGAGGGTTACACATCTGCTCTCCTCGTATGGTCGCCGGATAGCAAGTTTCTGGCCGTCACGAAGAGGGGCGGTTGCAGTAGTGTGGAGGAAGGCCCGCCTACCTCCATTTTGCTGGTCAATGTTGCCACGTTGGAAGTGACCCCCCTCCTGGAAAACGACACGCGCTACCGAGTAGCCGAAGAGTGGCCCGAACCCAACCACCTGCTCCTGAAAGACCCGCAGGGCCAATGGTGGCAGCTGGACCTGACTACCCGCACGCTTCTCCCGACCCAGGCTCCTACGCCCGCCGCTTCTCCCATCCCTGCCTGCCAGCCCACCAGCACACCAACGCCAATCACGACCCCCACCGATTGACCTGCTCTCTCAGGCTGCACTGCAACCCACGCAGGCTGCGCGGAAGTGGTCCTGTGCGTGCCCACTCTGCCAAGGCTTTTTGATAATGGAATCCACTGCAAAAACGAACCGCAGGGAGCGCCGAGAGCGCAGAGTTTTTCTATAGCATGGTAAGGTCTCTGCGTATTCTGCGATCGCAGCGGTAAAACAACCTTTTTGCGGTAGAGTCAATAATCCAACAAAACGAATGGCAAACTATAGTCGAGTTCTGCACAGCCAAATAGGTATATCGAAAACGCGGATGATAGCCGGCTTGGCTTTGGACTCGATGGTAGTTGGTATGACTGAAAAACCCTGTGTATCCACTGCCCCTTACCTGTCGTCCATCGTCTATCGTCTATCGTCCGCCATCCACCTTACCGAGGCGAGCACGTTCCTCGACTACCACGCTCTCCTCGAGTTTCCGGAAGAGGGGCGTTGGGGGTTGTAAGGGTGCACCAGGCAACAGTTGACTGGGTTTCCAGCGATCCTGGCGTGCCTCGTCAGGATGAGGCCGGTAGCGCAGGACCGTATGTTCTCCCAGGGCATCGTGCACGGTTTCCAGGTAGGGTTCGCCAAACAGGGCATTCCCATAGCCCAGGTAGCGATGCAAACGCTCTGAACTGAAGGGCAGGAAAGGCGCAAGGAGAATCTTGAGCGAGTCAATCGCCCTCAGGGCAGTATAAATGCTGACTGCCGCCGCGTCGCGGTCGGTTTTAATCGTAACCCATGGTGCGGTCACTTCCAGGTACTTGTTGACCTCGCCGGCCAGGCGCATGGCTTCCTGCAGGGCGGCGCGCAGGTGCACTGCCTCCAGTTCCCGCCCAACAGTCTCAAAACCGCTTTCGATGATGCTCAACAGATTGTGATCCACCTCGCCCAGTTGTTCGGGGGATACTGATGGGACGCGTCCTTCCCAATGTTTATACGAGAACGAGAGCACGCGGTGAGCCAGGTTGCCCCAGGTCGCCACCAGCTCGTTGTTGTTCCGAGCGACAAAATCGGCCCAATCCCAGTCGGTGTCTCGTAGTTCAGGCATACTGATGGTAAGGTAATATCGTAAGGCGTCGGGATCGTAGCGCGTCAGAGCATCACGCCCCCAAACAGCCCAATTGCGCGAGCCGGAGATCTTCTGACCTTCCAGATTCATGAACTGGTTGGCCGGCACATCGTAGGGCAGTGTCAACAGCCCTTCTTCCCCACAGAACAATTTCAGGAACTCCGTTCCGGCTCCCATCAGTTGGGCTGGCCAGAGCGATGTGTGGAAGAAGATGTTGTCCTTGCCGATGAAGTAGAAAGCGCGCGCAGCCGGGTTGACCCACCACTCCTTCCAGAGTTGTGGCTGCTCGCTGAGGGCCGCCCACTCGATGGCGGCCGACAGGTAGCCGATAACTGCTTCGAACCAGACGTACAGGCATTTGCCGTCCCAACCCTCGAGCGGAACAGGAATCCCCCAGTCTAGGTCGCGCGTGATGGGGCGTGGCTTGAGGCCCTCGCTCTCGATCTTGCCGAGCGATTCGCCCAGCACCGTCTCGCGCATATGGTCGGCGCGCTCACGCAGAAAACGCTTGACCTCTGGCTCCAGTTTCGACAAATCCAGGTAGAAATGCTCCGTCTCGCGCAACTCCAGAGCGCCGTCGCCGGTGCGAGCGCGCGGGTTGATAAGCCGTTCCGGTTCCAGCACGTTGCCGCAACGGTCACATTGATCCGAGCGCGCGCTCTCGTAGCCGCAGAGGTAACATGTCCCTTCAACATACCGATCGGGCAAAAAACGCCTGGCTACCGACGAGTACCACTGCAGGGACTTTTGTGTGAACATGTAACCGTTCCGGTAGAGCGCCAGGAAGATCGTCTGAGCGACCTTGAAGTGATTCTCGGTATGCGTAGTGGTAAACAAATCGTAGGCGATTCCCAGTTTCTGGAACAAGTCCAGGAAGCCGGCGTGATATTCTTTGTATACGGCCTCTACTGGCCGACCCAGGGCGTCGGCCTTCAACGTGACCGGCGTGCCGTGCGAATCGGTGCCGGAGACCATCAGTACACGGTTGCCCTTCAGGCGATGATAGCGAGCGACAATATCGCCAGGCAGGTGGGACCCGGTGATATTCCCAACATGAATCTCCGAATTGGCATAGGGCCAGGCAATGGCGACCAGGATGTTCTCGGACATAGGCTTCTCCTGCGAGAGGATTGGGCAAATCAAAAGGCCGCCCGCCGATTTCGGACAGCCTCGTAGCGTAGCACAGGGGAGTTAACACGCTCGCGCGGCGGCTGCCCGACTGCGGCGACGCATGTCCATATACAGGATGCCGATCATCATGATTCCACGCATTGCTTGTAGTTTATACGAGGCAGAAAGGTTTGTCAATGGCCCTGCTCTTGACAACAGCCGATTGGGAGGCAAATTTTCAGCAGAACTTGCCTGTTAGGGACGGCAGTTCAACTGCCATCCTAACACCTGAAATGACCACCCCTCTCTCATCATTCTTTTCTGCCCTTATCTTTCAAGCAAATTTCTTGCCAATCCAATCCCGGCTAACCGAACGAGTTGTTACAATAGACAGATTCGGAGACTTGCACTATCGGCAGGCAGTTCCCCATTTTGTAGATTGTGGGTAATCATCAGCCCTGCTCTTGCTGTCAACCAACAGGCCCTGTGGCTGGCGCGGCGGGCCATTCGTATTCCGCGATTGCTTTCCAAAGCAACGGCAAGGCGTGGCGACAGGCTGACCATTCATAAAAACTGACGGCGGTCAGGTTCAAGACGCGAGCCGCTTCCAGGAACTCGAGGACATCCTCCTCACGCGGCGCCCAACCTGAGCGTGCCCGGTAGGCAGGGCCAACGGCCAGGTAGGGACGTGCCCGGGGTAGAGCATCGCACTGTCGTTTCGATTCGTTTAACTGCCAGGCGGCATTGTGTGCCATTTCCCAAAAGACAGGTGGCATGTGGAAATCGCATTTTTCCAAAAAGACCACCCAGGGAAAGCGCGGATGATAGTTCGGGAAGCGGTAGGCGCTCAAGGCCACCGGCACATCCAACCCCAGGCGGAGATCGTGCAGGAAACGCCTGGCGGCTTTTTCCTTCCCCCATTGTTCATAGGCTGTGCCAGCGCGCAGGACGTAACCATCCAGGTTGAGCGCGTGGACTTGCCGTATGGCGACCTGGGCCTCTTCGGCGGCATCATCCCCATAGACGGTATGCCAGCCCAGGACGGGAATGCCATTGGCCTGCAACAGGATCACCAGGCGGCTCAGCCCAGTCTCGGTTTCGACCGGCTGGGGGCCATCGGCAATTTTGACGACGATGTGATTCAAACCGGCTTGCTGCGCGGCGCGCAGAATGGCCTGTGGATCGCCCCCCTCACAGTCCGAGATGGACTCGATCCAGAAGCCTTTACCCTGCACCACAGTCTCTGCCTCCTCGGTCAGGTTGCCTGACCCGCCAGACCCAATTCCGGGGCAATTCGGCGCATAGCTAGGATCACGTTCCCGACGTGCTCCCACAGGTCCACGCCGAACTCAGCCGCGGCCTTCTCAATCTCGGCGCGGTTGGCACCAGCCGCGAAGGCGCGGTCCTTCCACTTTTTCTTGACCGAAGATACTTCCAGGTCGAGCAGGGAACGCGAGGGACGCACCAGGGCGACTGCCACGATTAGCCCCGTGATCTCATCGCAAGCATACAGGGCTTTCTCCATGAGCGTCTGGCGCACAATGCCGGTGTGATCGGCATGGGCCATGATGGCGCGAATAATGTCTTCCGGCACGCCGCGCTCGCGCAGGATAGGTTCTCCGGCCAGTGGATGTTCCTCCAAGGTCGGGTGAATTTCCCAATCGAAATCGTGGAGCAGGCCGGCAATGCCCCACTTTTCCCTATCCTCGCCGAACTTTTCGGCGTAAAAACGCATGGCGGCCTCAACCGCCAGCATGTGCTTGATGAGATTTTCCCCCTGGACGAACTCATGCACAATAGCCAGGGCTTCTTCGCGCCTCATGAGTCACCTCTTGGGTTGGTCGAAAATTGGCTCGGGTTGTCCCAGTACGGGCAGGGGGTGGAGGAGATGGACATCCAGCAGAGCCGTTAGTGTGGCAAGGAGTTCGCGCCCATTCCAGTATAGCATGGAAGTGCGAGGATAAGGTCGCCGATCGGCGCGCACGCCCACGGCCTCCACGCCTAACTGGTTGCAGGTGTAGATGGCGCGGGGCAGGTGAAAGGCCTGGGTCACGAGGATGGCCTGCTCCACGCCAAAGATCGCCCGCGCGCGGTAACAGGTATCGTACGTGCGCCGGCCGGCATAGTCCAGAACGAGGTCTTCCTCTGGCACGCCCAAGGCCAGGGCGAGGCGTTGCATGGCGGCCGGTTCGTTGTAATGGAGAAAGCGATTATCTCCGCTCAAGAGCAACTTTTCCACCTTGCCAGCCTGGTACAATTCGACTGCCGTCGCCACCCGATCCTGCAGGACAGGGGTCGGGCTGCCATCCCGCCACAACCCAGCGCCGAAAACGATGACCACGCGTCGCACCGGCACGTCCGTAACCGAATACGTTCGTGTGCGCGCGTACAGACCGGTCCAGAGACGACTGAGAAGTAAAGCCAGCGCCAGCGCACTCAGAAGAATAACGAGAATCCGCAGTATCATTTTCCCTATCCGTCGGAGCACGGTTTGATTTTACCAGAGTTTCGTGTTACACTCTACAAGCCTGAAAGCGGGTTTTGGGGAACAGTGGGATGGCTGCGCCTGGAGAAGCATGGTTGGGGTAGCCATGGGAGTGCCAGGAAACGTGTCCTGGGTATCTTGTTTGAGACAGCAAGGAAGTGTGTATTTCCGATAACCAGTTCCAATCCAAGACGGCATGGAAACGATAGAGAACCTGAAGTTCGACGCCAACGGCCTGATTCCGGCCATTGTCCAGGATGCGGAAAGCGGCGAGGTGCTGATGATGGCCTGGATGAACGTCGAGGCATTGCAACGCACGCTGGAAAGCGGGGAAACCTGGTTCTGGTCGCGTTCGCGCCATGCTCTCTGGCACAAGGGAGAGACCTCCGGTAACGTCCAAAAAGTGATTGAGGTGCGCGTCGATTGCGATGCCGATGCGTTGCTCGTGCGTGTCCGGCCAGCCGGGCCGGCCTGTCATACCGGCCGTCGTAGTTGCTTCTACCGCGTCCTGCGTGGCTGGCCGCCACGCCTTTCCGAAGATTGAGTCTCCAGGAGACTGCTGTATGAATCTGCACGAGTTATATGCCATTCTTCTCGATCGCCGGGCGAATCCGAAAGAAGGTTCCTATACCTGTAAGTTATTCGCCAGCGGCGAGGATGAAATTCTGAAAAAGGTCGGTGAGGAGGCGGTGGAGGTCATCCTGGCGGCCAAGGGACAGGGCGACCTGCGCCTGATTGAAGAAAGTGCTGACCTGCTCTATCACCTCCTGGTGCTGCTGGTGGCGCGTGGTCTCTCGCTAAATGACGTGGAGGCGGAACTGGCGCGTCGGCATCAAAGCCGAACCCAAAAGTGACTCGTCACACGGTCGAGAAGAATTCCTGTCGGCATGCCTCCGCCGTGCTCAGGTGGCGAACGATATTGTGATCCAATTCTCAGGAATAAGGAGTCCTATGTCCTACCAACTTTCTCGCTGGTCTCTTGAGGTTCTGTTCCCTGGGCCGGATAGCCCGCAACTGGAAAATGCCTTCCGAGAACTTGAGAGGCGGGTTGCCGAGTTCGAGAAATTGCGCCCGCAGTTGAAGGCCGAGATTTCAACCAGTAATTTCCTGGAAATCCTGCATGATATGGAAGAGGCCACGCGGTTGGCGCACCGCATTTCTTCCTATGCCGGCCTAGCCTTCGCGGCCGATACCCAGGATGCGCGCATCCAGGCCTTGTTGGGTCGTATCCAGCAGTTTATGGCCGAAATGGAGAACCGCACCCTGTTCTTTGACCTGTGGTGGAAGGACCTCGACGAGGACAATGCGGCCCGCTTGCTCGCCGTCTCCGGCGATTACCGCTACTACCTGGAGCGGTTGCGCAAGTTTAAACCGCATACCCTCCGCGAGTCGGAAGAGCAAATCATCAACCTGAAGAACGTCACCGGCGCGAGTGCCCTGGTGACGCTCTACGACGCGATCACCAATCGCTATGTCTTTCGCATAGAAATAGATGGGGAAACAAAGGAACTCACGCGCGGCGAGCTCATGACCCTCGTCCGCCATCCGAATCCGGATCGGCGCGCTCGCGCCTACCAGGAACTGTACCGCGTGTACGGCGAGGACAGCGCCATCCTCGGACAAATGTACCAGGCCCTTGTCCGCGACTGGCGTAACGAGAACGTGAGTCTGCGTCGCTTTGCCAGCCCGATCGCGGCACGCAACCTGAGCAATGATATTCCTGACGAGGCCGTGGAGACCTTGCTGAAGGTCGCGCGCAGGAACGCGCCTGTCTTCCAGCGTTTCTTCCGCGCCAAAGCGCGCTTACTGGGCCTGGAGAAGTTACGCCGCTATGATATTTATGCGCCGGTGGTGCAATCGGACAAGCGCTATGACTTTAGCGTAGCGGCCGACCTGGTGCTCGATTCGTTCGCTTCCTTCCAGCCGCGCTTTGCCGATCTGGCGCGACGCGTCTTCGACGAGAATCATCTCGATAGCGAGGTGCGCAAGGGCAAACAAAGTGGGGCCTTCTGTGCCAGCGTGGAACCCGGTCTGACTCCCTGGGTCAAACTTAACTACCAAGGGCGCGCCGACGACGTAGCGACCATGGCTCATGAACTCGGCCATGCCATTCATGCCATGCTGGCGGCCGATCACACCGTCTTTACCTTCCACGCCTCCTTACCGCTGGCCGAAACTGCCTCCACCTTTGGGGAGATGATCTTGATTGATAGGCTCCTGGCTCAGGAAAGCGATGAGGCCGTGCGCCGCGATCTGCTCTTCCGGCAGATGGATGATGCCTACGCGACCATTCTGCGCCAGGCTTACTTTGCCATATTTGAGCAACAGGCGCACGAGATGATCCAGGGCAATGCCTCGGTGGATGACCTGGCGGCGGCATACCTGGAGAATCTCAAGGAACAATTTGGCGAGGCAGTCGAAGTCAGCGAGGAGTTTCGGTGGGAGTGGGTCTCCATCCCGCATTTTTACCATACCCCCTTTTATGTGTATGCCTATGCCTTCGGCCAATTGCTTGTCCTGGCGCTCTATCAGCAATATAAGGCCGAAGGGGAATCCTTCAAACCGCGGTATATAGAAATGCTGGCCGCTGGTGGTTCGAAATCCCCGGCCGAAATTTGCGCGGCGGCTGGTTTCGACATTCGTTCGGAAGCGTTCTGGCAAGGTGGTTTTGACGTGCTGGCCGGCCTGGTCAGTGAGTTGGAGGCGATGGGTGGATAAGAGACGACAGACGATAGACGATGGAGGTGATCAGGCCAGGCGTTCGTAGAATACCAGCAGGGTGCTGCCGTACTTTCGCTGTTCGATTTCGGTAAAGTGTTGCAGGTCTAGCCGCCGGTACTCGCGCGGGTGAATCTGGACGATCGCCCAGCCGTCCTCCACCAGCCAGCCCGGGTTGACATCAAGGCTTAACATTGTGCGCGCCCACAGTTCCTGGTATTGAGGGGGAGCAATGTAAATATAATCGAAGGAACGATCCGGCGAGGCGGCAAGCATGGTGAAGGCATTGCCGCGTCGCACTTCGGCACGTTTGCTCAGCCCACAGTGATGTAGATTCCAGCGGACCGTCTCAATCGCGAGGCGATTCGAATCCGAAAAGCGCACGAACGCCGCTCCACGGCTCAGGGCCTCGATGCCAATCGCGCCGGTGCCGGCAAACACATCCCACCAAGTCGAATCGACCACATCCGCGGCCAGGATATTGAACAAGGCTTGCTTAACCATGTCGGTCACTGGCCGCGTGCTCTCTCCAGGCACCGATTTCAATGCCCGCCCCTTGGCCAGACCGGCTCGGACTCGTAAACTCATGCTGAGTCTTGCCCCAGGGAAAACGAGGTGACGCTCTCCCGCGCCGCGCGCAGATTGCCATGCGGGGCAATAATTGGGACCACGCAGCCGGTGCCCAGGATGAAGCGCCGACCGCCAGTTTGACGCAGAGCGTCCGCGGCTTCGCGGCGCACGGCCTCCGCGTCCCCAAATGCCAGCGTCTGGCGGTTGATTCCCCCGCACAATACCCGCTTGGGGTCAAGTTGCCGCGCTTCCGTCAGCGAGGGAGCAGTTTCCCGATCATGCCAGTTAAGAATCGGGAGAGCGCAGTCGGAAAAGAAGCCAAACGCAGGTGGAAAGTAGATGTCTTCGCCATGCACGTGCAACAAATTGCACCATAGCGGACTGGCGGCCTCTAGAACAGGCTGATCAAAGGGCAAACCAAACACCCGGTACTCTTCTACACTCAGCAGGCTGGCCTGGGCATGTTGCACCGCGTAGAAGATACCGTCTACGCCGGCTTCGATTGCCGTCTGTACGAAGCGCCGCGTTGTCTCGGCGATGGTACTCAGCCCGGCTTGCAGGGCTTCGGGGAAACAACGCAGATGCACCAGCAGGCGTTCGTTGCCGGCCAGACTCTTGGCCTGTGCCAGGGGACTGAACACGGTTGCCAGAATGGGAACGTGTGGCCCCAGTGCCGAGCGTAGCAACCGCAGACAGGATATCTGCGCGGCCAGTGACGGCGCGCGGAGTGGCTCAAGCACGGGCAAGCGTTCCCAATCGGCCGGCTCCTGCACAAGGCGCTTCGTGTAGCGCCGCGTCCCTTCAGGATTTCCTTCCCAGACGTCCTCGGCTCCCCAATCCTTCAGGCAATAGGAGGAGGCCGGCGTGACCTTGACCAGGTCGAATTCATAGCGATGTTGGAAGTCGAGAATGGCCGCCGCCAGAGTATCTGGCGATTGATCGTCCACAGGGAAATGCCGCCAGAGGGCAACTGGCGGCCGATCCAGGGCTGGGTCGTCGGCCAGGCAGGCCTGCAGGCGTTCACGGGGTGTCAGCATGGTCGCTCCCTTTTCGTTTGCCGAAGTCAGCCAGTAGGCGGCGCATTTCCTCCTCTTCTCCTTCCTGATGTTGGAAGTACTCGGTCATGAAAGCCGAACGGCGCAAGCGAAGTGCCATAGGGGCAACGACGCGCAAATCCGCGGCCGTGACGCGCTCGCGGCCATCCGCCGCGGCATAAGCGCGTGCCGCCTCGAACCAGGTGATTTCCGCCCGCAGGCTGTCAATTCCCATCTTCTGTACCAGACGGATGGCCTGCTGGGCCAGACGGTCCGGCAGGACAACGCGCGGCAGGCGGGCGCGTGCGGCCTGAATCTCTTCCAGGGCGGCTTGCGTTTCCTGCGCGTACAGGGCGTTCATGGCGCGCGGATTCATCAGGTAGGCGCGCACTCGGCGATAGGCTTCCAGACGCTCGGCCGGCGTCTCGAGTCCGCGTACGATTACCCGCAAGCCAAAACGATCCAGAATCTGCGGTCGCAGTTTGCCTTCTTCCGGGTTCATCGAGCCGATCAGTACGAAGCGGGAACGATAGGTGGCGGAAACCGGTCCGCGCCGCACAGTAAAACTGCCCTGCGCAGCCGCATCCAAAATGGCGTCCACGATGTCGTCGTTCAGGAGATTGACTTCATCTATATATAACAGATTGCGGTCAGCTTGAGCGAGAATGCCGCGCCGGATGCGAGGCCGGTTCGGAATTGGGGAGGCACCCTCCTCGGCCCAACCGACGACGTCTTCCAGACGGGCATTGAGTGGCAGTTCGATCAACCGCACGCGATCGGGGGTGGTCAGCGGCTCACCCATGGCGTATTTTTGCGCACAGGCCGGGCAGACCGCGTCCATGCCGCCGGCTTCGATGTCCTCGGGCATACATCCATAGTAGCACAGCGAACGTTCGACTTTGGGCAGCAATTCTACCAGCGACCGGACGGCGGTGGTCTTGGCGGTGCCGCGCGGCCCGATCAGGAGAATGCCGCCTGTGTTCGGGTTAATGAGACCCAGGAGTAGGGCCAGTTTCATCTCCTTCTGGCCGACGATAGCCAGGAAGGGGAAAGGCACGATCTCGGCCAGTCGCCCCTCTTCGGGTGGAGGCAACGGCACGCCCTTGCCGGAAACGTACTCTACCAGGTCACGCAGGGAGCGAAAAGGATGCGCAATGCGCTCCTTCGGCTCAATCTCCTCTTCCGTGGGCGGTGCGATCGCTGGCGCAGATGATTGACTCTCGTCGGGGCTCATAGGGCACTGTTCCTGGCGGTCAAATGGCACGCGCAGACGGAAGCGCTATGCCGATTGTATCTTTACTCAGTCCATGTCCTCACGCAATTCGCCGGCATCCGGCGGATGCAAACGTTCGGGTTCCTCCAGTAGCACGTCCATGACGCTGTAGGAAATTTCCTTCATCATCGGCGCGAGGGGAACCGTGGCTGGCGGACGTAACTTGGCTGGCGGAGGTGGAGGTGGCGTCTTACGGGGTTTGAGGGAACTCGTAGCCCGCTTGCGCAGAATCCGCCGGTCCTCACTCAGGTAGCCGACGTAGTACCCCAGCACCGAGTATACCTCGCGCTGAGGAGTGACGAAACCAATCCACTCCCCCATGCGATTGAAGAGGTAGGGATATGCCAGAAAGGCCTCCGCATCCCCTTTGGTGGTGTAGATTGGGATAATCGTCTTTTGCGTATCCATGTTGCACGTGACCTTCAAAATGGGATTTCCTGGCTTTTATATTGTACCGCAGATAAACGAGATACAGCAGGCGGCACGCCAAAGGATTCCCCATACCTGTCATGGACTTCGTCTGGGTAGAAAGGGGTATAATATCTGTAGGGATTCCGCCGTCCGCCCTCCATCGTCCATCGTCTATCAAGCAAGGAAGCCCCCCATGATCCTGACGGAAGTTCGCTTCTACTCGCATGTATTGGAAACGCGTACCGCCATGTACGTGCTCCTGCCCGATCTACCGCCGAAAGGGGGCGCCAGGCCGCGCCCTTACCCGGTCCTCACGCTCTTGCATGGTTATACGGACGATCATACGGCCTGGCTGCGTTGGACCTCGGTGGAACGGTATGCGGAGCCTTATCATTTGGCCTAGTCATGCCTGCGGCAGATAATAGTTTCTACACCGATATGGCGCATGGCGGGCGTTACTACACTTTCCTGGCCGAGGAGGTCCCAAGCGTCACGCGTGCCCTCTTCCCGCTCTCTGCGCGCAGGGCCGACAACTTCATTGCCGGTATCTCGATGGGCGGGTATGGGGCTTTCCGGCTGGCTCTTTCTCGCCCGGAACACTATGCCGCGGCGGCCAGCCTATCCGGCGCACTGGATATGAGCGAGGCGCTCCAGGTGCGCGATAAGCCGGATAATCCTGCCTGGTTGGAGAAGATGCGTAATATTTTTGGCGATCTGGAACAGTTCGCCGGGAGTCAGCATGATCTCTTTGCTCTGGCCGCACAGGCGGCACAGGCCAGCGTGCGTCCGCGGCTGTACCAGTATTGCGGTACGGAGGATTTCCTGTATGCGGGCAACGTGCGCTTCCGGGATTTCATTCAACCCCTCGGTTTCGACTATACCTACGAGGAAACTCCTGGCGACCATACCTGGGGCTACTGGGATGCGGCTATCCAGCGTGTCCTGGCCTGGTTGCCTATCTCCAGAAGGAATCCGGCCTAGGTAGCCTCGCTCGCCTCCCTGGCACTGTCGTGCTTACCCTGGGACGTCGTTATACGTCCAGTAGCGGTTAACGAAAAAATTCCACAACATCACCACGCCGACGGCAATGGCCAGGGTGAAATTCTTAGCCAGGTATGACGGCGAGAGAGGAAGGGGAATGCGCTGAAACAGACGTAACGCCGCTGGCTCTACCCAGTACAGAATCGGGATACGAATGCCTACGCCTGCTACGTTAACCAGGAAGAACATCCCCAATTGATGCAAAATAGGCCGTGAGCGGGAATCCGGGTAAGTCCAGTAGCGATTCCACACAAAGTTGCTGATGACCGCACACACGAAGGAAATCGTCCCGGCGATGACCAGTGACAGGGCACACAGGCGCGTCAGCAGGTTCATGATGCCAAAGTCCACGGCCGCGCCGATCGCGCCGACTACCATGAATTTGGCAAAGCGCACGCGTTCGCGGGGATTGCTCCACACTGTCATGCCAGCCCCATTTTTTGCTTGAAGTAAGGAATAGTGCGGGCCAGACCTTCCTCGAGCGAGATTTTCGGCTCCCACCCCAGCAAGGAACGCGCGCGCGTAATGTCGGGTTGCCGACGTTGGGGATCGGAACCGAGGCGCTTATCTGGCAGGAATACCAGCCCGGCGCGGTTACCCGTCAGGCGATTGATCAACTCGGCGAACTCGAGAATGGTGGTTTCTACTGGATTGCCAATATTGACCGGTTCGTGTACATCGGAAAACAGCAAGCGCACGATGCCCTCGATCAAGTCATCCACGTAGCAAAAGGAACGCGTCTGCTGACCATCGCCATAGATCGTGAGCGGTTCGCCACGCAGGGCCTGCAGCAGGAAGTTGGGCAGGGCACGGCCGTCGTCTAGCCGCATGCGCGGGCCGTAGGTGTTGAAGATGCGCACGATGCGCGTGTCCAGGCCATGGGTGCGATGGTAGGCCATGGTCAGCGCCTCGGCGAATCGTTTGGCCTCATCGTATACCGAACGCGGGCCGAGCGGGTCCACATGCCCCCAGTACGTTTCCTTTTGTGGATGCTCGAGCGGGTCGCCGTAGACTTCGCTAGTCGAGGCCAGCAGATAGCGCGCCTGATGTGCTTTGGCCACGCCCAGGGTGTTATGGGTCCCCAGCGAACCGGCTTTCAGCGTTTGAATGGGTAGATTGGGGTAGCCATAGGGCGAATCCGAGTTCGGACTGGCCGGCGAAGCGAAGTGCAAGACGGCATCTACCTTGCCGGGGACGAAGATGTACTGCGAGACGTCGTGGCGGTAAAAAGAAAAACGTGGTTCTCCGGCCAGGTGTGCCAGGTTATCGGGACTGCCTGTCAGGAAATTGTCCATGCCGATTACCTCGTGCCCTTCGGCGAGCAAACGATCGCACAAATGGGAACCGAGGAAACCGGCCGCGCCTGTGATGAGGATACGCATGGGATGACTCCAGGCTGAGGGTAAGCGCTGTTTCAGACGCTAGCGCGTCGGGAAAGAGGCTTGCTGATTCTACCTGTGAGCCGTCAAAACGTAAACCCCGCGACTGCTCTGTCTGCTCTCCCTGTTTGGTCCAACAAGGCTTTTCAATAGTCATGTTGCGCGCAGAAATTTTGCCTCTATGCGAACTAGTAGCCACAAGCTGCCTTCCGGCTGTAACCACAGTGGCTTTCCCTGCCGTTTTATTGGATTATTGAAACAACCTGGCCTCCGCACGCGCCCTTGACAAGCGCGGGAAGTATTATATAATAAAGACGAAAATAATTATAAATATTCTGGAGTGAAAGACCGATGTTTCTATGCATGTGTCTGAGGCGGGGTTGATAGCCTCCGCCTCGGTCCGAGTAACCGCATCCAGCCGATAACCGCAGGACGGCAGGCTCAACCCCGCGAACAACTGTTTGTCCGCAGGCGCGCCGCGCCGTCCTTTTCGTTTTTCCTATCGGCTGGATGTCTTAAAAACTCTTTCGTCCAAAGGAGAACAAGCCTTATGAATATCGCCTCGGATGTGACAAAGTTAATTGGCAATACACCGCTCGTCCGGCTCAATCGAGTCACGGCTGGGCTGGGAGCGGAGGTAGTTGCCAAATTGGAATTCTACAACCCAGCCCACAGCGTCAAAGACCGGATCGGAGTCGCGATGATCGACGCGGCCGAGCGCGACGGCCTGATCGGACCGGATACGATCATCGTCGAACCGACCAGTGGCAACACGGGAATCGCTCTGGCAATGGTTTGCGCCGCGCGCGGCTATAAATGCGTCTTGACCATGCCCGATACGATGAGCCGCGAGCGGCGAATGCTGCTGCGCGCCTATGGGGCTGAATTGATTCTGACGCCCGGCAGCGAAGGCATGGCAGGCGCCATCCGCAAAGCTGAGGAACTGGTCGCTTCAGATCCGCGATATTTCATGCCCCAACAATTCAAGAACCCGGCCAACCCGGAAATCCACCGCCGTACTACCGCCGAGGAGATCTGGCGCGATACCGACGGCAAGGTAGATATGCTGGTCGCCGGCGTGGGGACAGGCGGCACTATTACCGGCGTTGGGGAGGTCATTAAGAGCCGCAAGCCGTCCTTCCGGGCCATCGCCGTGGAGCCGGCGGCTTCGCCGGTACTCTCGGGTGGACAAAAAGGCACCCACAAGATTCAAGGCATTGGAGCCGGGTTTATCCCGGACATTCTCAATACGAGCATCTACGACGAGGTCATCCGTGTGACCGACGAGGACGCGATAGCCACTGCCCGTCGGCTGGCGCGCGAGGAAGGCTTGCTGGTCGGAATCTCCTCCGGCGCCGCGACCTGGGCCGCCTTGCAAGTAGCTGCCCGCCTCGAAAACGCCGGCAAGTTAATCGTAGTGATCATTCCATCCTTCGGCGAACGTTACCTGAGTACCGCCCTCTATCAGGACCTGGCGGATTAAGGAGGCAATGATGGCTACAGAGGTTCTTCCCGCCAAGGCAACCGCAAAGGTCAAGGCACGGAAAGAGTTGTTCTACACCTTGCGTCGCGATATTCAAGCCGCCCTGGAACGCGATCCGGCAGCTCGGAACGCCCTGGAAGTGCTCCTGTGCTACCCCGGCTTGCATGCCCTCTGGGGATATCGCCTGGCTCACTGGCTCTGGACACACGGCCTGAAACTGCTTGGACGCTGGGTTTCTCACCTCGTGCGTGGCCTGACCGGTATCGAGATTCACCCTGGCGCAACCATTGGCCCCGGCTTGTTCATTGATCACGGTATGGGCGTTGTCATCGGCGAGACAGCCGAGATCGGCGAGGATGTCACCCTATACCACGGCGTGACGCTGGGCGGCACCAGCCTGAACAAAGGCAAACGACACCCCACCATCGGTGATCGTGTCGTCATCGGTGCCGGAGCCAAAGTCCTGGGTGCCATCACTATCGGGGCGGATACGCGCATTGGCGCGAACGCGGTTGTGGTCAAGCCCGTCCCGCCCAACGCCGTCGTGGTCGGCGTGCCGGGGCAGAACATCGCCCGTCGTCAGCCTCACCGCCCGAGTGACGCGCCCGATCTAAATCACACTGCCCTGCCCGATCCGGTCGGCGTTACCCTGAGTTCCCTTTTAAAGCGCGTGGAGGCCCTGGAGCAACATCTGCAGGCCTATCCCCCTGTCGCTCCACGCATCCGCCCGCCAGAAGCTGGCCTCTGGCACGAGGAAGACTTCTCCATATAACTGCCTCCTGAGTAGCTCCTCTCCACGAACCGGTCTCCAGGCTAGAAGGTATGTCCTTGATGTGCCTTTCCGCCGGAGACCGGTTTCTTATAGTCGTCCGCAGGTCAATATCGAAAGCGCCTGTCAGAACTGTCCCTCCAGGTAAGCCCGTGTCCGGGCCTGGCGCGGATTGGTAAACACCTCCGCAGCCGGCCCTGCCTCCACGACCTCACCCATATACATAAAGACGACATAATCGGCCAGGCGTTTGGCCTGACGTAAAATATGCGTCACCAGAACGACCGTGTACTGCTGCTTGAGCTCCAGCAGGCGTTGTTCAATATGCTGGGCCGAGATGGGATCCAGCGCCGAGGTGACCTCGTCGCCCAACAGGATTTCCGGCTCAACCGCCAGCCCACGTGCCAGGCAAAGACGTTGTTGTTGACCAATAGACAGACGGTTGGCCGGCTGATGCAGGCGGTCTTTCACCTCCTCCCACAGACCAGCCGCTTCCAGATAATGTCGGACGACCTCGTCCAGGTCACGCCCTTTGTCCATATGGTGGATGCGCAAGCCATAGGCCACGTTCTCATAGATAGACATGGGCAAGGGATAGGGCCGTTGTGCCAGGAGACCCACCTTCTTGCGGATTTCCGTCACGTCCACGCCAGGCGCGTAGATATCCTCGCCGTCAATCAACACCTGGCCAGTCAGGCGTGTCCCGTCGCTCAACTCCAGGAAACGATTCAGACTTTTGAGCAAAGTTGTCTTGCCACAACCGGACGGGCCGATGATGACCGTAATTTGATTGCGCGGAATATCGAGCGTGACATTGCGCAACGCCAGGTGGTCACCGTCGTACCAGACATTCAAATTACGGATTTGTACGTGAGGTTGCATTTTCTTCTCGCGTTCTATGGAATCACAAATTTGCTTAACTTGCCAGCCAACCAGCGGGAAGCCAGGCTGATGATCAGTACGAGAATGGTGAGAATCAGTGCCGCGGCGTAAGCACGTCGCTGGACCTCTGGAAACGGTGTGCTGAGCTGGAAGAAGACCGCCAGCGGTAAGGAAGCCACCGGCTGTAGCAAAGAAGTTGGCAGACGATCCGTATAGCCCGCTGTGAACAGCACCGAGGCCGCATCCCCAATACCGCGTCCGAAAGCCAGCAAGACCGCCGTCAGAATGCCAGGCAACATCTGCCGGCTGACCACTTTCAGAGCAGTTTCCAAACGAGTCGCGCCCAGTGCCAGCGAAGCCTGTTCCAGTTTCTCCGGCATCATTTGCAAGACCTCATCCATGGCGCGCGTCATGATCGGCATCTCCAGCAAGGCCAGGACAAGAATCCCCCCCAACAAGGAGGCCCGCAGACCAACAGCCAGCATGACCATGAAGCCAAAGGCGCCATACACAATTGAAGGTATGCCCCAGAGCACATCCAAGCCAAGGCGGACAAAGTGCCCCCAGGCTGCTCGGCGCACGTACGTCTGCAAGTAAAGCGAGAGCGGCAGGCTGAATAGAAACGCCAGCAAAGTCCCACCACCAGCCAGATACAGCGAGCCCAGGATAGCGTTCAAAATTCCGCCTTCCTTGCCCAGATAGTAGCCTCCCTGCGGAGTTTGCGTTAACATGGCCCAGTTGAGGGCTGGCAAGCCCTTGACGAGCACCGTCCAGAGAATCAACCCCAGGCTGCCGGCCACCAGACCAAAGGAGGCCAGCATCGCCCCGCGCATCATCATCTCCTCCACATGTGGCCAACGCCAGCGTTTCCTCATAATACCCTCGCCTGGATACCGCGCAGGACCAGTGTGGCGGCAAGGCTGAATAGCAGAACCACCACCAACAAGATGAGTGCAGCAGTCATCAGAGCCGAATCGTAGAGGGGAATGGACATCATCTCACCGTAATTGTTCGCAATCAAGGCTGGGAGCGGGTAGGCCGCATCGAACAGCGAACGCGGCACCTGGGCGACATTCCCTACCACCATAAGCACAGCCATCGTCTCACCCAACGCACGAGAAAGCCCTAACACAATACCCGCCAGAACGCCTGCCAGGGACTTGGGCAACACGGCGTGGCGAACCGTCTGCCAGCGGGTCGCGCCGAGTGCTAACGACGCCTGGCGTATCCCATCGGGCACGGCGCGCAAGACCTCATAGGTCACCGCGATGATAAAAGGGGCAATCATCACCGCCAGCACCAGCGCACCTGCCATGACACTGAAACCAGTTGGGTTTTCTGAACGAAAGAGAGGCAGAGAGCCTAATGTTCTGGCACAGACAGGCGCCAATGTATTCTGTATCCAAGGCACAATGACAATCATTCCCCACACGCCGTAGACCACTGACGGGATAGCGGCCAGCAAATCTAGCAACGGCCTCATTAAAGCCCGCGTGGCAGGGCGGGCATACTCCACCAGGTAGATGGCCGTCAGCAGACTGGGCGGCACAGCCAAAATCAATGCCGAAAGAGTCACCCACAAGGTGCCTGCGAGAAACGGCAAAAAGCCAAATTGACCTGAGATGGGCTTCCAGACACGACCGCTCAACAACTCACCCAGCGGATGCCGTTCCAGAATCGGCCAGGCGCGCATGGCCAGCACAACAGTCATTATCCCGACCAGCAAGGGGGGCAAAAGGGTCAGGAAAAACAACCCATTTCGGGCTATCTGTTCCTGGCGTCGGCGCCTGGTTAAAACAACTTCTCTCCAATGCATTGCTGCCTCAGCCTCGTTACCGAATCCGGCGTAACGCTTCCGCCAGCACATCAGGCGACAGGGGGACATAGCCGGCCTCGCCCACGAACGTCTGACCATCGGTCAAAATCCATTCCAGGAAAGCCTGGACCAAGCCCTGCGGCTTACCTTTCGTCACTAGGTTGAGAGGGCGCGCTGGAGGCGAGGAGTACTTGCCGGTCGCTACCGCTTCTTGCGCCTCGCTCCTGGTCTCCAGACGCTCGTCGGCCTCGGCTACGCCGTTCCCATTACGGTCAATGGGCACGACAACCACGCCCGCGACCGGCTTGCCGCTCTCGACATCGTAGGCGTAGTTCAGGTTGTTGTAACCGATACCTAGGGGGTCCTTGATGACAGCCTCCAGCAAACCCGGATCGCCGGAGACGGCGATGCCCAGCAAGTCCTCTTGACTCTTGCCCCCCAGATATTTGGCCCAGACATCGGCCGCGCCACAAGCATCCGCACGCGTGTAAGGATGGATCGCGTCCGTAATTTCCGGCTTGCCGACCACTTCACCCCACGTTTTGATCTCGCCCGTAATGAAAATCTTGATGAAAGTCTCCTGAGAAATTCCCCTGGCTAACAAATCCTCCAGCACTGGATTCTTATCCGAAACGGTGGGGAAAACAGCGTCAATGACCACAGGGACCCAATAAGCACCCTTCGCTTCCTCTTCAGGCGTTACCTCACGGGAAACCATGCCAATATCCACGGCTCCAGCCAGCGCATCAGTCATTCCTTTGCCGGCTCCGCCAGCCGAAATATCGAACTCGACCCCCGGACACACTTTATGAAACTCCTCAGCCCAGCGTTGCATCATGGGATACAGGGCAAACGCGCCGGAGATCGTGATCACCCCCTGCCACTCACCTTCCGCCTGCTGTGACGCGGGCTTCCCACAGGCACCTCCCAACAAAGGGAGCAGGATACCCAAAGAGATAAGAATACGAGGTATTTTCATTGCGCCATTCCTAGAAAAGATATAGATTATGTACCGAAGTAATAGGCTTTTGTTACACAAAGACCTTCTTTGTTTCACTACCGAACCGAGACAAGTTATTCTTCGGTTCGATTCTGCCGCACGAGCCGCGCGTGTTGTACGCGCGCGGCTACGTCCTCCAGGGTAGTATGATCCAAAATACGGGCGATCGCGTCGCGCACATCGCCCATTACCATGCGCAGGCCGCACGTGGCCTCGTCCGGGCAACCACAGGGCGCATAGGCCATCTGACTGACACAACGAACCGGCGCGATCGGCCCATCCAGCGTACGGAAGACCTGACCGAGGGTAATTTTCTCAGCCGGACGCGCCAGATAGTAGCCGCCACCGACTCCAGCTTTGCTGTGCAAAATCCCGGCGTTTTTAAGAGTGAGCAAGATTTGCTCAAGAAACTTGACCGGCATCCTCTCGCCCTCGGCAATCTCCCGAATGGAGATCATCTTCCCTGGGGCCTCTTTTTGCGCCAGGGTAATGTAGATAACCGCCCGTAACCCGTACTCACCACGCTTGGAAAGACGCATTTTCCTTTCCTATAATTTCTATTTTTTCTGTAGGATTTAAAAAGATTATACCCGATTCGTCGCCAGCGATCAATAGGCTGTTGTCAGTTGCGGTCCACCGGGAATTCGCATGAAATTCCCGCTAAAGTGTGGAACAGACCAAAGTTCCGCCACGCAGATCGAGATTCACACCACGAAGGCGCGGCCGGGCGCCATGATCGCCTGTTGTCTACGGTCAACCGTCCCGCATTTGGTGATTACCATATCTTGTCCACCCCGCATTAGGGCAGAACTATCCTTGCCACGGGTAGATCTGCCATAACTGCCTGCCCACAGGCGGTCTCCCAGGACCAATTGTCTACTCAACAATCACCTATTCAGTGCAGTCGTGTGGGGCAAATCTCCGATTTGCCGATTTGCGCAAGTCGGAGACCTATCTATTACCCACAAGTAGGGCAAATTGGAAATTTACCCAATCCTTTGCCCCATCCCGCGAGTCAGAGCCTCGCGCCGCCATCACTTCCCATGCAGATGGCCTGGTAAAGTCGAGACAATCTCTGCCTGGCCTGCGTTCGGACGGCAGTTGAACTGCCGTCCGAACGCCTGAATCCCAATCCTGAGCCAGCCGAACGAGATGTGTACAATAGATAGGTCGGAGACTTGTGCCACCGGTAGGTAGTTGCTGATTTCCGAATTTGTGGGTCATCACCAGCCCCTCGTCCCTTCGTGGACGGTTCTCTCCAGGTACCGCGCTGAGCGCTCCTGAATCCAATGACGGGGTATGCCTCCGCCACTGCCTGATCCCGTGCGCGCCTATTACCCCACATCTCATTTTTCCTCGCTTGTCGCCACAGAACGCAAGTCGATCTCTTCCTTGCCGCCCAGTTTCTCCTGCATCCGTTCCACTACAATTTCCAAAGCCAGGGGATGATGGACATAGTCCAGACTGTCACTCCGCAAGGTCAGGACAGGGCAAAGGTCAAAGGAACGCAACCATTCCTCGTAGAACGAATCCAACAAACTCAGGTATTCTTCCGAGATGCCACTCTCGATCCGGCGGCCACGCCGGCGAATGCGCTCCATCAACACTGACACCGGACACTTCAAGTAGATCAATAGGTTCGGTGGCGGTAGATGAGCCACTACCAGGTCAAAGAGTTGACGATAGGCCAGATAATCGCGTTCGGCCAGGTTGCCCATATGGTGTAAAGCGCGTGCGAAAATGTAGGCATCTTCATAAATACTACGGTCGAGAATCGCCGGCCGAGGGTCACGGGCCGCGTTCAGGTATTGTTCGGCGCGGTGACCCAGGAAATAAATCTGCAGGTGAAAAGCCCAGGTGCGCATGTCCGCATAGAAATCGGACAAGTAGGGGTTGTCCGCGACGGATTCATAATCGGTGCGCCAGCCCAGGCGTGCTCCCAGCCTTTCGGTCAGCGAGGTTTTCCCTGCCCCAATGTTGCCCGCCACGACCACCAACCGTTTCGTCACTTTGCACTCCTTTCTCCACAACTACCTACTCCAGGTAATTTTTGATAGCAGCACGTATGAGTTTTGGTCTGTCCGAAGACACGCCGAAGACTTGTCCGGCGCACTGTGGGGCAAATCTCCGATTCGCCGATGCGCGCAAGTCAGAGACTTGCGCCACAGGTAGGCAGTTACCTTTCTCCTACGTATTGTACATGTTTTTTAGCTACCTCCCAGTTCTCGTGAATTTGGTACAATTAGCACATGACTCTGCCATCCGCCTTCCTCATCGAACTGCAATCCTCTTTGCCCGATACCTCTTTCAGTCTCGAGGAGAGGGTTCTGGAAAACTACGCTCGCGATGAATCCTCTCAACCCCCGCAGCAACCGCTGGCAGTCGTCTGGCCGGAAAGCACGGAGGAGGTAGCCACTTTGCTCGCGCTATGCAACCGGTATCGCGTACCTGTGACGGCCCGCGGCGGCGGTTCCAGCCTGGAGGGGAACTCGATCCCCACGCCGAAAGGGATTGTCCTCTCGCTGGAAAAAATGAACAAAGTTCTGGAAATCCTGCCCCAGGACTTCCAGGTTCGTGTCCAGCCTGGAGTCGTATACGACGACCTCAACCGTCAACTGGCGCCTTACAGCCTGTTCTTTGCGCCGGCCCCTTCCTCTGGCGATGTGGCCACCATTGGCGGCATGATCGGCAATAATGCCGGCGGCGTAAATGCGCTACGATATGGCGTGACGCGCGATCACGTCCTGCGCCTGCAGGTTGTCCTGGCGGATGGTTCGGTCGTCTGGTTGGGAACGCGCGCCATGAAGACCTCCTCCGGCTTCGATCTCGTGCGACTCATGATCGGCTCGGAAGGGACGCTTGGCATCGTCACGGAAATCGTTTTGCGCCTGTATGCCTTGCCCGAACGACGGTTGGCCATGGCCTTATTCCCCAACCTGGAATTGGCTGCTCGCGCTGCCTATGAGATCATCAACGCCGGCATCATCCCCGGCGCGCTGGAACTGATGGACGAGCGCAGCGTGACCCATGTGAACCGTTACAAGGGCTGGGCCTGGCCGCAAAAACCGGTACTCATTTTCGAATTCCATGGCACACCCGCTGGCGTCCAGGAAGAAGTGGAGGTTGCACGACAAATCTGCAAAGAAGTCGGCGCCATCCGCTACCAGTATGCGGATACCCAGGAACTGCGCGAACAATTCCAGCGTGGCCGCAAAGAGATCACCAACGCCGAAAAAGCCCTGTATCCCGACCACATCATGATCAAAGGCGATATTGCCGTTCCCCTCTCCCAATTCGTCCCTACCGTGCGTTACGCCGAAGGCCTGGGCGCGAAATACGGCTTGCTAACCACCCTGTTTGGCCACGCCGGCGATGGCAACGTCCACTGGCATACGCTCGTCCCACCCGACGACCCACAGGCCCTGGAAAAAGGAGAAAAAGCCGCTGAAGAGTTAATCCGCTTTGCTCTCTCGGTAGGTGGCACTGCCTCGGCAGAACATGGCATCGGCCTGGCAAAACGCCGCTTCCTGGTGGAGGAACACGGCCCCGCGGTAGAGATCATGAAGAAAATCAAACAGGCTCTTGACCCCCATACTATCCTGAACCCGGATAAAATGTTCTTGTGAGTCTCGGCCTTGTAGTAACAATTTTTTTGAGGAGACTCTATGGCAAAAAACAATCTCGCTCTTATCCCATCCGAGAAGATCGGCTTGATGCAGGAACTGGTCTTACGCATCAAATTGATTCTGCGCTTGATGGGCGATCGGCGGGTTAATTTCTTTCTCAAGTTACTGCCTTTAGCCTCGCTGGCCTACCTGTTCTCGCCCGTTGACCTGCTATCCGGCGTGACTTTGCCGATCATCGGCGCGCTGGACGACGCGGCCGTGCTTTGGATGGGAGCATCCCTGTTCGTAGCCTTATGTCCCGAAGAGGTCGTCCAGGAACACCTCGACAAACTCCAGAAAGTAATCCCGGCTACCTGGCGCGAAGTTCCCCCAAAGACCGAAATCATCGAGGCCCCTTCCCAAAAAGACAAGGAACAGACGCATTAAATCGCCGGCCAGTACCAAGGAGACGATTGTGCTGGAATCACCCAGGGCCGCGATTCTCATCGTGGATGACGTGCCGGAGAACGTCATCCTGCTGAACCGCGTCCTGCAAAACGCGGGCTACGCAGTACGCACCGCCGAGAACGGCCTCCGGGCGTTGGAACTTGCCTCGCGCGAGCCACCCGACTTGATTCTGTTAGACATCAACCTGCCCGGCGTGGACGGGTTCGACGTCTGTGCTCATTTAAAGTCCGACGAACGAACCAGCGAAATCCCTGTGATCTTCATCAGTGCCCTGGATGACACTGAGGGGAAGGTGCGTGCCTTTCAGCTGGGAGGAGTGGATTACATCACCAAGCCATTCCAATTCGAAGAAGTTATCGCGAGAGTCGAGACGCACCTGGCCATGCAGAATCTGCGTCGCTCTCTGGAGGAGGCTAATCAGAAACTGGCGCGACATGTTGCCGAACTCACGCGTTCGCAGCAACGCCTGCGCGAAGAACAGAGCAAATTGAGTGCTTTCATCAACGCTTTGCCCAACCTGCCGTTCATCTGTGATGAGACAGGGCGCTTCCTGGAAGTCTTGACCCATCAGGAGGAATTCCTCCCCGTCCCGGCAGAGCAGATGAGAGGCCGCCTGGCCAGCGAGGTCTTTCCAGAGAAGGCCGCGGAAGCCATCCTGGGCGCCATCCGCCGCGCCGTCGAATCGGGCGTCCCACAAGTGGTCGAATACCAGGCGGCGATCCTCAACGGCGAGGAACGCTGGTTTGAGGGCCGGGTCGCCTTGATGGAAAAAGAGCCCGAGGAACCCGGCAAAGTCGTCTTCGTCGCCACCGAGATCACCGAGCGCGTCCTGCTGTATCAGGAAGTCCAACGGCTGGCCAACCACGATGTCCTGACCGGATGCTATAACCGTCGTCACTTCATGACCCTGTCGGAGCAGGAATTCCAGCGGGCGCGACGGTACAAACATCCACTGGCTTTTCTGATGTTCGACATTGATCACTTCAAACAATTCAATGATCGCTACGGACATCCTGCTGGCGATCAATTGCTTTGCGCCCTGGTCAATCTCTGCCAGGCTTCCCTGCGCGCCGTGGACATTCTCGGCCGGTACGGCGGGGAGGAGTTCACCATCCTGATGCCGGAAACCTCCGGCGAGGCGGCCATACAAGCCGCCGAACGGCTACGTCGCAACGTCGAAAGCATGGCCCTCGATTTCCTGCCCGAAGCGGCTCACGTCACGATTAGCCTGGGGGTCGCCGGTTACGATCCCGGTCAGGATACCCCTGCCTCGCTCGAACTGCTCATCAAGCAAGCCGACGATGCTCTCTACGAAGCCAAGTCCGCCGGGCGCAATTGCGTTCGAAAAGGGTAATGCCTGGCGTTTCCCCCTCTAGCCGAAAATCCCCTACGACTTTCCCAACAGAAACGTGATGATCGTCGCACCGGAACCGCCGATGTTCTGGGTCATGCCAAGGCGCGCCTCAGGCACTTGGGTCGGGCCACACTCTCCGCGCAATTGCTGGACCACTTCCACAACTTGATAAAGTCCGGTCGCGCCGACTGGATGACCGCGCGCCTTCAGGCCGCCGCGCGTACAGATTGGAATCCGGCCGCCTGGGGTAATCTCGCCGTCCAACGCCAGGCGAACGCCTTGTCCACGCTCGGCAAATCCACAGGCCTCTAGCGAAAGCGCCGCCATGATCGTGAAGGCGTCATGCAACTCGAATACATCCACATCCTGCGGCTCCAGGCCGGCCTGACGGTAAGCCGCGCGCGCGGATTGGTAAGCGGCGTTCAGGAAAAGCGCATCCCGGCGATGATGAACAGCCATCGTATCGGTGGCGGCCGCGGAAGCCAGAATGCGTACTACCCGATCTCCGCGCACGGAATCGGCCGGGACCACATACACAGCGGCCGCGCCATCCCCAACGGGTGAGGCGTCCAGTAAGTTGATCGGCGTGGCAACCATCGGCGAACGTTCGAATTCCTCCATCGTAATCGCATGCTGTAAACGCGCATAGGGATTGTACACAGCGTTGGCGTGGGCATTCACCGAAAACGGGGCAAAATCGGCATGTTTCCAACCGTATTCATGCATGTAGCGGCGCATAATCAAGGCGTTGAGGCCGACGAAGGAGACGCCCATCTCCACTTCATAATCGGCATCGGCGGCAGTAGCCAGCGCAGCCGTGACTTCCGGCATCGGGCGATCGGTCATCTTCTCCACCCCTACCACCAACGCCGAATCCAGTTCCCCCGAAGCGACCGCCATCACAGCCGAGCGCAAAGCCGCCGCGCCGGAAGCGCAGGCCGCCTCCACACGGACGGCATCGCCCGCCCGCACGCCGGCCCAATCCGCCACCAGGGGGCCCAGGTTGTTCTGGGCGCTAAGCAGACCGGCCATCATATTGCCCACAAAAAGACCATCTGCGCTGGTGCGGTCTGCATCATGCAGCGCGCTCGTAATGGCCTCTACGGCCAGATCGCGTAGGGAACGATCCCAATGTTCATCAATTTTTGTTTGCCCAACGCCGAGGATGGCTACCGGACGCATAGGGAAGCCTGTCTGAAAAAGGGTTTGCCACCATTGTACCCCTCTCCCCTATCACAGACTCTCAATCTGCCAGGGAAGGTGGACGGTGGACGATAGACGAGGGACGATGGACGACGGGCGGTGTCAACGGCGCCGCGGTGATGATGCCCTTTATGTAACTTTTCCGCCGGTGCTACATCAAAAGGAAAGGTAAGTTCGATTTCTATCCCCCAAAAGGAGGTTCGCCATGAAAATCCATGTAAACGAAGGTTCTCTTGACCGCACGGTTCGAATCGTGGTTGGTCTGGCTCTGCTTGCCCTGGGTCTGTTGCAGACAATCAGCGGGGCCTGGTTGTGGGTTGCCGTCATCCTGGGCGCGATCCTGTTGATTACCGGCCTGGTCGGCTTTTGCCCCCTGTACACAGTTCTCGGCATCAACACGTGTCGGAAGTAGCCTCGCCTTTTCCCTACTTGCGAATGGGTTTCTCCCCCGATCGCCGCCAGCAGTGGCGGCGATTTTACTTTCTCCACAGACGAACGATGAGATTCAGGAGCACGGTTAACAGCAGGGAAAGAAGCAACGAGGTAGCCAGAGGAAAGTGAAAAGAAACATCCTTGCCCTCCAGGTGAAGATCACCAGGCAAGCGTCCCAGCGGCCACCCCAGGCGCGCCAGGAGAAGGATGCCTCCACCGACGATTATCAGAAGAAGACCAAGTAGCACCAACCAGCGTCCAATTGCCTCCATAAGGTCCTCTCTCGGTATTTACAGCAATTTCATTTGCGCTTCCGCTTCGTACGGTAACCCCAAATGCTCATAGGCGGCGCGGGTTGCCACGCGCCCTTGCGGGGTTCGGTCGAGGAAGCCCAATTGGAGCAGGTAGGGCTCTACAATCTCCATAATGGTATCAGGCTCCTCGCTAATGGCCGCCGCGATCGTCGCCAGGCCGACTGGCCCGCCGTTGTATTTGGTAATGATCGTACGTAAGACGCGTCGGTCCACATCATCCAGGCCAAGCGGGTCAACCTGGAGCAAATCGAGTGCCTGGCAGGCAACCCGACGCGTAATCGCGCCATCGGCGCGCACCTGGGCATAATCGCGCACGCGGCGCAACAACCGTAACGCCACGCGCGGCGTGCCGCGCGCCCGACGGGCAATCTCCTCCACCCCCTCTTCATCGGCCGGGACCTGCAACAAATCCGCCGCCCGGCGGACAATCGTGCGCATCGAGGCCAGGTCATAGTAATCCAGACGGTACACGGCGCCAAAGCGCGCGCGCAAGGGCGAAGCCATCAAGGCCAGGCGGGTGGTCGCGCCGATCACGGTGAAGCGCGGCAACTTCAGACGAATCGCACGCGCCGAAGGCCCTTTGCCGATCACAATGTCCAGCGAGTAGTCCTCCATGGCCGGATAGAGCACTTCCTCCACTGCCTTTCCCAGGCGATGGACCTCGTCAATGAAGAGAATATCGCCCGCGCGCAGGTTGGTCAGGATAGCCGCCAGGTCGCCGGCCCGCTCAATGGCCGGCCCGGAAGTGACCTTGATGTCCACCCCCATCTCGTTGGCCACTACATGCGCCAGCGTTGTCTTACCCAGGCCCGGCGGCCCGTAGAAGAGGATATGATCGAGTGCCTCGCCGCGTTGACGCGCGGCGGCAATCAGAATTGCCAGATTCTCCTTGACCGGCTCCTGGCCGATGAGTTCTGCCAGCGTCTTCGGCCGCAAAGTGGTATCCAGGCGGTCATCCGGCCGGCGTTCCGGATCGAGCAATCGTTTCGCGTCAGAAGACATGGAATACATTATATCAGTCTTCGAGATAGAGGGGATACTCAAGCGCCCACATGCTTTCCCTTCTAGAAAACACGCTTCCATATAAGCGGCCAACGATGATGAGCCATAAAGACCACAGCCAGGCACAACATACCGCAGAGGAACGCCGCGCGCGGCACACCCTGCCATTGCGCCAGCCAGCCTACGAACAGACTTCCGAACGGCGCGACGCCCTGCAAAGCCCACAGGTAGAAACTGAACACCCGACCACGCAGTTCATCAGGAACCTCGAGCTGAATCATGGTATTCATCAGAGTCATCTGCGTGACCATCGCCCAGCCCAAGATCGCCACCAGCACCAATGCGAAAGGCAAAGAACGCAGGAAAGCCATCGCGATCAAAGCCAGGGCATAGATGCCCTCGGCAATCCCCAGCGCCACCCCTTTGCGCTTCAGGTTACTGAAGAAGGCCAGGAAGATAGAGGCTAGGAAAGCGCCCACGCCCTGGGCCGCGTACAGCGCGCTCGTCCGCGCCCGAATCAGCGTCTCGGTATCCCCTACCTGGGCCAATACCGTACGCGCCACGGCGGGAATTTGCTGACCGAAGGGAAAACCAAAAAAGCCAACCAGCATAGCCAGCAAGATAACCAGAGTAACGGCCGCGTGCGCGCGAACGTATTCCCATCCCTGGTGAAAGAGTACTGGCACGCTCGTCTTGGATAAGCGCGCGGCATCGGTACGATAGGGTTGGCGTACAAAGGCCAGGCCAACTAACACGACCAGAAAACTCAACGCATTGATGAGAAAAGCCCACCCCTCACCCCCATTGCGGATCAACACCAGCACCACCCCCGCCAGAGAAGGCCCCAGCACGCGCGCCAGGTTAAAAATCGCCGATTGTAGGGCAATGGCATTGGGCAAGGCCGCCTTGCCTACCAGTTCCACCAGCATAGACTGACGCGCCGTGATCTCGAGGGCGCTGGTCAGCCCCAGGACGAAGGCCAGGACGACCAGATGCCAGATTTGGACCCAGCCGCTTAAAGTCAGAAATGCCAGCAGCGCCGCCTGGAGCATCATGACTGTTTGCATGACCATGACCGTCTTGCGTTTATCCCAGCGTTCCACCAGGACTCCGCCGGGCAAGGCCAAAAACAAAGTGGGCAGGGTAGCCGCAAAGCCCAACAACCCCAGGTCCAGCGGGCGGCCGGTTAAACGATACGCCAGGTAGGGTTGGGCAGTATTCTGCACCCAGGTGCCGATCAACGATATAAACTGACCGACCCAGAAAATGCGAAAATCGCGCGAGGCCAGGGCCGGCAAACGGCGCAGAATCTCTCTTTTTCGCTGGCGAAACATACCAACCAAATATCTTCAGGACAAGGGCACCGCTGCCAGGCCCAGGGCATTCGGCCCAACGTGGACTCCAATCGCGGTCGTCACATTAACCACGAACGGCGGTGCAGGCGACCGGACGCCCACTTCCTCGAGCAACTGTCGGGCGGCCGCTTCGGCATTCGTGTGCAAGACAGCTAGCCGTTCCAAAGGTCCCCAGGAGGCTAATATATCCTTTAACTGCTTCAGCCCTTGCAGGCGCGTCCGGACCTGTCCGAGTCGCTGCACCTGGCCGAAGCGGAGTTCGACCATGGGCTGAAGGCGCAGGAGCGTACCAATGGCCGCCTTGGCCCAGGACACGCGTCCACTGCGACGGACATACTCCAGGGAGTCCAGCAAGGCGACTACACGAACTCGCCGGCGCACGCTCTCCACCGCCGCCAGCACCTCCTCCAGCAAACCACCCCTTCTGGCTACTTCGGCTCCGGCCAACACCTGAAACCCAATCCCCAGACTCAGCTGTTCGCTATCCAGGACGCGTACGCGCGCCTCGAATTCCTGGGCCGCCACGCGCGCCGCATTGAAAATGCCACTCAATCGCGAGGCCGCGTGAATCGAGAGGATCGCCTCGGCTCCACGCGCCAAGAGTTTCTCATAGACTTTCTGGAAACTGCCCACCGAAGGCGCCGACGTAGTAGGAGGCGGATTCAGCTTGGGTAAAAGCCGATAGAACGCCTCGCGGCTGATCTCGACCCCATCCGCATAACTCTTACCATGAATGTTGACCAGGGCTGGTACCACTTCGATCACATACTCATCGGTTATAGCCGCCGGCAGATCAGCAGTGCTATCGGTGACAAAGGCAATGTTCACGCAAAGGCCTCCATTCGTCAAGTGTCCTCACAAGCCATCTTCCCGAACGACTCTATGGGCACGTGCTGCCCAGTCGCGCTCCATGACCACCAGACCAATCGTCTGCTCGCCTAACATGGCAACGACCGGGGCTTCGAGGGCGTATTCGCCAAAGGCTGCCCGTGGAAACGTTGCTCGAACAAACTCACGGATTGAGGTAGCATAACCGGCCTGACGCCGCTGCCCATAGAGAAAGCCTATTCGCTCCGGATCTTCGAACTCGCTCAAGTATTCTTGCAAGGCTTCTACCAGGTAACGCGCGGCGCGTACTTTCTGGATGGGCAGGAGACGGCCTTCTTCCAGGACAAAGAGTGGTAGCCAGCCAAGCATCTCTCCCACAACGGCCTGGGCACGCGTAAGACATCCAAAGTCCACCAGGCGTTCCAGGGCCGGCAGACAGAAGAGCATGTACGTATTTGGGATTGCTTGACGGATCAAGCGATCGATAGCATCCAGCGATTCGCCAGCACTGGCCGCCGCGGCCGCCAATTGCACCAGCAATCCCAATCCTAACGCGATATTTTGCGAATCGACCACCTGCACTGTCCAATGATTGCCTCCGCCGCAATGGGCCGCCTGTTGAGCCAGACGAGCGAGGGGAGAGAAAAACGATGTCAACGTCAGGACAAGGAGCGCATCGTAACGTTCCCCCAAGCGGGCATAGAGATTGGCAAAGTCCTCCACCGACGGCGGAATCACCCCCCGCCCAGCCGGAGCCGGCTTCAACAACGAAGCAACATGGACATACTCATGGCCGGGAAAATTCGGGCGCGTAAACTGCGCGGTGTTGTCGGTGACAATGCCAACTTTCGTCATGCTACCCGTCGGAAACAAACAGGACCTGCCTCAAGCGTCCAATTACTCCACAGAAAGAATAAATTGGTAGTGAGGTTGCCCACCCTCTTGTAGTTCGATCTCTTGGGATGGGTAGCGAGCGCGAATCAGATCGGCAATGCGATTGGCCTCCGCGGCCGAAAGGTCCTCGCCATAGAACAGGGTAATCAACTCGTACTTTTCGGCTTGCGCCTTTTCCAGCAAGCCTAAACATGCTTCTTCCACAGAAGAGGCTGCCAGAGCGAGTTTGCCGTTCAGGAGAGCGATGGTTTGTCCTTTCTCGACCGCCACGCCGTCAATCTCCACCGACCGCGTCGCTGTGGTCACCTCGCCGCTGATCACATCCTCCATAGCACGGGTCATTCTCTCGACGACTTTCTCGATATCCCCATCGGGATTGAGGTGTAACATGGCCGCCAGCCCTTGCGGAATGCTCCGGCTAGGTACAAGGCGCACGTCCTTGACCGTGACCTCGCAGGCCTGTTGGGCCGCCAGAATGATGTTCTTGTTATTGGGAAGAATGATGACCTTGTCGGTGGGGAGATTTTCAAAGGCCGCCACAATATCCCGGGTAGAAGGGTTCATCGTCTGGCCACCTTCCACAATCGCCGCTACCCCAAGGCTGGCGAAGACGCGCGAAATACCTCGCCCCGGCGATACCGCCACCACCGCGATTTGTCCGGGCTCCACCGCCGCGAACTCGATATGGTCCCGAGCGCTCTTTTGCTCGATCTGGTCCATTTGGGCCAACAGGTTTTCCATGGCCACTTTGGTAATCGTCCCTACTCCCATGACGTAATCAATAGGCGCATACCGCTTCTCCAGCGGGACGTGGATGTGCATACGGTACAGGCCTTCCCCCTCACCGACCTGAATAGACGTGCCCATCTTCTCCAGATCGCGATAGAACGTTTGCAAATCGAACTGAGAAGAGGGGATGAAATCTACGACGACCTCGTAATCCTGGCCAGGCTCGATAGTTTCCATGGTGTGCTCCAGTTTCATAGCCGAAAGCGGTTGCACGGTCGCGGTCGGAATTTCCAGTTGTTCTCCCCGGACCAAGCGAAGCATGCCCTCAAGAATGAAGAACAGGCCGATGCCTCCCGAATCGACCACGCCGGCCTGCTTGAGGATCGGCAGGAGTTCAGGCGTGCGCTTGACCGATTCATCGGCCGCCAGCACGACGCTCGCCAGAATCTCGTACGGATCGCTGGTCTCGCGCAGAACCTGTTCCGCGGCGCTCGCCACATCCTTGATCACGGTCAGGATCGTGCCCTCGACGGGACGTACCACGCCCCGGTAGGCCGTATCGCGCCCCTCCGCAAAAGCCTTGACCAGCGAGGGCCCATCCAGAATCTCACAATCGTGCAAAGCACGGGCAAAGCCACGCCAGATTTGGGAAAGGATGACCCCAGAATTGCCGCGCGCGCCCATCAGCGCCCCTTGTGCCACGGCCGCCGCCATTTGCCCAACATGGCGGTGACCCAGGTTCTCCACCTCGCCATAGGCCGATTGCATGGTCAACACCATATTCGTGCCGGTATCCCCATCCGGAACAGGAAACACGTTCAGGGAATTCACTGTTTGTTGATTCACACGCAACCAGGTCAGACCGGCTTCCACCAATTTCTTCAGCATCTGCCCATCCAGGGGCATGAGCCGCAGGTGGTCTGCCTGGCTTCGCTTCTCGTCATCCATCCAAGGTCTCTCCTGAAAAAAAGTTTTCTAAACCAGATCGCTCACTCGCAAACCGCGAATATGCACATTGACGGCATGAACCGGCATACCTAGAGCCTTCTCGACATGATACCGCACGCTGTTCGCCACGCTTTCTGCCACCGAAGTCAACCGCATGCCGTATTCGACAATGATGTGCACGTCAATGTTCAACTCCGTGCCATCGTAATGGACGGTGATGCCCTTCGCCGGCTCACGTGTGATCGTTACCGTCAGGCCTTCGGCTAGATTCTTCGGCGCCAGGCCTACGACGCCATACGTTTCCAGAGTAGCGCGATGCGCGATCGTTGCCACCGCCGCAGGCGAGATGTGAATCGTGCCCAATACCGTAGTCTCCTTGCCCATATCACCCTCCACATAGTGGTCTAGCCGGGCACACCCCGGCTTGTTGACAGCGGCGTTTCGTGGTACAATACGCCGCCTGTAATATACCTGAATTATACCCTCTGCACGTGAGGAAGAAAGGAATCCAGAAATGGCAAAATGCGCTCATTGCGGTAAGACAACTACCTTCGGTCATAATGTCTCGTTCTCCATGCGGGCGACGAATCGCGCCTTCCGTCCGAACCTGCAAAAGGTAACGGTCATCGAAAACGGCCGCAAGGTCCAGAAACTGTTGTGCACGAAGTGCATTCGCACGCTGGTCAAGACTTCATAACAGACAGAATATCAGGTTCTGGTATAGAGAAACGCGGCCGGGCCGCGTTTCTTTCGTTTAATCGTCCAAGCAGGCACGCAACGCCTGTACACCGGCAGCAATGCCCTCGGGGTACTGAAAGATCGCGTGAGCCGCAACGAACACATTCGCCCCGGCCGCTTTCACAAGCGGTAAGGTTTTGACTGTCAGACCTCCATCCACTTGAAGCCAGGCGGAAGAATCGGCCACATCCAGCATACGACGGATGGCTTCGATCTTGGGCAATACCTCAGGCATGAACTCCTGGCCCGCATAACCAGGCTCGACGCTCATGACCAGAATCAGGTCCACGAGCGAAAGGTACGAGCGCACGGCGTCGGCTGGGGTAGCCGGGCTCAACGAGACTCCGGCCCGACATCCTAGCGCACGAATCTTCTGTAGCGTTGGTAGTACATGGTCGTTTGTTTCCACGTGCACCGTCAGGGAGTTAGCGCCGGCGCGCACGAAAGCCTCCACGAAACGCAACGGTTCGGTCACCATCAGGTGTACATCCAGCGGCAGGCGCGTCGCCCGTCGGCAGTGCTCCACGATGAACGGCCCCATCGTCAGATTAGGCACAAAATGGCCGTCCATCACATCCACGTGAATCCAGTCGGCGCCCGCGGCTTCCACCTCGGCAATCTGTTCCCCCAAACGCAGAAAATCAGCAGAGAGAATCGAGGGAGCGATGAGGTAGTCGGTCATCAACGTAGCGGAGGATGGTAAAGAAAATATATCCAGAGCCAGAAAGGAATCAAACCGCCAACCGCCAGGAGTGCCAGCAATCCCAGTACCACCGAGACCCAATCTACCTGTGGGCCGGAGGCAGGAACGGTCGTCACGGCTGTCGAAGCGGCCTGGACGCGGCTCTCGGTTTGTGGTTGGGAACGCACTTCCGGGGTCAGACTCAAGGCCGGCATGGCGCGCACATCACCAAAGGTCATCAGGACGCGCCCCAACTGATCGGCAGTCCGATACCGCGCGGATGGTTCTTTCGAAAGGACCTTCAGGATGATTTGCTCAACCGTAGGGGGCAGGTCTGGCAGGTACTCGCTAGGCGGTGTAGGAGGGGCCTCCATGTGTAAACGCGCCAGTTCCGCGACCGTTGGGGCTTGAAATGGCAGGGAGCCCGTCAACATTTCGTAGAACACTACCCCCAGCGAATAGACATCCGAGGCTGGCGAAGGCGCTCCACCGGCAGCCTGTTCGGGCGAGAAGTACTGCGGCGATCCCCAGACCACAGCACTTTGCTCCTCCGGTTCGATGGTAGCCAGTGCCCGCGCAATTCCAAAATCGGTCACCTTGAGACGCTGATCGGGAGTCACCAGCATATTGTGGGGCTTAACATCGCAATGCACCAGGCCGGCACGATGAGCGTAGCCGATGCCCGCGCAGGCCTGGATCATCAATGGCAGGGCCTCCGGCAGCGGCAACCGTCCCCGCTGACGCAGAAGCGATTTCAGGTCCATGCCAGGCACATATTCCATGACCAGGAAGAGCCGTCCACGGTCAAACCCAAAATCGTGGACTGTGACCACGTTCGGATGGGAAAGATTGGCCGCCGCGCGCGCCTCTTGCCGAAAACGCTCCTGAAACGTCACGGAGCGCGAGTAATCCTCACACAAGACCTTGATCGCCACCTGACGTTCGAGCATCAGGTCTCGCCCGCGATAGACCACGGCCATGCCCCCTTTGCCTATCTGTTCGAGCAATTGATAGCGATTATTGAGCAGGGATGGCTCATCCATAGGGTTGCCGCCGATTATAACACGGCGTTAGACTCGGTCGCAATGATTCGTTCCGCACATGTGCACCTAAGGTTGATGTTGTTGGCGAAGTAACGAATGCCATCAACGAATCTAGAACGAATAAACGAACGAAGCTGTCTGCGGCACAGATATCACTATTCTTTCATTTGCGTCCTCCCACCCACCGTCCCCTGGCCATCGTCCATCGTCTATCGTCTATCGTCCATCGTCCATCGTCCACCGTCCATGTTGCGCACACACTCCAACAACCTTTCCCTGGACACTTCCAGGACTACATATAAAAATGAGCGTTACTCTGTGTAGCGCGTTTCTTCGATTCTCTCCTCAATCTCATCCCATGAAACAACTGGGGGCACCGGTGGCAAGGATGAAGTGCTTGTAGGGCTTCCCCTTTCCGAGGCATCGAACTGCCGCAAGCGGAAAATCACCCAAAGGCTGAATAGGGCAAAGAGACCAAGCAAAGCCTCCGTCCAATACACTCCCAGCAAGCGCATCCCGGCCACGGCCACCCCGTCAATCGCGGCATGGTAGAGAATCGCCAGGCCCAGCCAGAGTAGATTGCGGCGCAAGAAGACCTGCATCACCAGCACCGCCATAGCCACCTGGCAGATGAGCGCCAGGGCACGTTCCAGTGCCCCTACCAGACTGCCATACCAGGCTACGGACCAATAGGCGGCCACCTGCCGGCGCGCGGTCTCCACTTGCGCGGCCGGTACGACCGCTGTCAGGTCTACCTCGCGATAAGCCAGCATAACGAAATACGCGCCGAGCGCCAGGAGACCTACCAGAACCGCCTCGATGCCGCCATGCCCTGCCCCAAACAGGATAGCACTTCGCCAGGAACGCGCCTCTTTAGCCCAAAAGCGCAGCACCAGATAACGCGCTCCTTCCTCGAAAACCCCCGCACTCAAACCACCAAAGATGGCCCCAAAGGCCGTTTGCGCGGCAGGCGACCAGTACACCAGCGGCCCCTCTACCAGCCTCTGAATCAGCAAATTAAAAGGGATATGTCCAACCTGCGAGAGCACGAAGGTTGCTGCGCCAATGCCCACCAGCCCCCAACCGGCCTTCCAGCGACGCGTCAGAAGAACGGCCAAGCCGAGAGGCAAGGCAATCATCAGAAGAGCATTCAAGAGACGGGTAATAAGGAGAATGTTCATTGCGCCACCTTTAGGAACGACAAGAGACCCATAAACACCAAAAAAAAAAAAACAGCCAGGCCTGCGTTAGGACGGCAGTTGAACTGCCGTCCTAACGCCTGAATCCAAATCCTGAGCCAGCCGAACGAGATGTGTACACTAGATAGCTCAGAGATTTGCGCCACAGGTAAGCAGTTACCCACAGAACAACAAAACAGCCAGGCCACCCAAGCGGAGGCACGCAAGGCATTTTAGCACAAATTACGGGTATAATGGCGGGCATGTCTACCGTTTCCCGTTCGATTCGCCCCTACCTGATCGTCTGTCTTCTGGTGCTTTTAAGTGTAGGGTTGACGTTCAACCTGTCACGACCGGCGGAGGCACGCACCGTACCCTCCAGCGCGCAGGCGCTGATCGAAGCCGTCAATGCCTTGCGCGTCGCGAACGGCCTGTCGCCCTATCGTACCGATCCGATTCTGATGACCATTGCGCAGGCACAGGCCGAATACATGGCCTCCATCGGGACCTGGACGCATACCGGGCCGGATGGCTCTCGCCCCTATCAGCGCGCCCTGGCGGCCGGTTACCTGGTGGCTGGTGACCTCTCACAAGGTGGTTGGTTCTCCGAAAACGTCATCATGGGCAATAACCTGAGCGCCGAGGCCGCTGTGCAGGCCTGGCTGGGCGACGAGGCCCACAAGAACACCATGCTCAGTACGATTTATCAGGATGCTGGCGCAGGCGTGGCTGTGTCCGGCAATACCTACTACTACTGTCTGGACGTCGGCCTCTCCACGGGAGGCACGCCGGTTGTCTACACCCCTTTCGGGAACACCCCTACCCCCACGATAGTCCCCAACACACCCAATCCAGACGGCTCCATCGTCCACATTGTCCACGCTGGTGAGATTCTCAGCAATATTGCCGCCGCGTACAATGTGCCGCTGGCAGACATTCTACGCCTGAACAACCTCACCCTCCAGTCCGTGATCTACCCCGATCAGAAGATTCTCATCCGTCCGTCCTTTACCCCGACCCCCACGCAGCCCACGCCGACCGCTTCTCCGTTCCCCACGCTGACTCCCTGGCCGACCTCGACGCCAACGGCCTCGCCCTCCCTGGCGCGCACCGCAAGCCTGACGCGCAGGCCCTCGCCTGCGCTCGCTGATTCGGACACGGCTGTCATTGTCGGCCTGATTCTCTTGCTTGCCCTTGGGCTGGCCACGCTGGCCGCCCTGTGGGGACGAGGGCAGGCCAGTCAAGAAGGATAGGGAAACAGGCTACTTCCGGATCACCTCTACCCCACCCATCCACGGACGCAAGACAGGCGGCACGACAATCGAACCATCGGCTTGCTGGTAGTGCTCCATCACCGCGATCAACGTGCGCGGCAGACCAAGCCCAGAACCGTTCAGGGTATGGACAAAACGCGTCTTACCACCCTCGGCGGGGCGATACTTGATGTTCGCCCGGCGGGCCTGAAAATCGGTGTCATTGGAGACGGAGGACACTTCCAGCCATTCCCCCAGGCCCGGCGCCCAGACCTCAACATCATAGGTCCGCGCCGCGCCGAAGCCTAAATCGCCTGTGCAAAGTTGTTTGACGCGATAGGGCAGGCCGAGTTCCGCGCAGGTCTGTTCGGCATCGGCCAGCATCTTTTCGAGCATGGCATCCGAATCTTCCGGCTTACAGTAGATATACATTTCGACCTTGTCGAACTGATGGCCGCGCTTGATGCCACGCACATCGCGCCCGGCGCTCATCTTTTCCTTACGGAAGCAGGGAGTATACGCCGTATAAAGCAAGGGCAGGCTGGCCTCCTCCAGAATCTCATCCATGTGCAAGCCGGTCAACGGCACCTCGGCTGTCGGTACCATCCAGCGGTCCTCTTCGACATCGTGGTAGAGATTGTCGCGGAACTTCGGCAGTTGCCCCGACTTGAACATGGTCTCTTCCCTGACCATAAAAGGCGGGTAGATTTCAGTATATCCCTGGCGCTGGTGAAGGTCAAGCATCCAGGCGATCAGAGCGCGTTGCAGGCGCGCGCCAGCCCCACGCAGGACGTAGAAGCGCGAACCGGTCAGTTTGACGCCGCGCTCGAAATCCAGGATATCCAACGCCGGCCCCAAATCCCAGTGCGGTTTGGGCGTAAAATCGAAAGAAGGCAATTCGCCCACGGTGCGAACCACGACGTTCTCGCTTTCGTCCTTGCCATATGGGCAGCGAGCATCCGGGATGTTCGGCAGCGTGGCCACCACCGCCTCCAGTTCGGCCTCTACCGCCTCGACTTCTTTATCTAGAATCGCAATACGATCGCCGACGGCACGCATGGCTTCGATTTTGGCCTGCCGTTCGGAGGCCTCCTTCATCCGCCCGATTTCCTTCGAGACGGCATTACGCTCCGCTTTGAGGGCCTCGACTTCTTGCAAAAGTGCCCGGCGTCGCGCATCCAAGCGCAAGATGGCATCCACAGCCGTCGTCTCCATCTGGCGGTCGCTCAGTGCTTTGCGGACTGTATCGGGGTTTTCGCGAATCAAGCTAATGTCTATCATTTCAGCAGTTCCCTTTGAATTCTTCCATAGTGACGTGCCCGGGCTGGCTGATCCCTTCCCGTTTCAGCACCTTCCATAGCGTCATGAACAGGATTCTCATATCCAGCCAGAACGACCAGTGATCCACGTACCACACATCCAGGCGGAATTTTTCCTCCCACGAGAGGGCATTCCGTCCATTGACCTGTGCCCAGCCGGTGATGCCAGGCAACACGTCATGGCGGCGCATTTGCTCGGGGCTGTAACGTTCCAGGTATTGCATCAGCAAGGGACGTGGCCCGACCAGGCTCATCTCGCCGCGCAGGACGTTGATCAGTTGGGGCAAGTCATCCAGGCTGGTAGAGCGCAGGAAGCGTCCGAAAGGGGTGAGACGTTCCGCATCGGGCAAGAGATTGCCGTTGGCATCGCGGCGATCATTCATCGTGCGAAACTTGTAAATGGTAAAAGGATGGCCTTTGTAACCCGGACGTTGTTGACGAAAGAGAATCGGGCGTCCCTGAAAGACCCAAACGAGCAGCGCCAGGATCGCCAGGAACGGCGAAAGGAGCACCAGCCCCAAGGTCGCAACGCAGACATCGAAGACTCGCTTCGACCAGTGCATATTGCCATTCTACCAAAAGATTGTGGTATATTCTAGGCTGGAGGCGTGTATGAACGAGCGCATTCTTATCCTCGAGGATGACCCCGCGATTCTCAAAGTGTTGCAACGCGGGTTAAGTTACGAGGGGTACACAGTGGACATCGCGACCGACGGGTATGAAGGGCTGGCACGCGTCAGCGAGCACCGCCCGGACCTGGTCATTCTGGATTGGATGTTGCCTGGACTGGACGGCCTGGAGGTCTGCCGCCGCCTGCGCGCCGTTGGGCGCCTGCCAATCCTGATGTTGACCGCTAAGGATGCGGTACAAGATCGCGTCCAAGGCCTGGATGCCGGCGCCGATGATTACCTGGTCAAACCGTTCAGTCTGGAGGAATTGCTGGCACGCATTCGTGCCTTGTTACGCCGCGCTCAGGCCGAACGCGCCCCCGTCTATCAATACGCCGACTTGACCTTGAATACCATTGCACGCGAAGCGAAACGTGGCGAACGCCGCCTGGCACTCACGGCCAGGGAATTTGACTTGCTCGAACTCTTCCTGCGTCATCCAGAGCAGGTACTGACGCGCGAAGTCATCCTTGACCGCATTTGGGGCTACGATTTCGGCGGCGAAAGCAACGTGCTAGACGTCTATATCCGTTATCTACGACAAAAATTAGAGAGCGGGGGCGAACCGCGCCTGATTCATACGATACGCGGCGTGGGCTACGTGTTACGCCTGGAAGCGTGAGACACGCGTCTGAATCCTACGGCCGTTCGCCCCGCTTTCGAACTGGCGTCTGATCACTCACAGTGGTATACAGGTCGGCCCCTAGATACAGGGCCGGCCGGAAGCGATGGACCTGCGGCACCCCCTCTTCGTCAAAGGCAAGCGGGGTTTCATAGATTTTCTCGATCTCCCCAACGAAAAGTTCGTGATCGCCATAGGGACGATGCTCCCGCAAACGGCACTCGTAGGCCGCATAGGCGTCCTCCAGGACGGGCACCCGAGCCTCGGGCAACGTTTCCACCGCCAGGGAAAAGACGGCAAACTTATCCAAATCCCGACCGGAATTGCGTCCCACGCCAGCAATGAGATCGGCTTTCTCAAAGGGGAGGAAGTTCACGCCGAATACCCCGGCTTGCAGGATAAGGTTGTAGGAAAAGCGTTTTGGGGTGAGCAAAATACCATACAAAGGAGGGGTAAACGAGAGCGGAGCATGCCAGGCGCAAGCCATGGCGTTCTTCCTCTCACCACTCTCCACCGTCACGACCGCGGCGACGGCAGGATAGCTCTGGTAGAGGTGAGAAAAAGGCGGAGACAGGACAATCTTTTCCATTACTTCCCAATCCTTTCCGTGGAACGAGGTTGCCCTTCCAGGGTAGTAATTCGTGCGACGCCCTCCCTCATCACCCCAAAGAGCGCGTCGCACGGTTGAATCACGGTGTTACCTGCTCGCCAGGCGAGGCAGAATTACAAATCATCCAGACTGCCAGCACCCAGCCCTAACAAACCGGTATCGTATTTGGGCGGGTGAATTTTCTCCTCGTCTTTGCCAAAGCGAATCACCTCGCCGCTCTCGGTCAGAGCCTCGACGGCCAGGCCCAGGCTCTGCAATTCCTTAACCAGGACTCGGAAGGAGGCCGGAATGCTGGGCTCTTCAATGGGGTTGCCCTTGACGATCGCCTCATAGGTGCTGACGCGCCCCTGAACATCGTCCGATTTGACCGTCAGCATTTCCTGCAGCGTATAGGCCGCTCCGTAAGCTTCCAGCGCCCAGACTTCCATCTCGCCGAAGCGCTGACCACCGAACTGGGCCTTACCGCCCAATGGTTGCTGGGTCACCAGGCTATAGGGCCCTGTGGCGCGGGCGTGCATTTTATCCTCTACCAGGTGGTGCAACTTCATAATAGACATGATACCGACCGCGACCGGTTGGTCATAGGGTTCGCCGCTCTTGCCATCGCGCAGGATTTGCTTGCCCAGCGTCGGCATGGGTTGTCCGGTCTCCAGCATGACCTCCTGGGCTTTCGTCAGAATCTGATCATCCGGCACGTTATCCACGCCCAGGGTATGCAACCAGAGTTTCAGGCAAATATGGACGGAACGTTGATCGAACTGCGGACGTTCCGCTGGCGCCGGGATCGAATCGCGAAAGACCTCTTCGGGAGCGTAGCCGTGATCGCAGAGCCACTCTTTCGCCGTTGCCAGACGGGCATAGTGCACATCGGAAGCCAGGCGGTAGACATCATAGCCGCGCTCACCCAACCACTGTTCCAGATACAACCGCCGGACTTCGTCATCATCCTCAATGCTGGCCGGGTCGTATTCCTGCTGCTTGAGCCACTCCCAGGCCGTGTCTACGGTCTCTTTCCAGGCACGGTCCACAATCCAGGCTCGCGCCAGTTCGGCTTCGATCTCCGCCTCGGTCGCACCGTCGAAAACAGGGGTAATGGAGCGGAATCCTAGGCGGGAGGCCGCCCAGCCAAGATGGGTCTCCAAGACCTGTCCCAGGTTCATACGGCCGGGAACGCCGGTCGGGTTGAGGATAATGTCAATCGGGGTGCCGTCCTCCAGGAATGGCATGTCTTCCACAGGCACCACGCGCGAGACCACCCCTTTGTTCCCATGCCGACCGGCCATCTTGTCACCGGCCGTGATCTTGCGACGCTGCGCTACGGAAACTCGTACCATCATGTCTACGCCTGCGGCCAGTTCGATGTTGTCCTCGCGCGTAAAGACCTTGACATCTACCACTTTACCGCGTTCCCCATGCGGCATGCGGAGCGAGGTATCCTTGACATCGCGCGATTTCTCGCCAAAGATGGCGCGTAGCAAGCGCTCCTCAGGCGTCAGCTCCTTCTCCCCTTTTGGCGTCACCTTGCCAACCAAAATGTCGTTCGGGCCCACCTCGGCGCCGATGCGAATAATGCCACGTTCGTCGAGGTCCTTGATGGCGTCTTCGCCCACGTTCGGGATATCGCGCGTGATTTCCTCCGGGCCAAGTTTGGTATCGCGCGCTTCCACTTCGTGTTTCTCAATGTGAACCGAAGTAAAGCGGTCCTCCTGAACCAAACGCTCTGAGATGACAATGGCATCCTCAAAATTCGCGCCTTCCCAGGAGAGGAAAGCCACCAGTACGTTCTGCCCAAGTGCCAGTTCGCCGCCTTCCGTAGAGGAGGAATCCGCGATAATATCCCCGGCGCGAACGACCTGACCCTTGACCACCGCCGGGCGCTGGTCAATGCACGTGCTCTGGTTCGAACGCTGATATTTCCGCAAGAGATAGGTACGCAGGTTGCCATCCCGCTCGCGGATAACGATCGCCGAACCGGTCACCGAGACAACGTCACCATCGGCCTCGGCGACCACGACCTGACCGGAATCCAGCGCCGCGTAACGCTCGATCCCGGTCGAGACCAGGGGCACTTCGGGACGGACGAGCGGCACAGCCTGGGCCTGCATGTTCGAGCCCATCAAGGCCCGGTTGGCGTCATCATGCTCCAGGAATGGGATCAACGCGGCGCTGATGCCAACCACCTGGTGCGGGGCAACATCCATATAATTCACGTCCTCCGGAGCAGAGAAGATAAAGCCAGAGTGGAAACGACAAGAGACACGCCCCTGTTCGAATTCGCCGTATTCGTTCAAGGGAGCGTTTGCCTGCGCAATGACGTACTTGTCCTCCGCATCCGCCGACAGGTATTCTACTTCGTCGGAAATAAAGGGCACCACAGCAATTTCCTGTCCGGTCCTGGCAATACTTTTGAGCATCTTCTCGGTAATGCGCTCGCCAGCCTTCAGGATCACCTCACCGGATTTCGGATCGACCAGATCCTGGCGCAGAGCACGGCCAACCAGACGGGGATCATCGCAGGGCAATTGCTTGATAATCTTACGGTAAGGCGTCTCGATAAAGCCATATTCATTGACGCGTGCGAAGGTAGCCAGACGACCGATTAGGCCGATGTTGGGTCCTTCGGGCGTTTCGATCGGGCAAATGCGTCCATAGTGGGAATGATGCACGTCGCGCACGTCGAAGCCGGCACGCTCACGCCGTAAGCCACCCGGCCCCAGCGCCGAGAGAGTGCGCTTATGGCGTAACTCGGCCAGCGGATTGGTCTGATCCATGAATTGCGACAACTGGCTCGAACCAAAGAATTCGCGCAAAGCAGCCACTACGGGCCGGATGTTAATGAGGTTGATGGGTGAAAGTTGCTCCTGGTTATGAATGGACATCCGCTCCTTGATGACGCGTTCCATTCGCCGCAGTCCCAGGCGCATTTTATTCTGAATCAATTCCCCGACAGTCTTGACCCGCCGGTTCCCTAAGTGATCCACATCGTCTGGCGGTTGCACACCATTGTTGATGAGAATCATGTGGCGCACCAGGCGAATAATGTCGGCCTTGGTCACGGTACGATGCGAGATGGGGATGCGTAGGTCCAGTTTCTGGTTGAGCTTATAACGCCCCACGCGCTCCAGGTCATAGTGACGTTGATCAAAGAGTTGTTCTTCGAGGAACTGACGGGCGTTTTCCAGAGTAGCCGGGTCGCCCGGACGCATCCGCTTGAAGAATTCAAGCAGGGCGGCTTCGGCAATCGTAATATTCCCCGAAAGATCCCATTCCGGCTCTTGCTTGAACGTGGAGGCGATAAACATGCGCTCGGAGTTGTTGTCCACATCCTTGAAAATGGCGATCAGTTCCTCGTCCGTGCCGCTGGTGAGAATATCATTCTCGCTGCTCCCGTCATTCACAGCCGCCAGTGCGCGCAGAAACACGGTAATGGGCACGGTGCGCTTGCGATTGAATTTAAGAATGAGGTAATCGCTCTTACGGGTTTCAAACTCCATCCAGGCGCCACGATCGGGGATGAGTTTGGCCATCGCCAATGGCCGACCGGTGGCGCGATCAGTCGGCGCCTCGAAGTACACGCCCGGCGAGCGAATCAACTGCGAGACAACCACCCGTTCCGTGCCGTTGATAATGAATGTGCCCTTGGGAGTCATCTCCGGGAAATCACCCAGGAAGATGTCCTGCTTGATCGGTTCGGCAATCTCCGGCCCGGCCAGTAAGACCGAAACGTAAAGCGGACAGGCATAGGTCAGGTCCCGTTCCACGCACTCCTCGATGCTGTATTTCGGTTCGCCGAACCAATACTTCAGGCCCCATTGCTCCGCCTCAGGAGTACGGCTAGGAAAATACAAACGCATTTCCTTGTTGTAGGATTCAATAGGCGAGATTTCGTGAAATAGTTCACCCAGCCCCTCTTCCTTCAAACGCTTGAAGGAATCCAGTTGTACCTCAATCAGGTTGGGAAGATCAAGAGCGACCGGAATACGAGCATAATTCTTGATGGGCAAAACCGCCATGATCATCTCCTCTGGAGTGCGCGGATAGAAACAAAAAAACTTACTCGTTCACATCCATTGCGAACAAGTTTAAGATAAGCAAAAGATTATTATACCTGATACGATTATCATTGGTCAAGGTCCGCAGAAGTGGAACAATCACGCAAACAGCGATACCGCCATGCCCGCACTCCCCGATACTTCATGTCCCGCACAGGCTTTCTCACCGCCTGGTAGGGAACAAAGCGCGTTCCCCCACAACCATGGGGGCAACGCTCCGGCTTCTCCCATACGCCCGGCTCCAGTACGGGGAGAAGTAGATTCAAGCGCATTCTCTCTACCTCCTGACTATCTGACCAATCGAGTATCCGTCTTACCTACCCCCTATTTATACCACTTTTTTACCAG
>FWPU01001078.1_pt1 | contig 59625 bp, 48 predicted proteins | sample 2228361 | NCBI WGS metagenome assembly FWPU01 (sample SAMEA103939777, study PRJEB20133) | metagenome
CTCGTGTTCATAGTGTGGCCTCGGCTATCGATCTTTTCCAAATCACGACGACGACACGGCGGTCATACGCCAACCATCCCCGCTTGGGACCAATGGCGGCAGATCCCGTCAACCTTCTCAGCAGGCGTAGGCAACCCGATTGACTTGATGTACGAATCGATCGGTGCCATATTGATGAGCAAAGTTTTCCGCCCGTTGATTGCGGTATGAGCGGTTCATCTAGGAGAAAATTCCTTGCATCCTGCGCCGCAGGCGCCGCGTCCTTCCTGGCCCGCTGCGGCAAGGGCGAAGAAGGCCCCTCGACGCCGAAGGCCCCCCACCATTCGCCGGACGGTCCCGTATCCTTCGAACCGGCGTACCTGAAGTTGCACAGGAGCGGTGAACTGAAGAAGAGGGCCCAGGATCTCTGGAAGCGCATGAAGCCGTGCAAGATCTGCCCGAGGACCTGCGGCGTCGACCGGATCGGTGGCAAGAAAGGATTCTGCGACTCGACGGCCCAGTTGGAGATATCCTCCTTCCATCCGCATTTCGGCGAGGAAAGGCCGCTGGTCGGGCGCGGGGGATCCGGAACCATATTCTTCACGCACTGCGGGCTCAGGTGCGTCTTCTGCATCAACTACGAGATCAGCCTCGAGGGCAAGGGGCGCCCACACAAGATCGAGGATCTCGCGGAGATCATGATCAGGCTGCAGGAGACGGGCTGCCACAACATAAACCTGGTCACCCCGACCCACTATTCACCCCACATCCTCATGGCGCTCGATCTCGCCGCGGCCAAGGGACTGAGGCTGCCCGTCGTGTACAACACGTGCGGCTGGGAGAACATGGAGATCTTGAAGAAGCTCGACGGCATAGTCGACATATACCTGCCGGACATGAAATACGCGCGCGGGGACATGGCGCTGAAATACTCCAACATGGCCCCGCCCGATCTCGGAACCACCAGGCCCGAGGTCGCGGAAACGTGCTCCTCGTCCGAAACCTACCCCGAACTCACCAAGGCGGCGATCCTCGAGATGCACCGCCAGGTAGGCGTGGCCAAGCCGGACCGGGACGGGCTGATCCGCAGGGGTCTCATGATCAGGCACCTGGTCATGCCCAACGAGGTCAGCGGATCGAAAGAGGTGATCCTTTGGATCGCCTCGAATCTGCCCAAGGACACCTACGTCAACATCATGTCGCAGTACACGCCGACCTACAAGGCGTTCGATTTCCCCGAGATATCCCGGAGGATAACCCGCCGGGAGTACGAGGAGGTAGTAAGGACCGCGCGGGAGGCGGGGTTGACCAACCTGGACATCCAGGGCTGATCGTGGGCGCGGGCACAATGAAATCGAACCCCATGGTCTTGGCCCGCGCGGCCGTTCAGGCGCTTTGCCTGGCCGCCTTCGCTTATTCGGCGCTTGGGGCGCGGCTCGGGTGGCCGACGCTCATCCCATACGATTCCTTCATGATGCTCGACCCGCTGGCCTGGCTGCTGAGCACGATCGCCGGGCGCTCGCCCGCGGCAGGAGGATGGGCGGCCCTCGGGACGGTCCTGGCGACCCTGGCGCTCGGCCCGGTATTCTGCGGATGGATGTGCCCGATGGGAACGGCGATCGACGCCGCGGGCGTGTTGAAAGGCAAACGCCCGGCCGTCCGGCGGTTCGGGGAGATCCGCTCGTGGATCCTTGCCGCCATGATAGCCGCCGCAGTGGCCGGTTCAAGCTTCGCCGCGTGGCTCGATCCCCTGTCGATATTCACGAGGGCGCTGCACCTCGACCGCGGCGCACCGCACGAGATCGCAGGCGCGGTCGCGGGATGGGCCCTTCTGGCCGCCGCCGTGGGACTGACGGCGCTGGGGCCGCGATCCTGGTGCAGGACGATCTGCCCGCTGGGCGCGATCCTGTCGATGATCGGCCGCCTTGCCCCTTACCGGCGGCTTGTCGCCTCCTCATGCCGCGCATGCGGCGCGTGCATCGAGGCCTGTCCAATGTACAACCCGCCGCGAGAAGACCCGCGCGGTCGCTGCATGGGATGCCGGCGATGCGAAGCGGCCTGCCCGGACCGCGCAATCTCCTTCGGATTCGCCGCGGCCCGCGTCACCTCCGCCGGCGGGAAAGGGAAAATGGGCATGTCGCGACGCGGGCTTTTCCTTTCGATCCCGGCCGGGGCCGCGGCGGGCGTCATTGTGCGGAGGGCCGCCTCCCACCCGGTCCTGAGGCCGCCCGGCGCCGCCGCCGGTGGCGACTTCGCAGCCCGCTGCGTCAGCTGCGGCACCTGCCTGGCCGTATGCCCAACCGGCGGACTCCTTCCCCTGGTGGACGTCCGCCGGCCGGACGCCCTTTTCACCCCTCGCCTGGTGCCGCGCGTGGGACCCTGCATGCCGGATTGCACCGCCTGCGGGGATTCCTGCCCCACCGGGGCGATTGCGAAGATCGCTGCGGCGTCCAAACCCGCCGTCAAGATGGGGCTCGCCGTCATCGACCCATCAAGGTGTCTGCCCTGGGCGCGCGGCGAAAAATGCCTCGTATGCCGCCAGGCCTGCCCTCCGGGATACGGCGCCATCGAGCTGCGTCCCGATCGGCCCTCCGTCCCCAAGCCCCACGTGAAGGAAGACCGGTGTACAGGCTGTGGGATCTGCGAACACGACTGTCCCGAGGCCGCAATAGCCGTGGTACCCCCGCCAGACCGCCGCTGAATCCGCGCGACCGACGGTCACAAGCGGGGGTTATATATCGGAAGACCGAAACCAAGAGGGGAAAGGCATGATCAACCAAGGCCTTTTGGCGTCGTTGCTGGCGCTCACGGCCGTCCAAGGCGGCGCAGAGGACCGCCCCAACTTCGTGCTCTGCATGACGGACGACCAGGGATGGGGGGACGTCAGCTACAACGGACTGACCGCCGCCAAGACGCCGTGCCTAGACGAGATGGCGTCCTCCGGTCTGCGGTTCAACAGGTTCTACGCCGCCGCGCCCGTGTGTTCCCCCACCCGCGGCAGCTTCCTCACAGGGCGCCATCCAAACCGATACGGCTGTTTTCTCTACGGATACCCCATAAAGCCTCAGGAGATCACGATCGCCCAGGCGTTGAAACGCTTTGGCTACGCCACCGGACACTTCGGCAAGTGGCACCTGAACGGCGTCAGCGGCCGCGGCAAGCCCATCCCCGCCGACGATCCCCTGCACCCCGGCCGGTTCGGTTTCGACGAGTGGCTCTCGGTCTCCAATTATTTCGACCTCAACCCCGCCATGAGCCGAAACGGGACGACCGTCGAGCTGACGGGGGACGGATCGGACATCATCGTCGAGGAGGCGCTTCGTTTCATCAAGCGGCATGCGGCGGGGAGAACTCCGTTCCTCGCCGTGATCTGGTTCGGGAATCCCCACAACCCACACAAGGCGCTCCCCGAGGACAGGGCCAAGGCCGGCGGTTCCGACTATTATGGAGAGATTCTCGGCATCGACCGGGCGATGGGGCGCCTGCGGACTGGGCTCAAGATCATGGGGATCGCGGAAAAGACGCTGCTTTTCTTCACCAGCGACAACGGGGCCACCGGCCCCGGCTCCACGGGGGGTCTGCGAGGCAAGAAGGGCACCGTATGGGAGGGAGGGATCCGCGTGCCGGGCCTTATGGAATGGCCCGCCAAGATCCGGGAACCCCGTATCACCGCATTGCCCGCCTGCACGAGCGACCTGTACCCCACGATCATGGAAATAGTGGGGCACAAGGGGCCGTTCCCCATCGAGCCCGTCGACGGCATCAGCCTTCTCCCGCTGATCGAGGGAAGGATGTCAGAAAGGCCGCGTCCCATCGGTTTCTGGCACCATACCCCCAAGAAAGGCAAGGAGGCCTTCTCGAAAGAGACGGGCCACGCCGCCTGGATCGACAACCGGTACAAGCTCCACAAGCCCGGCCCGGACAGGGTGGAGCTTTACGACATCGTCGCGGATCCGGCAGAGAAGGAAGACGTCGCCGTGTCGAAACCCGAGATCGCTCGCAGGATGTCGGTCGAGCTCGACGCGTGGCAGGAATCGGTGCTCGGCAGCTACCGGGGCGGAGATTACCGCGGGAGGTAGGGCGGTCACGCCCGCCAGGGCCTCTCCCTGCGCGCGGCCTCGATCGTGTGCATGGCGATCTGGACGTCCTGGGCGATCTGGAAGTCGAAGATGCCCGCGAGCACGAAATCCGCCCCGCCGTTGAAGGCGTATTTGAAGCCGTTGACGGGATGGATCGCCCCGGCGGCCAAAACCTTGTAGGCGATCCAGGGTTTCTCCACCCCCTTCATGTACTCGATCGTCTCCTCTGGATTCGCGCACCAGAAGTTGTCGGCCCTGTTGTCGACGACTTCGACGTCCTTCTGCTCGGGGCGCATGGCGCTCCAGTACTTGTGCGAATGGAGGGTCTTGACGTAGAAATCGACGGGGAGCCTTTCCCTCTCGCAGGCCTTTGGGACCTCGAGCGAATGGCCCGCCACGCCGGCCGGCAGCCCGTTCTTCCGCACGAGATCGAGTACCTTCCCGATAACCTCGAACCTGCCCTTCCTGACGAGCCGGTCCGCGTTGTTGCCCTGCACGTAGACCGCGTCGGCGCCGCTGTCTATGATCTGCTTGATCTGGTCGAGGTTCTTCCCCTCGTCGTCCGGGTACGCCTGGACGATCCACTGTATCTTGCCGCCCCTCTCCTTCCGGTACCGCTGTATGAGGGCCGTGGCCTTGGGATTGGTGTTAACGGTGTTGATGCTGTTTTCCTCGGCGATCCTGAGCGTCTCCATCACCTTTTCGTCGGTGAAGTAGCGCTTCATCAAGGCGGAAATGTACATGAGATCACGGCTATGCGCGAACCCGCCTATGAGATTCCCGCCGAGGATGAGCCTGGAAATCTCCAGCTTGCCGATCCTGCCCCTGGGAAGGCGCTCCTTCGCCTCCTGTCGCGGCGGTTCCGAGCGGCGTGGCCGGCGCATCCACGTCACGAGCATTCTTTCCTCAAGTCCGGGCGCGCAGGCCGCCGCGGCCGGCGCGATTTTGCAGACGAACTGACGCCGAGAGAGGTTTCCCGCCATCGCCCGCGCCTCCTTCAACCTTCCTCCCCTATGATACAACGCCGGCGGCCGCCGCAGCGCGCCGTACTCGGATCGGGCAATCAATTGCTTGAACGCCGCCCGCCCAGGGGGTAGAAAGAGGCGGTCCCGTCAAGAACAAAGGAGGTCCGCCATGTCAGAGATCAAGGTGGGCAACGCCATTTTCCGTTTCTCCGCCGGCCCCTGGAACATGCACGAGGGTGCCGACCCCTTCGGGCCGCCCGTCCGCAAATCCCTCACCTTCGCAAAGAAGCTGGCCATCTACAAGAAGCTCGGTTTCGACGGTATTCAGTACCACGACGACGACGTATGCCCCGCCGATCTCGACCCCGCCGCCACGCGCAAGGCCGCACGCGCCATGAAGAGGATGCTCGACGACAACGGCCTGGTGGCGGAATTCATAGCGCCGCGCCTCTGGGAGCACCCCGCCACGATCGACGGCGGATGGACGAGCAATTCCGCAAAGGACCGGCAATACGCCCTGGACCGTTCCCGGCGAGCGATCGACATCGCCAGAGAGATGGACGTCGACAGGATGGTCCTGTGGCCGGCGCGGGAGGGGACCTACATAAGGGAGGCGAAGGATCCGATAGAGAGCTACCGGCGTTACGTGGACTACCTAAACGCCCTGCTCGACTACGATCCCACGATCAGGCTGCTGGGAGAGATGAAGCCTAACGAGCCGATGGACGCGGCATACTGTCCCTCGCCGGGCCACTTCCTGGCGATCGGCGCCCGCACTTCCGACCCGCGCCGCGTCGGTGTGCTCATAGAATCCGCGCACTCCATGCTGCTGGGAGCGGACCCCAGCGACGACATGGCCTTCGCGCTGTCGCTCGGCAAACTCTGGGGGGTGCACCTCAACGACCAGGACGGCCTGAAGTTCGACGAGGACAAGGCGTTCGGCGCCGTGAACCTTCGCCGCGCCTTCAACACGGTCTGGGTCCTTGTCCGCGGCGGCTACGGCCGCAACGGGGAGTTCGTGGGGCTCGACGTGAAGGCCATGCGCACCCAGCGCCTCGAGTCCTCGCACAAGCATTTGGAAAACAGCCTCCGTTTCTTCAAGGACCTTTGCGACGTGGTCCGAAGGGTCAATGAGAAGAAGGTGCAGGCGTTCCGCGACTCGCGCGACTACGAGTCGCTGGAGGCCTACATAGTCGGACTCCTGATGGGGAGGCGATGAGACGCGGGAGGGTCGCCATGACGGTGGTGCTGGAACATGATCTGGGACGACCACATCGTGGAGCAGCACGTCCACAACATGGACACCGCCAACTGGCACCTTCAGGCCCACCCGCTCTACAACCCGACGATGAAGCCCTCCGCGGACGATTTCGAGAAGGGCGGAGAGATTGAGATGCCCAAGGACGGTGATATCAGGATACCGGGAAGGGCCTGACACGGGCCTGGGACACGGGCCTCAGCTTCGCAAGCCCGAGATCCGCGAACATCCGATCATCTTCCTCGGACGTCCCTCCCCGCGTGGTGAGGTAATCGCCAGATATGCAGCCGTTGGCGCCGGCCCAGAAAATGAGGGACTGCAGCCCCCGCAAATGATACTGCCTCCCACCGCACACCTTGATGTCCTTGTCCGGATGGGCCAGCCGGAACATCGCGACGATCTTCAGGAATTCAAGCGGCGACTCCTTCGGCGGCGCGACCCGCGTCCCCTCTATCGGCACCAGGAAGTTCAGCGGAATGCTGTCGACCCCCAGCCCCCGCAGTTCCGTGCAAAGCTCGACGCGGTCCGCCCACGATTCCCCGAGACCGAAGATCCCGCCGCAGCATATCCTGAAACCGGCGGCCCGGGCCCGCCGCACCGTGGCAATACGGTCGTCGTAGGAGTGCGTCGTGCATATCCGGGGGAAGAACGATCGGCTTGTCTCGAGATTGTGATGGTACATCGAAACGCCCGCCTCCCGCAGACGGCCCAGCGATTCCGCCGGCAGCATCCCCAGTGACGCGTGTATCGGCCCGCCGCAGGCGCGCGCCGCCTCGCAGACGATCTCCACCTCCTCATCCGACAATGCCCCCCCGCTCGAAACCACACCGAAATCCAATCCGCCCGCCGCTGAAAGCCTATACCTCTCGACGATCCGCTCCGGGGAGGAAAGTCCCTTGACTTCCACCGCCGCACGGTTGTGCGCCGATTGGGCGCAAAACGCACAGTCCTGTTCGCATCCACCGCACTTGATGTTCATTATGGAGCATGCCGCAACCCGGTCGTCCTTGAAGCGGCGCCGCACGGCGTCGGCCGCCGCGAAGAGCGCCGGGAGACTCTCCATCGGCCAGGCGGCCACGGTCTCAAGATCGGCGTCGCTTATGCCGCCCTCAAACGCCTTACGCCGAAGTTCTTCCGCTGCAGCCAACGGGGACAGGCTCACATCGACCCCCTTATGATCTCCGCGTTGCGCGGGTTCGTGAAGAACATGTGCCCGCCCTCCAGCTCCACAAATCGCGCCCCGACGACGGCCCCGAAGATGCGGCCGGACTCGACAGGCGCCACACGATCGCCCCTCCCGTGGAACGCGATCACCGGCCCCGCCGACCGGTCGGAGGCCGGATCGTACCTGTAATGTTCCAGGAAATCCAGGCCGGCTAGAAGAGCCCCCGCCGTATAGCGGTCCCCAAACCAGGATTCTTCCACACGGCCGTCCCGATCATCACGGCAGAGGGACGCGAATTCACCTACGACCTTCCGCGTATCCTCCCTCAACCGGCTCCTCATCCGAGACAGTACGCGCCGCGGCCAGGCCCCGCCCTCCTCCGGTGCGGATCCGGCCGCTGAAAGGAGCACCGTCCTGGAGGATCCGATTTGCCTCGCCACCGAAGCCGCCACGAGCGCCCCCGTGGACCACCCCATAATGACGCACCCCTCCCGCGCTGCACATCCATCGTGAAGGAATTCCGACGCCCGCCGGCGCCAGTCCGGCATCAAGCCTCCACTCCCATCCACAAGCAACGGGGCCATCTCGTTGACATCCACTAAAACCATCTCCTCCCCGCCCAGAATCCCCCTCATGATCTCCGGCCCCACCGCCCATCCGCCGATCGCCACCGGCCGGACCTTCACGCAGTCCCCCTCCATTCCCCAAGCGCCCCCAACACCAGATCCTCCTGCTCGGGGCCGAAACCCGCGTGAATCGACATCCTCAAGCGCTCGGTACCCCGCGGAACGGCCGGCGACCGGACGGCCGGCACCTTGATCCCCCGCTCCAGCAGACGCCTTGAAAGGGCGACGACATCGTCGTTGCCCCCGATCATCAGCGGAATGATCTGGCTGGCCGAGGCCCCCGTGTCGAAACCGACCTCCCTCAACCTGTCACGGAAACGCGCGGAACGCCCCCTGAGATCCCTCCCCATCTCCGGATGTTTCATTATGTATTCGACCGCCGCGACGTCCCACGCCAGCACCGCGTGCGGCAGCCCGGTTGAAAAGATAAGGGATCGCGCGCGGTTGACCAAGTAATCGCGGATCCTGGCCGGGCCGGCGAAAAAACCGCCCGCCCCCGCCACCGCCTTGCTCAGCGTGCCGACGTGCACCGCCACGCGCCTTTCGCAACCGACATCCTCCGCAACCCCGCCTGCACGCCGGAGACCGAATACACCAGATGCATGCGCCTCGTCTATCACCAGGAGACACCCGTACCTCTCCGCCAAGTCGCACAATTCGGCCAGAGGCGCGACGTCGCCGTCCATGCTGAAGACGGTTTCTGTAACTATGACTTTCTCGCCGGCCGACGACGAGGCGAGCCTTTCCCTGAGGTCTTCGATGTCGCAATGCCTGTACCTGATGTGGTTGGCGCCGCCCAGGCGGATTCCGTCGATTATGGAGGCGTGATTGAGCCGATCGCTGAAAACGTCCGTCCCGCGCCCGCACAAGGCCGACATGACGCCGACGTTCGCCGCGTATCCGGAGCCGAACACGAGCGCCGACTCCGTGTTCTTCCAGGCCGCGATCAGCTGCTCCAGCCGCTCATAAAGGGAAGACTGCGATCCGACCAGGCGCGATGCAAGGTTGCCGTACAGCCTCCCGCCGGCAAGCTCCAGGGCGGCCGCCTCGACCTCCCGGTTCGATTGGAGGGAGAGATAGCTGTTGATGGAAAGATCCACCCGGACGCTGACGGGTTCGGCGGTGGATCTCCACAACCCGGAGGACCTGATCTCCTCCAGCTCACGCACGATCCTCTCGAACGTCGGCGGATCAGGCATAATCAGGGAATATACACGGGACGGATTCACGCTGAAAGCCATAGAGGCGTCAGCCGCGTTTCCGCGCCAGGCCGGTGAGGACCGTCCAAGTGAGCGGCACGCCACGCCCGGTCTCGAACCGGCGCTCGTACTCCCGGCAGAACGCCTCCAGCTCCGAGCGAGTCATCGGCGGCCCGCCGGAGGCCGTGGCCCCGACGGCGGAAAGGCTCTTCAACGCCTCGCGGGCGCCGGCGAAGTGCTGGACCTCGGAGCAGGTCACCTCCGACAACAACTCCATCCCCTCGGCCGACAACAGCGCGTTGAACTCGTCCCTCTCGAAGAAGTAAACCGGTGCCCTCCTTCCCATCTCACCTGCGAGGTCGTAAAGTCCTTGGAGCGTTCCCTTCAGCAGCACGGAGAACCCCAGCAATCCCCCCTTCCGCAGGCACCTGACGGCCTCACGCACCGCGCGCCGTGGACTCTCCGCCCACTGGAGGACCAGGCTCATGATGGCCGTGCCCAGGCACGAGTCCCTGATGGGGAGATCCTCGACGTCGGCCCGTACGGGACCCGCCCCCCTTACGGAGCGCCGGAAGCGCCCCAGCATCTCCATGGAGAGATCCACCCCCACGACGCGGCCGGGTGCGCTCCCCATCCTGTAAATCATGCCGGTGCCGCACCCCAGATCTGCGCAAGGCGGCAGGATACCGCCCTCCCTCTCGATGAGCGCGGCCAGCCGCCGCCCCGCCCTCTCCTGGACCGCGGCGTTCTCGTCGTAGCGGGGCGCCTTGGCGGAGAAGGAGGCCTCGATCCGCTTCCTGCCGGGATGCCTCCTTAAATACACGGCGAGCATTTTACAGCGGTGCCACCGGGTGGAAAAGGGCGACAAAGAATACACCGGTTCCCAGCCGTCGCGCTTCGCCCGACCCCAATTACCTCAATGTCAAGTTGAGGCGCGGACGCCTCGCCGTCGGATGCGGCCTGCCGAACTTCTCCTCTATCTGTGCAAGGAGCTCGGCCAGCCGCCGGTAGAACGCATCCGCCTTCGCGACATGATTGTTTTCCGCCTTCACCTCCTGATCGACCTTGAAGTCAAACGAATGCGCCATGTTGTTCCGCACGGTGTTGCCCCTGGCCTGCCTCCGTTTTCCCCCGAGCATGACCCACGGGCGTGGAACCTCCCTCGTCCACGGGCTGTAGCAGGCGTTTTCCTCGATCCTGCAGTTCTGCGCGTCGTAGAGAGAGATTCCATGCCAGTGGTTGGTGAGAACCACGTTCCTCTCCACCACGAAATCCACCAGCGGGCCGTCGAAAAACCCTATCCCCTGGAGCGGATTCGGGAACGGCAGGCTGGGCGATTCGCGGTTGACGATGATGTTGCCCCGCACCGTCACGCCCCGCAGCGTGCCGGTGCCCCTGTTGAATAGGAACGCTTGGATGCCGTCGTCGTGATTGTCGTCCCCGTCCCTGTCGCCCACGTAGTTGTTTTTCACGACGTTGTACTGGACCACCTGCCCGTCGCGGGTGACCCGTATGCCGTCGCCGGAAAATCCGTCCACCACATTCCCCTCGCAGACCACCCCGGGTGCGCATAAGTTGATGCCGAAGCGCGTGTTGAGGACATAGTTGTTCCGCGCCACGTGTCCCCTTCCGTTGCGCCCGAGCCAGATGCCGCTTGGGGGTTTCTCCACCCAGTCCTTCGCGCTCCAGCCCGACGCGTCAAGAACGCCGTAAATAAAGCAGTCTTCGACAACAAGATCGGAACTCTCATCACCGCCGTGCTCGCCGAGGATTACGACGTCGTGCGGGATCCTGCCCGGCGATGCCGGCGCCAGAGAGGGTGAAATCGTCAGGCCGCGCACCGTCCACCTGCGTCCCTCCCGGATCTCCACGAACGACACCTGCGGCGCGTGCCCTTTCTCGGCCGCTATGGTGATGGGCGCATCGTTGTAGCCCGTCGGTATGCGAATCGCGCCGTGGTAGCCCGACCGCAACATGATCGTGCAGCCCTGGCGGACGGGGGCGTTCGGATTGGACACCCTTCCATCCCGGCCGCGAAACTGGATGAGGCGCGCGGCTATGACCTCCTCGATCGTGCGCCAAGGCCGTCCGGCGCTGCCGTCGCCCTCCGCGGATCCCCGCGCGGGATCGCAATAGAAGACGTCGTCCACGCGGCCGAGGGGATCGGCGGCCAGGACCAGCAGCGCGGACAATACTGCCCTCATGACTATTGAACGCCGCCGACGCATTCATTTTCGCCGCCGGGGATCTCACCTCGGGCGGGGATGGACGGCCATCGCCGCCGGCGGACACGCGGCCACGCAGGCCCCACAACCGACACATAGCCCGGGATCAACTTCAGGGATGGCCTCGAATCGGTCCCCCCCGATCCTGATCGCCCCGTAGGGACACACAGCGACGCACCTGTCGCATTCTCTGCCTCTGGCGAGGAGGCATTCATCGGCGCGAACCTCCGCCATTCCGATGAAGATTCTGTCCTTCTCTCCCGCGCTGAACGGCGCGATCGCGCCAGTGGGACACATCCTTCCGCACGCATCGCACCGGCGCAGGCAGTACCCCCTGGAGAAGTCGAGCCTCGGCGCCAAGAAACCCGCGGGATCGCGCAAGTCGAACGACTGCCTTATTACGGCCGTCGGACATGCCCGCGCGCAGTTGCCGCATCGGCAGCACGTGGCCTTAAAGCGCCCATCCGGCAGGGCCCCGGGAGGGCGTATGTCCACCGGCCCCGCGGCGCCGGCGATCCCGGGCGCCACGAGTCCAAGCCCGGCCCCCGACGCCGCCGCGATAACGTGCCGGCGCGACAACACCGGCCCCTCCGAGGGGGCGAGGCGCGCGCGACGGAACATGCGCCGGAGATCCCAGACGAGCAGCTGCAATCCCCCCATCGGGCACAACCGCGCACACCAGAGGCGCGGGAACTGCAGGTTGAGGGCCAGCACCGCCGCCATTCCCAGCGCGCCCGCGACCGACGCGGCGGTAAGGCCGGCCTTCATGAAGCTGAGGCCGCCGTAAAAGATCGCCACCGGATCCGCGAACGCAAGGAACGGTGCGCCCGCCGCCGCGGCCGCAAGCGACAGAACGCACAATATCCTGTTGATCCCGGGGAATCGGTCCCAAGAGCGTTTATTACGCCCCAACGCCGATAGGGCGTCGCACAGCGCGCCCATCGGACACGCATAGCGGCAGAAACCCCTCTCCAGACATGCGACGAACAGGACGGTGGTGAATCCAAGGATACTTAATGGGACCAGGCGGCCGCGGGAAAACAGCCCTTGGAGAAAGAGAAAGGGGCTCAAGCGGAGATGGAATCCCGCGAGGATCCCCAATGACAGCGGCATGGCCGTCGCCAATGCCAGAGCCAGAGAAACCCAGCGGAGGGAACGCGCCATTCCGCTCAACCCAGATATGCCTTCTGGGCCAGAAGCGTCTCCCTTATCCGCCGCACGTCCGCATGCTGGACCGCGGTCCCGCTGCGCGCCGCCACCGCCGCGGCGGCGCCGGCCCCGTGGCCCGTCACCAAACACGTCCCGATCACACGGGCGTCCTCCACCAGCGCCCTCTCGAAACTGAAACACCGCCCAGCGACAAGCAGGTTGGCGGTGCGTCTCGGGACGAGGGAACGGTACGGGATCTGCCACATCGGACGCTCGCCCTCCGACACCTTCTTGCCCCCGTGGAGGACCGAAGTCCAGGCGCCGCTTACCCCGATAACATCCTCGAAGGCCTTGTAGGTCATAGTGTCGTCAAGGGTCAGCCGGTACCGCCCGTCAAGGATCCTGGACATCCTGACCCCCAACTGGGAGGCGGTGTCGAGCAGGAACACCTCCTCGCAGCCGGGATTGGCGCGTATCTTTTCCACGTGTTTCCATATGTCGATGCGATAGTTCTGCTGTAGGCGGGAAAGGTTGAAAAGATCAAGGCCGTCCTGATCCCTCTCCCCGTGCATGTTGACCCAGTTGACGCCCTTGATGGGAGTGGGATTGCCAAGGTTCATCTTCTGGAATCCCGGCTTTGAACGGTCTATGCGGTCCACGTTCCCGAGACGGTGTACCAGCCCGATGTGATAGCGCATGGTTTCGTACTTCTCCCCGCACCAGTGAAGAACGTCCCCGTCCCCGGTGCAGTCCACCACCACCTTCGGCACCACGGCCACGCGACCGGACTTCGATTCCATCAGCACCGCCTGTATCAAACCGTCCCTGGCGACGACACCAGCGGCCCAACAATGGTAGAGGACCCGAACGCCGGCCTCCTTGACCATCACGTCCATGACGTACTTCGCGGCCTCCGGATCGACGACGGGATCCACCTCGTATATGCTCATCTTAATCTCGGCGAGGCGCTGGGCCATTTCGCCGCCGATCCCCCCGATCACCCGGCGGCGCCCGCCGTCGCGGGCCTTGCCGTGGGTCGCCAGGAGCGGCAAAACCAGTCCACCCGTCCAAAGGCCGCCCAGATGGTTGTACCGCTCCACCAGCAACGCGCTCGCGCCGGCGCGCGCGGCCGAGACGGCGGCGGCGAAACCCGCGGGCCCGCCACCCACCACCACGACGTCGGCCTTGGCGACTACGGGGATCTCCCGCGCGGGCTCGACAACCTTCCCCTGCGGCGGCTCCTGCTGGCCGGCCCCGCCCGCGCCATCGCGGCCCGCGAAACCCGGCAACGCGCCCCCCGCCGCGGCGGCGACGCCAGTCAAGAAGTCCCGGCGCTTCATGGCGCGATTTCCTCCTCCATGCACGAATAGGATCGTCCGCCCAGGCCGCCGGGCTCAGATCCACCGGCTCCCCCTCCCCGGCACCCGACGGGCCGCGATCACCGCCACTATAACATGGACGCCGCCCTAATGGTGTAATGACTATCGATGAATTTCCTGCGTCACAAGCCACGAAGCGAGGAATGAAATCACGCCCTTCCGGCCGGGCAACGGCGGCCATTCCTTACGGGCCTTGCGAAAGTCGCGGGGACAGAGCCCCGTGGCCCGCTTGAACGCCCTGGAGAGAGTGCGACTTCTCGTAGCGGGCCAGGCGGGCGAGGTCCTCCACCGTGATCTTCTCCCCCAGCCGTTCGCCGATGCGTTTCAACACCGGGGGTAAGCGTTTCCGCCCCTCCTGCAACTCCGGGACCGGCGGGGGCAGGGGATCCCGGAAGAAGAGCGCCATCAGCTCCAGCTCCGCAGGGGCGAATGAATCCCGTCCCCCTTTTAACGTAACAAATCCGCTCCAAACCGTGCTGGCGGGTTTCCCGCACACGGCTTACCGAGAGTCTATCCGGTCCGTGCATTGCTCGGATTCGTGCACCACCCCGTCCTCCATCGCTCCCGCCTTCAGCCAGCGTCGGATCAGATTCAGCGTCTTCCGGTCCGAGATCCGCCGCAGTACCGCTCCCCTCAGCAGCTCGTGGTCGATGTTGTCGAAATACTTCTCGATGTCCGCATCCACCACCCAGTCGTGCCCGGCGTTGCCCGCCTTGCGGATCGCGTCCAACGCGTCCATCGCGCTCCTCCCCGGGCGGAACCCGTAACTACACTCCTCGAAATCCGCCTCGAAGATCGGCTCGATCACGAGCTTCACCGCCGCCTGCACCACACGATCCCGAACCGCCGGTATCCCCAAAGGCCTCCCCGGACTCCCTCCTGGCACCGTCGCGTTTCGGCCCCGCCTTATCGCTCCGGCCATCCCACTGAAGGGCCGCCAAGGAGAGTCTCTCCTCTCCCGTCGTTGGCCTTCTGTACGTCCCGTCCCCTCTGCCCTGGAACACTTTGATTCATCGCGGGGGCGAAATATCCTCCGGAGGACGGCTGTGGACCTGGGACTCGAGGGCCGGGTGGCCCCGGTGACCGGCGGATCTCGCGGGATCGGAAGGGCGATCTGCCTGGCCCTGGCCGCCGAGGGTGCCCGCGTGGGGGTGAACCACCTGCAGAGCCGCAGGGAAGCGGAGGTCGTGGCGAAGGAGATTTCCGAGAAGCACGGCGGCAGGGCCGTGCTCCTCTGCGGGGACTTGGGGCGCGAAGAAGACGCCGTGGCCATGCTGGTCCTGCTGGAACAGGAGTTCTCTCGGTTCGATATCCTGATCAACAACGCCGCGTCTTGTCCCACAATCGTCGGAGGGGAGGCCCTCGTCAGGGGCCGCGAACTGATCGTGGTAAACATGGAAATGTATTGGGATTGCGATCTCCTGAAGAACCGAAAGATCGACCGCCCGTTCAAGCCGTTTGTGATCCAGCTGCCTACCGTGCGTTAGAGGGGCGGGCGGTTGCCGCCAGCCAAGCGGGCGACCCTGCCACCGGATCGCGCGAAATTAGCAGCCCCGAAATTCCCCGCTTTACTTGTCGGGGCGATCCTTGATAATAGAGACGTAATTGAATTGACCATGAACTCCCGGCGCCGCGGCCTCGCGAGACATCCTCTGACGTTCATCCTCTGGTTCGTCTCGGCGGGAGTCGCGGCGGGTCAGGAGCCTCCATTCTGGCCCGAATTCCACGGACCGGGCCGCCTGAACAAGTCACCCGAGACAGGACTCCTCAAGGAATGGCCTAAGGACGGCCCCAGGCTCCTCTGGAAGTTCTCGGACTGCGGGGTGGGCTACGCGGGGGTCACGATCGCCGAAGGCATGGCATTCACCTCTGGCGACTTCGACGAAGACGAGTACATACTCGCCCTCGGCCTCGACGGGACGCTCAAATGGAGGGTCCGAAACGGCAAGGCTTGGAAAGGCCCGCAGCCCGGCGCCCGCACCGTGCCCACCTGGCACAACGGCATGGTCTACCACATGAACGCCCACGGGATACTATCGGCCTACGAGGCCGCGACAGGGAAACAGGCATGGTCGGTCGACCTCAAGGAGCGGTTCGAGGCCCGCGCCGGCGCCTGGGGATTCACCGAACACGTCTTGGTCGACGGTGACATGCTCATGTGCATGCCGGGGGGCAAAAAGGGCCGGGTGGTAGCGCTCGACCCCAAGACCGGCGACACGATCTGGGCCAACACGGAAATCCAGGACCGCGCCGCCTATTCGTCGCCCTTGATCGCCGTCCATAACGGCGTACGCCAGTTCGTCACGCTGGCGCATGAAACGGTGCTCGGGGTGGAAGTCGGCTCCGGCAAGCTCCTTTGGACACATAAACACCCCAGTACCTGCGACCAGAACGTGACCAAGCCCATCTTCCACGGAGGCTCGGTCTTCGTGACCAGCGGCCACCGCGGCGGGGGGCGCCTGGTCCGCCTCGCCCCGGACTCAAAATCGGCCAGCGAGGCTTGGTTCGGGACCGATCTGGACAACTGCCACGGCGGCGTGATCCTGCACGAGGGCTACCTGTACGGGAGCGGCTGCCGGCTCTACAAGATGGGGCTCGTGTGCGTGGACTTCGAGACGGGAAGGACGATGTTCAACGCCCAGGATATCGGAAAGGTTTCGGTCACGTGGGCGGACGGCCGGCTCTACTGCCTGGGGAACGACGCCACGATGGCGCTGGTGGAAATCACCCCCAAGGCCGCCAGGATCGTCAGCCGCTTCCTGCCGCCTTGGCGGAACAAGCCCCCATGCCTTTCCCATCCCGTCGTGTGCGGCGGGAGGCTGTACATCCGGCACCTGAACGAGCTTTTCGCCTACGACGTCCGCGAAGGTCGTTGACGCCGCCGCAAAGGCGGCGACGCCGGCGTCACGGAAGGCCCGCCAGCGCCTCCAGTATCTCCCTCCTGACGCGGTCCGCCGCGCCACGATCCTTGGGCGCCTTCCAGTAGATCTGGCCGGACGACGTCATGAAATCGGTCACCCTGCCGGTCGCGGTTTCGACGAGCCGCCGCGCCGCATCCACCGCGGCGCCCTTTACCCCCATCCTGTCGAGATCCGACACCCGGTCGCGCAGCATCCGGAGATACTCGTGGTCCTCGATACCCTCACGGATGGCCTCCATGTGTTTCCCCGGGGTGACCGTCTCATCGTCTATGAAAAGAGGCGTGTATGCGCCCACCTTTGAAAGATACTCGTTCCAGGAGGACGAACCGTTCGAGTCGCCGAACGCCCAGTATCCGCACCCCTCGGCGCCGAACCGGAAGCAGAACCACGGCTGAAGCCTGTGATAGGCGTATGGATCGAGCAGCTTGCCCGGGCCGCTGCAAGAATACAACCACAGCTTCCGTCCTTCTCTTTTCTGACCGAGATAGAATTCAGCGAAGGGTTTCCCACGGTCGATCCACATCGGCAGATTCGGGCAGAGCACGGTGCAGACCTCGAAAAGCTCGCGGGTTGCCTTCGACGGATCCGACCAGGTGGGATTCTCCCAGACCACCACCTCCGGTTGCGCCTCCCTGATCACCCTGGCATACTCGATTATTATCCTGTCCTGACGGGCATCGTGCGGTTCGTCCACCAGCAGCAATCCGAGCCTGCCAGGCGGGATTCCTAAACGTTTCAATCTGCCGACCCACCAGCTTATCCACGAGGAGACCGCCCTCTTGAAGGCGGGACTACCCATCTTGAAGCCGGCGAACGACTCCCCTACCGCGGCGAACACGTAGTAGTTCCTGGCCCCAGGCCAGCGGCGGATCCACTCCACGAGCAGGGCATCCGACGGCGGCTCCTTCATCTCCCCGGACGCGTCATAAACGCCGTGCGGAAGGACCGCCGACCGCGCCCACGGGGTGTCCACGAAACGCTGCCTCAGGTGTCGGATGAAGGCATCGCGATTCGCAGGTGTCACCTGGTAGCATCGCTCCCGGTCGGTGTAATCCCATCCCCCCAGGTGAAGCGACGGCTCATCCGGGAAGTCGATCGGATACACCTTGAGACAGAACGGGACCCGGACGGATATCTCGGGCATGACAGCGGCACCCCTGTATTCCCCCGCCGGCAGGCCGCGGGAAACGACCGTGAGCCACACCTGCCTGGTCATGCCCGCGGGGATACCGATCCTGGCCCGGCCACCGATCCTGCGCGCCTCCGGCAGGGCGGCGGCCACCGGGATACCGCCGATGGTGTCGGTGAACTGCACCTCGTGAACCGATACCCAGGGAGGATCCGCGCCGCCCGGCAGACCCTCGAATACGATGCTCGCCTCCACGCCCGTGTCGCACGCGTTGCTCAGGTTGAACGCGGCGCAGCGCACCTCGTTCCGCATCATGACCATCTCGATCGACGCGCCGTCCCCGCCGGGCGGATCGAACGGGCCCAACATGTCCCAGGGATTCGCCGACCACGCCAAAACCCCCTGCAATCCCATCGCCCTCCAGAGCCGCGAATTTACCTTGAAGATCCTCCTGTGAAGTTCGTTCAGCGGGAACACCGTGCGGAACTTTTCGGGAGGCCCCACCTCCAACAGCGCCGTCTCCTTCTCCACCGCCTCCAGATCGGCGCACATCCTCCGGGTCTCCGCCTCGTCGATCCGCGCTCCCTTCGCATGCTCCCGCACCGCGGCGGCGTCGGCCCGGAGCCTGCGGCGGACGCCCGCAACGACGCTCATCCTGGAGAAAAACGCGCGCGGGTCGCCGACCTCCTCACCGGAGGGCGCGCCGCCGAGCAGCGACGGCGGCCCCCGGAACACCTCTATCTCGTCCACGAATACGTACTGGCCCCCCGTGACCATGAGTTTCACGAACCGTGCCCGGAACGCGAGCCCTCGCGAAACGAAGCGGTGGGCCGCATAGTCGCCACGGGACGGCGGCGGCCCGCTTGAAAGCTCCACAATATCGCCTTGGAACCGCCATGCCTTACCATCCTCGCTCGTCAACACGAGGATGGACCGCGGGAGGATCACGCCGGCGACGCCCGCCGCGGTGCTGTAGGAGATGCCGGAGACCGGTTCCACCCCTTCGAGGTCGATGCAGATCACAACAGGGGAGACCCCTGACCAGCCCACGGTGCCCTTCTGCGTCCAGAAATATCCCCGCGTGTAGACGCCGTCGGTGAGCTGCAGCCGGTCACCATGGTCGGTGCAGTGGACATAATTGGGGGCCGGTTCCAAGGTGTACCTCTTCCCCAGTGCGACGTTGTCGTCCAACTTCGGGCCGACGCCGCGGCCGCCGGCCGACAACACCGCCAGAAGACCAGCGACGATCCCCATATCGGACATATTCAATTATAAGTTGCAGCGGTCCAAGAAATGGAGGAGAGATGATCCGCTCCGCCGCCCTCCTGCCGCCGGCCCTTACCACCCAGTTCGCACAGCCCGGCTGGAAGTACCTCGGCGACGCGTGCGGACTCCTCCCGAGCGGGGGCAGCTACGTCTCGCTTGCGGCCCCGGACGGGAAGGAGGTGAGCGCCGACGCCCTCATCGAGGGAGCGGGCGACGTCGCGCTCTTCGGGCGTGTCGCAAACGTTCCCCAGCAGAAGAAAGAGTTTCAGGCGTATTGCCTGAAGGTGGACGACTCAGGGTCATGAAAATTCAGGGCCGCCGCGAAGGACCTGGCATCGGGGAGGACCGTCTTCCCGCCGGACGTCTGGCACTCGTTGAAACTCAAGTTCGCCCTCGCGAACATCAGGGCTTTCATAGACGGAACGATGGTCGCGGAGGTCTCCGACACCTCCTTCGGATCCGGCACGATCGACGCAGGCAGCGGCTACCATTCAAGACTGAAGCCTTCACCTGAACGCCGCTTTCACCTCTTCGCCCGCCGCGCCGGCCTTTGCCAGATATGTCTGCGCCCGCTCCTCCTCGCCCAAGGCAAGATGGAAGAAGGCCACCAAGGCGTAATCGCTCTCCCTTTCCTTTCTCAGGATGCCGAGCGCGATGTTCCGGCGATCCTCAAGCGTCACGGCCGACCATTCAATGGCGGCCGCCCCCATTGAACCGCCAATGCGGACGACACCGCCGGCGGCCACCTCTACGATGTCAGCCCAGTCCCCCGTGGCGGTCCATCTGAACCGAGGCAGTCTGCCGCTCTTGATCTCCTCCTTCACCCTGGCCAGCAGTCTGGCGTCCCACGCCTCCATCACCCCGGAAGCGGTCCGCGGAAACGCACCTTTCGTCGTCACCTGTTTTCTTTCCGCGGGCGCCCTTCCCCGCAGCGTGAGGTACTGGGGACTCCCCGTCAGAAGAAGGGTAACCGCGCCGTCCGAAACCGCCGCGTTGGACCGCCGGCCGTAAACGTCCGACAAGGGAAGGGACGCGGCCGAGGTCGTCACCGGGATGCGAAACGGGTGGGCCTCGGCCTTGTCCGGCGTCTCGTCGCGACCGGCAGGCGTGGTCCAGGCGACCAGCTTCCTCTCCCCGGCGTCACTCTCGAAGAGCAGGACGTAGTCGAGCTCGGATCCCGCCGGGATCCTCGAGGCGAAACGGAACCCACCGAGCTCCGATGTCAGGGTCTTCGCCGCCACATATGTGGGCCGCTCGCTCCGATCGGGATTCACCACCCCGAACTCCTTGTCCTTCCACAGGTACCAGAGGCTGGTCCGCACGTCGCACAGCCGGTCGACCAGATTCTGCCGCACGAAATGCCACGCCTGGTAGTGGATGCGCTGCTCCTTGTCCGGCGACGGCCCCAAAAAGGGCCCATTGATGTCGTAGCCCACCTCGCTGTTGAGGATCGGGACGTCGCGCCCGCCGTTCTCGTTCATCATCTCACGCAGGCGCCCGTAACCCTCCTTTACGCAAAGCTCGGGCCGGGGAAAGCCGTAAGGGTGGACCGACAGACCGTCGATGTCCATCTGCAGCAACCCCTGCTTGAAACAGCGGTCCAGCCACTTGAACGACATCGACCACAAACAGGAGGTGGCCCCCACCATTATGAAGCACTCCGGATCCGCCGCGCGCATCGCGGGCACCGCCTCCCTGACCAGCGCGACGTACTGATCCGCGAACGCGTCCGAATTGTGGTCGCCCGGACCCTTCCAGAATTCCTTCACGTTCGGTTCGTTCCAGATCTCCCAGAGGACCTTCCGCCCCTTGTAGCGCTTCACCGCCTCCGCCGCGTACCGGGCGTAGGCCTTCCGGCCCTCCTCGGAAATCTCGACCCTCGGATGCGCGGGGCTGTTGTAGCACAGGATGAACAGCGCGCGCACGCCCCGCTGCTCCAGACCGTCCAGAAGCCGGTCGTAGCCGCCGAAATCGTAACGGCCCTTGGAGGACTCGACGTGATGCCAGAACAGATCCTTGCGAACCAGCTTGACCCCGGCATCCCTGATAAGATCCAGATCATGGGCTTCACGGCTGTCGTCGTGGATGCAGAAGCCGATGCACTGAGAGATAGTTCGCTCGGGCATGAACGCGGCCCTGGGATTCTTCACCCCATCCCTCCGTCCCGGTATTTCCTGCCCGCCGGCGAGTCCCGTGGAGGAGGCCAGCAACAGAACGCCCGCGATCATGCATGGGCGCGAGGTCATGTCACTTCTCCTTAACCGGAACATGTGCCCCGACGGGAGCGACCCATACCCGTATCTGCCTCGTGAAAAACGTCCTTTCCGCATCGCCCCACGCCGGATCGCCGGCCAGCCACATCTGGATCCAGCGGTCGGCCCCCCGCCCTCCGGGATCGGAAGGGTCGCGGGTATAGTACCTTAGGAAAAGGGTCCTCGTGTCGAGCCCCGCAACCCTGAAACCGTCTATGAAAGGTTCGATCACGCCCGAGGGCCGCTCGGATCCCATGACTTGGCGGATCGTCACCCACCGCCTGCCGTCCACGCTGTATTCCGCGCCGGCGGCGACATCAGGCGCCAAGACGACCTCGGTCCATCCGTCCGCAAGGCGGAACGATCCTACCGGGCGGTCGAACCTCAGCTCGAAAGTCAGCTCGGCGCCCGTCTCCGAATCCAGGCTGTGAAACTTGGCCGGCATGCCCGGTCGCGGATCGTAGAGGATGCCGCGTGCCCTGTGGTAAAGCCTCGCGTCGTTCCCGTAAGGCAGATAGACAAGGGTCTCTCCCGTGGCAGGATCGTAATCCTGCTTCGGGCCGTATGCGAATCTCTCGGCCTTCACCTGCTCCCACGTGCGCTTGATCGCCGTACCCACCTTGACCTCGACGAAACCGCCGGGAGGCTCTTCCTGCTCCGCCGGCGGAGAAAGCGGCCACGCCACCGGATCAACCCCCTCGGCCACCACCGCGAAGCGGCCCGCCGCGACATCGACGGGCCTGCCTCCGGCCTTCCGGGCGATCCTGACGAGCCCATCGACGACGTCCAGCCTCGTCAAGTCGCCGGAGACCGAGATCATGAAAGTCGTGCCGATCACGGTGGCCTCGGAGTGCGGCGTGACGAAGGTCATCGGACGTCCTGACGGCTGCGGCCTCACGTGGGCGGTCAGGGAACCGCGTTCGAGATCGGCCCGTTTCCCTCCAGCGGCCGAGATTCCCAACGCCATCAGGCTCTTCGGGCCGACCACGAGCCTCGTGCCGTCAGAGTAGAGGACCGAAGCGGATCCGCCGGGGGGCACCCGCAAGGCATCCCCCGCCGCCAGTTCGTCAAATGTGCCGGCTGGAATCTCGGCGGCCCCGCGAAGGACGACGGCGCCCGGTTTCGCCTCAACGATTCGGGCCAATGGCTCGGCGGGCCTACGGGCGGGCCCACGCCCTTCCATGACAAGCAAACACGCCAGAGCCAGCAACGCGGCCGCGGCCGCCGCAATGCCCCAGACCGACCACCCATGCCTCCGCCGGATCTCCGCCCCGGCCCGCTTGATCCTGCGGCACACTCGGTCGGCGAACCGGCCGGCGCTCCCCTGCCGAGCGACAAGGTCTACGAACATCCTCGCAAAGGCCTCCCCGTCCCCCGCGCTGCGGCCCGCTGCAAACAGGTAACCATGAAGCTCCTCGTCGGCCAAAACCTCGAATCGAAACGCCTCATCGACCCGGAGGGCATCGAGGAGTGATCGCCGTTCGTGCTCGGAGAGATTTTCTCCCGCCAGAAGGCGCTGCCACAGGGCCAGGGCGGCGTCACGATTGAGGCTCATCGCGCCTCCCCCGCCAGGCGCTTCTCTATGCACTGCCTGAGCGCCTGCCTGATGCGGAAAAGAAGCTGATGAATCGCGTTGACGCTCGTCCTGAGGCTTTGCGAAAGCGACGCGGCAGACTCGCCCTTGAAATAATGCCTGACGACCACATCCGCGCTCCGGGCGGGCAGGCGGTCCAGGCAACTCCTGACAGCGGCCACGTAACGTTCGTGGCGGTCGGGATCCGACGCCTCGCCGCCGAAGTACCGCGCCCGCCACGCGGCCATGGCCTCCTCCAGCCCCGCCTTTCTGCGCGCCAGCCGCCTCGATTCGTTCCGGAGGTGCTCGAGCGCCAGGTTCCTCGCGATGCCCAACAGCCACGCCACGAAAGGCGCCCGGCCGTCGAAATCGCGGATATTCGTGAAGGCACGCAGGAAGGTCTCCTGAGCCAGATCGTCGGCCACGTCAGGATGCCCCGCGAACCGTCCCAGATATGCGCGGATGTAAGCTTGGCGCGCGAGGACCAGCCGGGAGAACGCCTCGACGTCGCCCCGGCGCGCCCGCTCGATCCAGGTATCTTCTTCCGACGACGCCATGGATCCGGCCTCCCTATATATATGCCGCCACCCCTCCCCCCTTACGGGGCGATTCCCACCTCCGCCCGCACCCGGCTAAAATGGAACAGAACCGTTCTTCGCGAATCGTTGTAACCTCGGCCCGCCGAGGCGGATTGTCCTTCAGGTGGCGCAGGCGAACATGGAAAAGGCCGAGTTCGAGAAGATGTGCACGGACCGCCGCAGGGCGGTGCTCGCATACGCCTACATGTGCTGCCGTGACCTGCACCTGGCGGAGGACATAGTCCAGGAGACCCTGACGATAGCGTTCCAGAAGCGGGACCAGTACTTCCCAGAGGCCGACTTCGGCGCGTGGCTGATATCCATCGCCCGCAACGTATGGTACCGCGAGCGGGAGCGCCGCGGGATCGCCGCACGCGCCGCCAGGTTCATCGAGTCCAATGCCGCCCTTATATTCGAGGAAGACCGCTATTCGGAAACCCGATGGGAAAAGGAGCGGCGCGCCCTCGACGGCTGCATCAGGAAGCTGGGCGGCGTCGACCGAGAAATCCTCGAGGCCCACTTCCACCGAAACAGGAGGTATGCCGAGATCGCCCAAGCCATGGGCCGCACGGTGGCATGGGTGAAAACCCGGATGTACCGCGCGCGGTCCGCCCTGCTGCAGTGCGTGCGGCTGTTCCTGAAGGAGGCCGAAGCGAATGAGGCCTGATGATCTCACGGCCTACCTGGACGGAGAGCTCCCGCCTGAAGAAGAGGACAGGGTGGAGCGGGAGCTGGAACGGGATCCGGCCCTCCGCGACATGCTGGCCGAACTGTGCCGCCAGAGGCTGCTGCTGGCCGAGGCGTTCAGGGAGCCGGCGGCGCGCCCGTTCCCGGCGGCCGTCCGCAGCCGCGCTTCGCGGCGCACCCCGCGCGCCGAACCGGGCGCCGCCTTCTTCCGCATATTCTGTGGAGGCCTGGCCGCCGGCGCGGCGATCGTCCTGGTGGCATCGCTCCTGTTCAGGCGGACGCCGGAACGCCCCGCGACCGCCCGGCAGGAACCGCCGGAGACGACACACCGACCGGTCGAGGAAGCCCCGAAAGAGCCCCCGCACGTCCCTCAGGAGGTCAAACCCCCCGAAACCGCCCCTCGCATCGCTGATGTCCCTCCGCCTTCCAAACCGGAGGCCATACCGGTACCGGCGCCTCCACCAGTGGTCACGGATGTACGCCCGCCGACCGACAAGCCGGCCCCGCAGCCGCCGCGAGAAATAGTGGGCGTCCTCCGCTTGGACGAACTCCAAGGCGAGTCCTGGATCGCGTCGCCTTCGGGAAAGGCCGCCGCCCGGCCCGGCGACTGGCTGGGCATCGGACAGACCTTGGAGGCCGGCGGCAGGGTGGCGGCCCGTTATCCGGACGGCACGCGCCTGGAGATTGGGCCCGGCTCATCGCTGGAACTGAAGGAAGGGGCCGGGAAGCGGTTACATCTGGAGCGGGGAGAGATTTCGGCGGACGTGCCACGCCAGCCCGCGGACACGCCAATGGTGATCTCCACGCCCCAGGCGGAGGCCACCATTATCGGCACCGCGCTCAGGATATCCGCGAACGCCGACCAAACGCGCCTGGAGGTCCTGGAAGGAAAAGTCCGCCTCAAGAGACGTTCCGACGGAAGGACGGTTGACGTATCCGGCGGCCATTACGCGGTGGCGGCCCCGGGGACCCCGCTGGTGACCAAGCCTCTGGAGCCCACCGAGCCGATCGCAATGGAGATCGAGGAATTCGGGACGGGTCGCCTGTTGAAGCAGGCGGACGGCCCCGTGCGCAGGCCCTTCCTGGAGCCCCTGCGGGGGGCCTCCGGCGGCAGATGCGCGGCCGCTCCCGGACTTGGAGCGGAGATATCGGGGATGCTCACCCTTCCCCGTGGCCTGTGGCACCTCTGGATCAGGTACCGAGATGAAAACGAGGGGAAGACTTCTTTCGACGTCCTCATAAACGGGAAGCTGCTCGGGAGCGTGACCGGAACGGGCAAATCAAAAGAGTGGCTCTGGAAGCGCTTCTCGTTCCAGGCGGAGGGGAAGATCATCCTCTCGCTGCGGGCCACCGCGGAGGCGGTCCGCCAGTCGGATCCCAATCGCGACCCTGAAAGGAAAAATCCCTACAGCGTAGTGACCCGTTGGGACCGTATCGTCATCACGCGCGACACGGCCTATTCCCCCGACAAGTAGCCGGGCGAACGCGGCCGGACGCGCGCGAGGTCGGAGTATCTATCGGAATTGGAGCCGGGAGGATAGTCTATGGTGAAGACGAACGTTCTTGCGCTGGCGGCGGCGATTGGCATGCATCTCCTGTGGGCCGGCGCGGCGTCCGCCCAGGACGTGCCCCGTTTCGGCGTCTTCGAGAAGTCCTTCACGCACTCCGGAAGTTACTCCAATCCATACTCAGGTACGGGCGCGACGGCCTCTTTCAAGGGCCCCGGCGGCGTCACGCGCACGATACCCCTCTTCTGGGACGGGGGAACCACCTGGAAGCTGCGCTTCTCGCCTCACCTCGCCGGCACCTGGACGTGGTCCACCAGCTCCCAAGACACGGGCCTCAACGGGAAGTCAGGATCATTCAATTGCGTGAGTTCCTCGAACAAGGGGGGCATCCGGGCGCGTGCCTCGCATCCATACCACTTCGAACACCAGGATGGGACTCCTTTCTGGTGGATGGGCGACACCATGTGGAAGGCCGGCCAGAAAGATTCCGCCGAGAAACTCGACAGATCCACGTTCCTCCACTACGTGGACGTGCGCGCATCGCAGGGATTCAACTACATACACTCGAACATGGGCGCCAGCAACGCCTCAAACGAGGGAGGCTCCATCTGGGACGGCACCCCAGGCCAGAAGATCCGCCCGTCCTACTTCCAGGAGATCGACACCCGCGTCAATTACATGAACTCCAAGGGCATAACCGTGGGATACATGCCCGCCTGGGCGCAGGACTGGGACGACTACGGGGAGACGGAACGCCTCAGGTACGCCCGATACGTCGTGGCCCGCTACAGCGCCTATAACGTCGTCTTCATCGTCTCCGGGGAATACAACGAAACCCTAACCGCCGACGCATACCGCAAGATCGGCCAGGAAATCCACAAGACCGATCCACACGCCCGAATGATTGCCATCCATTCCACGAACTCCGTGGAAACCTTCGCCGGCGAATCCTGGATGGGCTTCGGGGATTACCAGCAGATATACTCATCCCTCCATACCGCGATCCTCAACGCCCGCGACCACAACAAGCCCGTCGTCAATGCCGAATACGCCTACTTCCTGCGCGACCAGGACGGCGACGGCACGGTCGACAAGCCCAACAGCGCCACGCTGGAGCAGATCAGGAACGCCACCTACGACATCGTCATGGCCGGCGGATACTTCGTCACGGGCTGGGGCACGACCTATTACGGGGGTTACAGGGATCCCGGCCCCTTCGACGTCGACGCGGCCAAGAACGATCCTTGGGAGGACGACGTTCAGCACGTAAAGAAGATCCTCACCAACATGGAATGGTGGAAGCTCCAGCCGAACGACGGTCTACTGTCCGGCTCCGGCACCCGCTACTGCCTGGCCGAAATCGGCCGGCAGTACCTCGCCTACGTGCGCGGCAACAGCGGCACCAATTCGCTCTCCCTCGGCGGGGCGCCCTCCGCCACTTACGCCGTCCAGCGCTTCGACCCCCGCAACGGCACATACACATCGCTGGCAGACTACACCGGCACCGGCCCCGTGACGCTGGCGCCCCCGGACAGCCAGGATTGGATATTCGCGCTCAAGGTCAAATCCGGTTCGTCCAACCAGCCGCCCACGGTCTCCATCAGCGCCGACAAGACCGTCGTTAAGCCGGGCGAGACCGTCACCTTCAGCGCAAAAGCCTCGGATCCCGACGGATCAATAAGCTCTCACGCGTGGAACTGGGGTAACGCCGTGGAAAACGGCACCGGGGCCCCTCCCGCCACGAAAAGCCACAGCTGGTCCGCCGCGGGAACCTACAACGCGACGCTCAAGGTGACCGACAACGGCGGCCTGAGCGCCACCTCGAACGCGATCTCGATCAGCGTGGCCGCGAACCAACCGCCCGCCATAATCTCCGCAAGCGCGTCGCCCTCCAGCGGACCGGCACCGCTCACGGTGAACTTCAGCGCCACGGCATCCGACCCGGAGGGAGATACACTCACCTGCCAATGGGATTTCCAGGGCGACGGCGTCTACGACGCAACCGGCAAGAGCGCCACGTACGCCTACGAAACTCCCGGCCATTACGACCCGGTCCTTCGAGTCTCCGACGGCACCTCCGCGGTGACCCATCAGCTTACCGTGGACGTGGATTCAGGCGGATCCACCACGACGATAAGCTTACAGGCGGAGGCCGACACCTACATCTATCAGAAATACCCATCCACCAACTACGGCGCCACCGCTGATTTCAACGTGGGAGGTGGAACGGACGTGAGGGTGGCCTACATAAGGTTCAACGTCTCCGGGATCCCCACAGGCGCCGCGGTTACGGACGCGCGTCTGGTCCTTGTCTGCTCCAACGCCTCGTCGGAAGGCGGTGGGACGATCCGGAAATTCGCCCCCAACAACGAATCGTGGGACGAGAAAGAGCCCACGTGGAACAATCCGCCGGCCGGATCGGACGCTTCCGGCGACCTGTCGAGCCTGGGGCCGGTGACCAGGGGAAGCACATACGAATTCGACGACCTGGCCGGCGCGGTACAGGGCAACGGAAGAATCACCTTCGTCATCCGCTCGGCCTTTCAAGACGGCGCGGGGTACTATTCCAGGGAATGCGGCACTGCGGCCCAGAGGCCCCTCCTCAAGGTGACCTATTCCTCATCGACGGTCCCGTTCACGGTCACGATCGACTGGGTCTCCACCGGCCGCCCGTACAGCCTCTCGACCTCAAAAGGAGGCGCCCTCTACTACATAGACAGGAGCTACACCATAAGTTCGTTGCCGTCCAACCTGGACAACCAGCCCATGATCCGCACGGCGAACGACGACAAGTACGTCACGACGACCCCACACCTCAAGTTCAGCGTCAACCAGCCCGCCGTGATATTCGTGGGCTACGACAAACGGGCGACGGCCCTGCCCGCCTGGCTTTCCGACGGCACATGGGTGTACACGTCGGAAACCCTGTCCGTCAGTGATTCCGCGGCCTCTCCCATGAAGGTCTTTTCCAAGTCCGTGGAGGCTGGACAGGTCGTCCTGGGCGGCAATCACGCCGGCGGCAACACCGGCGCCCAATCCAACTACCTCGTCATCATAAGGCCATCCTCCCAGAATGAGGCGGAGTTCGAGGCCCCGGCATGGCCCGACGGACCGATCCCCGCCGAATCCTGGATCCACGAGGGCGACACGGACGGGGACGGACTCGCAGACGATTTCGAATCGGCCCGCGCGCTGGATCCCACGAATGTGGACACCGACGGCGACGGTGAGCCCGACGAGTCGGAGATCGGCACCGACGGCCGCACCTTCTGGGAGGCGCAAACTGGCCCGGCCGCCGGGTCCGACGAGGGCGACGGGGGCGGCAGCCGCTGCGGCGCGATGGGGATCGAGGCGGCCATCCTCCTCGGCTTCCTGACGATGCTCCGGCGCGGCCGGCGGGCCTGACGACCCAGAGTGCGGATCCGTCGCCCGCCGGAGGGTATAATAGACGGGATCCGCGATGATGCCTGACGGCCACCCGAGCCCGTCCGCGAATTCCGGAAAGCGGGCCATCCGCGCGATATCCAGGCGGACGTTCCTTGCCGGCGCCGCCGCGGCGGCGGCCGCGCCCCCCACGTTCGTCCACGCCTCGACGCTGGGCCGATCCGGCGCCAAGGCGCCCAGCGAACGGATCCAAGCGGGGCTGATCGGCAACGGGTTGATGGGGCGCGGGCACCTGCACCGCCTGATGGGAGATCCCGGCGTCTGGGTCATGGCTGTCTGCGACGTGGACCGCACGAGACGGGAAGACGGCAAGCGGGCGGTGGAGGCCCACTACGCAACCGCGCGCTCCCTGGGCCAATATGGCGACTGCGCGACTTACAACGATTACCGCGAGCTCATCGCCAGGGACGACATAGACGCCGTCGTCGTCGTCACACCCGACCACTGGCACGCCGTGCAGGCGGCTGACGCGGCCCGGGCGGGCAAGGACGTATACTGCGAGAAACCCGTGTCGCTGACCATCCGTGAGGGGCGCCTGCTGGCGGAGGCGGTGCGCCGGCACGGGCGCGTCTTCCAGACCGGGACCCAGTACCGCTCGATACCGGCCATCAGATCGGTCTGCGAGTTCGTCCGCCGAGGCGGCCTTGGTCGCATCAAATCGGTCTTCACGATATGGAGCAACCTGGGGGGCTTCATCGGGGCGCCGCGCTTCAAACCCTACGAACAGGCCGTCAGACCGGATCTGCACGGCGGGTCTTACGTGCCCATGGAGTTTCCGCTGCCGGCCGAATCCCCACCCGAAGGGCTGGACTGGGAGATGTGGCTGGGACCGGCCCCTTGGCATCCCTACAACCGTCTATACCACATCAATCCTTCCCCGGGGGTCGTGCCGTGGTCATTCTGCGACGCCTTCGGAGCGGCCTCCGTGACGTGGCATCACTCCCACAGCGCCGACGTGATACAGTACGCCGTCGGAATGGAAGAGAGCGGCCCGGTGGAAATCATACACCCGAACAGCAAGGATTTTCCCACGCTTACGTGCCGTTACGCCAACGGCACACTCCTGCACCTGGTGGACCATTGGGGGATGGTGAAAGACCTCTACGGCGCCGTACCCCCCAAGGCGCGTCTCGCCGGTCTCTTCGGCGGCGTATTCGTGGGCGAACGCGGATGGGTGACGTCGATGACGACAGGAGGGCCCATCGAGGGCCAACCCGATGAAATCTTCGCGGAGATGAGGCTGAAAACCCGCGAGGTGAATCCCGGCGCCAACAACCACCACGCCAACTGGTTCGAGTGCATCCGCACACGCGGGCGGCCCAGTTCCCACGAGGAGATAGGCCATCGTTCCGCGTCCTTGGGCCACCTGACGATCATCGCGTACGCGCTGGGGCGCTCGCTCAAGTGGGATCCCACGCGCGAGGAATTCATAGGGGACGATGAGGCCAACCGCCTGCGATCGCGCGCCTTGAGGGAACCGTGGAGGCTATGATCGCGGCCGCGGCGGTCACCCTCACCGCGCGCCGCCCCCCGCGAAACCGCTAGGGGCCGACCGCCTTCAGGAGCTTTTGAGCCTTTTTACGGGTCGATCCCGACTTGGCCTTTTCGGCCGCGACAGAGAGCGCCTTCCGCCGCTGCTCCTTGGATGCGTCCTTCAAGTCCTTTCTTTCAGCGAGGCCCACGATGGCCGAACCGGCCTCCTCCGCGACCGCGGGATCATCGGCGAGGGCCGCCAGCATATCCAGCGCTCCTCCGGTGGGAACGGCGGCGAGGACCGAAACCGCCAGGCGCCTCTCGTCGGGCCGCGCGATCAGCGGCAGGACCTCCCTGACCCCCGCCAGCCGCTCGTCATCCCTGAGCTTCTTGTTACCCTGCAAGTACTGGAGGTAACCCCTCAGCGCAAGCACCTGGTGGGACACCTTCTTTGCCGACCTGGCAAGCGACACCAGCGGCCCGGCCGCCCCGGCGTCCTCGGGCCACCGGTTCGGCCAGTTGGAGAGGGTGCGTACCGCCTCGTCCCTGACGGTTTCGTCCTTGTCGTCGATCGCGGACGTTACGGCCTCCAGCGCCTCCGGACCGCCCGCGCAGGCCAGGGCGTGGATGGCAATCACGCGCTGCGGGCCATCCCCGGCGCGGGCCACCGACACGAGTTCCAGCACTGAGGCCGCTCCGACCCGCGCCGCCACCGCCATGAGCGCCTTCTCGATGCCCTCCCGCTCCCCCGCGTCCTTGGCCTTCTGAAGGGCCTTTATCAGGCCGGGCAGCTCTCTCTCACCCCCCATCGCGCCGACGGCGGCCGCCGCGGCGGCGCGGACCGCGGGATCGGCGTCCTCGATCAGCGAGACCAGCGCGGGAAGGGCCGCCTCGATCCTGCGTTGGCCGGCCAACTCGGCCAGGACCTGGCGCTCCTTATCCCTTGATCTCGGCAGCCGGGCGGCGATTTCGGCGTCCGTCTCCGCACCGGGCAACCTGGCCAAGGCCGACTTGGCCGGCCCCGCCAATTCAGCATCCGATGACAACGCCGCCTTCAACAGGACTGCTACGCATGAGGCGTTCCCGATGCGCTCCATGGCATTGATGGCTGCGAGCGCCACCGATTTCGGCCCGTTCTGAATCACCTCCAGGAGGAACGGCAGCGCCTTCGAATCTCCGCGGTCCGATAGGGCGAGCACCAGCAGGGGCTGGCGGTCCGGAGGGATTCGGCCCAGCTCTTTCACCAGCGCCTCGGTCACATCGCCGCCGGGAAGTTCCCTGGCGGTGCTGAGCGCGATCCCGGACAGCGCCTTGTCCTCCGACTTCAGCAGCTCAAGGAGCATGGGGATGCCCGCCGACTTCCTGGCCAGGATCGCACCCCGCGTCCCGTCGAGGATCCTCTGCTTGGGCACGTCGGCGCGGCGGACCAGGTCGTACAACCTGACGGCTTCATCGGCCTTCCCAACGCCCAGGAACCCCTCGGCGCACAGGACGCACCCCTCGGCCGCCGCCGATCGCACGGCGGGCGCGGACGAAGTCAGGGCCCCTTCCAGGATCTTCCCCGCCTGGGTCCCGCCGATGCGTCCCAGCGCCACGGCGGCCGCGGAGGCGGCCTCAGGGTCGTCCCCCTTGAGGACCGAGGCCAGCGTCTCGATGGCCTTCGCGTCCCGCCTGACGCCGATCGAGTTGATCACCCCGACCAGCAGGCGTCCTTTGAGCTTCCCGGCGGCCTCGCGCAGGGCCGCGTCCGAGGCCGGATCGGGAATCGCCTCCAGTGCGATGCGGGCCCAGGAGGCCAGTTTCTCGTCCGACAATAGGGGCGCGAGGGCCGGCACGGCCTCCTTCGTGCCGCATATGGCCAGTTTCTTGCAGGTGATGGCCTTCTCCTGCGGTGGCGCGTCCGACCGGAGCACCGCTATAAGCTGGCGCTCCTTCTCGTCGGCCGACGCGGCGGCGCACGCCGCCAGCAACAGGATGAAACGCATCGTCGTTCTCCTTATCCTACGACCTCCACGGTTCGCGCTCCGCCTCAGACCGCAGCCGGTTCGCCTCTTCGTCCCCTACGAACATGGTCGTCTTGGGGTCGAACGTGACCTTCCTGTTGAGGAATATGGCGATGCCGGCCGCGTGGCAGGCGATGTGAGTGTGGCAGGTCACGTCGGCGTTGGCCCGCGGCCTGCCCCGCGTCTTCACGCAGTTGAGGAAGTCCCGTATGTGGTTGTTGGCGGGGTAGCCCGCAATCTTGACTCCACGCCCGGCCAGCAGCGCGGGTGAGCTGGCGACCATGTCGCCGTTGTCCCCCGTCTCCACCCAGCCGGCGTCGCCCTCGAATCTCACCGGGCATGAGCCGAGGGGAAGCCAGCCCTTGTTGCGCATCACGAGCTTGACGCCGTTGGCGTAAACGGCGGTCGCCGCACCCCCTTCGGGAGGGTAGTATTCCACCGGCTCTGTCAGGTCGGCATCGTTGGCCCACTGGCACAGATCCACGCAGTGTGAGCCCCACTCGAGAACGCCCCCGCCTACCATCCCGCCGCCCTTCTCGAAATTGAATGCATTGAGCAAACGGCGGTTGTACGGCCTCCAGGCGGCCGGTCCGAGGTAGAGATCCCAGTCCACCTCTTCCTTGGGGGGTTCGGGTTCCTCCGGGGCCCAACCGCTGCTGCCCGTCCCCATCCCCCCCGGATGTGCATAAAGGGTCTGCAGCTTGCCCAGCCTTCCACGGCGGGCCAGCTCCACCGCGAACGCGAAGTGAGGCAGATTGCGCCGCTGCATGCCTCCCTGGAAGACCCGACCAGTCCGGCGGAACGTCTCGGCGAGTGCCAGGCTCTGGACTATGGTCTTGGTGCACGGCTTCTCGCAATAGACGTCCTTGCCCGCCTTGGCGGATTCGATCGAGGCCACCGCGTGCCAGTTCGGCCCGGTTGCGATCAGCACCGCTTCGATGTCCTGACGCTCCAGCAGCTCCCTGAAGTCGCGGTACATCGCGCAGTCCTGGTTCCCATACTTGCCGTCCACCATCTTCTTGACGGCCTGGCGCCGGACGGCACGGACGTCGGCGACGGCCACAAACCGCACGTCCGGCTCCTGGAGGAAGCATCCAAGGTCGTAACCGCCGCGGTTCCCGATGCCGATGCCCCCCATTATGATCCGCTCGCCGGGCGGCGCCGCGCCTCCAAGACCCAGGGCCGTGGCGGGGATGCAGTGCGGGACCCCCAAGGCCGCACCCGCCGCCGCCAGACCCTGCTTGAGAAACCGGCGCCGACCAAGAACCTTGAAGTCTCTCACGGCATGATCCCTTTCACGCAGAACCCGGCTGTCCAGCAGCAGCCTGCATTCTATACGTCAGGCACGGCCCGCCAAACAGAATCAAGGGAATTCCACGCGACTTTCTACGATCCCGACGGCGTGGGCTTCAGGGGTCCGATGTATCCCCGGGCGATGACCATGTTGTCCAGGTAGAGATGTATGTCCTCCCGCGGCGTCTGAGTCGCCCCGCCGTGGTAGACGTTCACCCAGACGTCCTCGATCTTGAGCGAATCGAGGTCGCGAAATCGGATGTCCGTCTTCTCGAAGGCGGGCTGGCCGTCTATCCAACCCCGCAGCACCCCGTCGTTCCTGCCCTTATCCCCTCCCCGACCTGGTGTGTTGAGCTTCACGTACAGCTCCACGCAGTACCAGCGCCCGTGGTCAAGGCGGGGCTTGAACTCCCATTCGCTCCCATATCTTGCGCGCATGTCGGCATGGTAGCAGTAGAAGCCGATGGCGGTGGAATTTGAGTCCGGACGGCTGTGGAACAATCCCCTTGCCGACCAGCCGTCCCTCCCGTTGACGGGCCGGCCCCCCCACCCCGCCCGGCCGTAGGTCCCTCCGAATCCCGGCAGCTTGCCCCCGAAGGTGGCGTGCCTCCAGTCGGGGTCGAACCTCAGATAATAACGGAAATACAACTCCTCCGGCTCCGCACCCAGACTCGCGCGGGTCCGGAATCCGAAACTCGTCCCATAGTGGTCCCCGCGCAGGACGGTCACCCTCAGGCTCCGCCCCTTGCCGCCGAACACCTCCTTACCCTCAACAAGGTCGGTGTTTCTGGGTTGACGTGTTTCGCCCCACGCGCGCCACCAATCCCCTCTCTCGAAATCGCATGAAAGCAGGACGTCGCCGCGACCGGCAGGTTCACGCCCCGTCTGGGACGACAGGAAAGCAGCCAAAACGGACGACGCGAGAACCGCCGTACGGGCCATACCCAAGACGCCTCACCGGCCGAGCGCCATCGGCCGATGCCTCCATATCTAATACGCCGCACAGAGGTTATCCCGGCCTCATTCGCCCTCCAAGACCGGCGTACCGTCCCTCCAGCCGATCCGGACGCGGGAGATGTACCACGTCTTCCCGCGGTCGTTGTTGCCCTGGTAGAAGAGCCACGTCGTCCCCTCCGCGTCCTCGAAGACGCAGGGGTGCCCCGACTCGCATTCGTTCCAAGCGCCCCTGGGGCCGTTGGGCAGGAACGGCCGATCGGACAGGCGCCTCCAGGAGATCCCGTCCCGGCTCGACGCCACCCCGATCTGCTGGGGCTCGTTGTTGTAGGCGCCCGCGTAGAACATATAGAGCGTGTCCCCCCGGCGGCAGACCGTCGGCGCCTCGATGCACCGCTTCTCCCAGTCCAGCTCCGGCTTGAGGATCGGGCCGTCGGCGAGCGGCCTCCAGGCGTCGCGGCAGAACCCGGAGCGTAGGTCGGCCCCCGCCGCGCCCAGCATCTGAATCTTCATCCCCGGGTCGCGCGTGGCGAAGTAGAGAAGGAGCCGTCCGCCCACCGGAAACACCTCCGCGTCGATCGCCCGCCCCGCCGTCCAGCCGCCCGCCGGCCGGTAGACGGGATTCGTGGCGTCGCGGGTGAAGCGAAGCCCGTCCTCCGAGAAGGCGTGGCAGATCGCGTCTTTCGGCCCGTTGCCGTAGGTCTGGTAGAAGAGATGTATCTTCCCCTCCAGGACGATCGCGCCTGGGGCGCATATCCCTCTGCGTTCGCACTCCTGCTCGGGGAGCAACTCGCCCGCCTTCTCCCATGCCGCGAGGTCCCGGCTCGCGGCTATGCCGATGGCCCACCCGTCGCCGGCGCGGCCGTCGCCGAAGGGCGGGAGCGAATAGTACATCCAGTACCGGTCCCGGAAGCGGACCACGCAGGGATCCTTGGAGAAGGGACGGCCCCTCGACGCGTCGGCCCACTTCATCCGCGGTTGCGAAGGCTTCAGCAGGGGCGCCGCCTGCAGGATCACCTCCTTGGCGAACCTCCAGCCCCACTGGTCTTTCACCCGGCAGCGGTAAGCGAACCGCAGCCGGTCTCCACGGATATTGATCACGAAGAACCCCACGTCCCCATGTCCGTCGTTGATGCAAAGCCACGGGCGTTTCTCTCCTTCCGGCGCCCATTGGCGGACGCCCGTCCCCGTGTGGCCGTAAAGGTAGAGAATGACGTTGTACGGTTTCATGGCCTCATAGACCGCCCTCCAGTCATCAGTATGCCACCAGTCCGTGTCGAACCCGCAGTGGCTCATCAGCACCACGGGGCGGCCGCTGGCACCCACGTTCCTTGCGACGTCCTCCTTCAGGAACGACAGGGATCCCTGGGGATCGTGCCACGACGCGGAGTACTTGACCTTATCATGCTGCCTGTCGGCCGGATAGATGTTGAGTTGCACGAAGTGAACGTCATCCCAATCCCAAGAATAGTGAAGCCCATTCTCCGAAAGGTTCGCAATCAAGCACCTGCCCTTGCGCAACGCGTTCCTCTTCTTCAGCTCCGCCTGGAGACTGAATCCAAACCGCTCTCGTCCCACCGGCGGGCCGTCGTGATTGCCCCACCCCTCGAAGACCGGATACTTGAGAAGGCCATCGGTGCCGTCCAGACCGAAATCGGCCAGGAAGAATCCCCACTGCCGCGGTCCCTGCACCTTGCCGTCGAGCATGCGGTCCCCGTCGTCGATGATATCCCCCAGGACGACAACACCCCTGGGCGGGGAGATGGGACCGCCACCGAGCTCTCCGGGCCAGCGGACATCCGCGATCCCGTTCATCTGGACGACGGTCTCCCGGACGCGGAGATTCCGATCTTCGTTCTCGTAGGCGTCGTAGTGAGTGTCGGAGACGGAGAGGAATGTGACGCCCCGGGCAGGGCCGGTTTCGGACTGGACCGTCTGCAGCAGCTCCAAGAGGGCGATGACCAGGATCACTTGCCGGTTTCCTCCTTTGGGATGTTGAAGAAAGAGACCTCGGCCAGGTACCCCTTGAAGAATCCTCCGTCGAGACCGCGCCCCAAGAAGCCACACCGGAGGCCCAAGTCCCAGGGGCGGACGGCCATCCCGGAGTCCCTGCCCGCCGGCCTAAGGTCGCGCCGGGGCTCCACGTACTGGGTGCGGCCGTCGAGGCAGAGGCCCTCCCCCGGACGGATTTCCGGTTTCCCTACCAGGAGCCCGTGGGCCGCGCCGTGTGTGTCCCACGCCAGGAAGGGATGCGTCTTGGAGAAGTCATACTGAGCATAGAGTCCGTTAAGATCCGCGGCGGCGTCCACCTTCTTCTGGTCGTTGACGAACCAGTGAAACCAGACGCCCCGGCGCACATTCAGGGCGTCGGCGTCGTCGCCGTCCAGAACGGCCGTCCCGGAGACCTCGCGGTCGTCCCAGGAGACGGCCCGGCCCCGGAGGGTGGCGGTCCCAGAGATCCGGTTGCGGCCGGTGGCGTGGGCGTACTCGATGATCCGCGCCTTGCCGGAAACTGTGGCGCGCTCGGAAACCATGCCGTAGTCTGTCACGTGGGCGTCTTCGAACACCCGGGCTTGCCGGGGACAGGGTTACCTCGGTCATCCCGCGGCGGTTCACGGCGCTCCAGCGCCATGAGATCCAGCGGTTCAACCCCCTCCAGGCGGACTTCCCACGGGAAGGTCTCCTTGGACGCGCCCCGATAGTCGTCCTCGACGCGGATTTCCATCACCTTGGGGGTGGCGGCAACCACCAGGTAGAGTTCCTTTTCATCGGGGTTCAGGTTCATGGCGTTCCTCCCCCGGTTCCACATGGTGCTGTAGCGGGGTCTCCCATCAATCCTCACGGCAACACGGGAGAAGATGTCGTGACGCTCGTAGTCCCAAGCGACGCTGCGACGGGCCATCTTGCCCCGGTCGTCGGCCATTGATCGCGGCGCCGCCAGCTTCTCGGCCTTGTTCCAGATATAGTGCTTGTCATCCCCTTCCGCCCAGAGCTTCGTAACGAACTCATAGCCGAAGCCGGGTTATTCCTTGAGATGCTCGAATATCTGCCAGCAGCGGACGTTCACCCCGGGGGTTCCGGGCGGATATTCGGCCGGGAAGGGATTCTCGACGAACTCCCCCTCGGACCAGTACTCCGGATCGCCCAGCCAGCGGGATCGGTCCTTGGATCGTTCCACCACGATGGGCCGGTCTTCCTGCCATACGACAAGACGGTCGGGGTCGTCTATCGAGACGCCGCATGAGAGTTTCAGGTCGGTATAAACCTTGTTCGTATACGGCCCATAGGACCCGACCTCCTGGGCGAGGACCGCGGCCAGGGCGGCTCCCATAAGATGAGGAATCACGGGGTCTTTTCTCCTGGACGTTCGGCGATCCGGTCGCTGATCCGGAAATAGTCGAAATCCACGTGCCCGCCGGGTGTTCGTGTGGCGAAGTTGAACAGGGCGAATCGATAGCCCATGAAATGGGGCAGCGTATAGATCATCTTCAGCGGGCCGCCGATGGACGTCCAGGATCGTCCGTCCAGGCTGTAGAAGAAACGCCCGGTGTCCGCCCGGTTCCTGAAGTCGGCCTCGGCCCTCAAAAACACCCTCCCGGCCTTCAGCGGCACCCTCTGCATCTCGGAGGGAGCTCCGGTGCGGGCGCTGACCATCACCACATGACGCCCGCCGGCCTCGGCCTTCACGCCGGCGAATCCGTAATGCTTCTGCAGCAGCGCCAGCCCCGCGCAGTCACCGTCTTTCATGTGCGTCACGTCCAATGCCGTCTCGCCCGAGGACTGCGGGCCGAACGTGCGCTGGGTGAGGGTGTTGCGGGCCTGGAGGAAATCGGGAACCTGCCGGCCGGCGGTGATCCTCAGGAAACCTGGCCGGGCTCCAAGGGACCAGAAGCGAGGATCAGGATTGTGATTCCACTGCCAGACCGGCGGGAGATCCGGATCGCCCGGTCGGCGGTCGAACTCGTCGGAGGCCACGAGCCCCGGAATGAGCCCCCTGCCGGGGGGGAGATTCAGCGTCTCGGGCACCTTGCCTTCCACGCCCAAGACCGGCCATCCGTCCTCCCACCGTACCGGCACGAGGTAGGGGACGCGGCCTACCGCGCCGTAATCCCTGAAGAGGTAAGCGTACCACTGACCGGCGGGGGTGTCGATGAGCCCTCCCTGCGCGACACCCTGATCTTGCAGGGCGATACGTCCCTCGTACGGCCCGGCGATACTGTCGGCCCGGTGAACGATCACCGTGCGCATGCCGCCGCGCGGCCAGACGATGTTGAAGAGGTAATACTTCCCCCGGATTCTCCACATCTGGGAGCCCTCGGCGGGCAAACCGACGCCTGAGCCGGCCGGAGCGCCTGCGTTCTCCACGATCACCCGATCCAGACCCTGTGGTTTCGGCCCCGACAGGTCCTCGCTCAGCTCAAGCAATCGGAGGCGGCCGGCCCCGTGGATCATGTACGCACGCCCGTTGTCGTCGAAAAACAACGTGTGGTCATGCAGCGAAGGGCTGAAGGAGTTGGCGAGCCACGAACCTTTTTCAATGTCGCGGGTCCGGTAAACGTGCGTCCTGCCGGTGGTGGAGGAGAACGTGGTCGCATAGAACATCCCCTTGTGATGCCGCAGGCTGCTGGCCCAGGAGCCCGCCCCGTAGGCGTTCTTCCCGTCCTGGAGGTTCAGCGCCTCATGGTCGGCCAGGATGTCGTAGGCGTAACCGATCAGCCTCCAGTTCACCAGATCCTTGGATTTCATGATGGGCAGTCCGGGGCTGAGGTGCATCGTGGTGCTGCTCATGTAGTAGGTGTCCCCCACGCGGATCATGGACATGTCCGGCACGTCCGCGTGAATGATCGGGTTGCGGGCGGTTGGGGCCTGCGGCAGCCAAGCTATCAGGAGACCGGTGATCGCCGGGAAGCGCGCAAGGCGACCGGGCCTCGTCATTGTTCACTCGCCTGCCTCAGCGTGCGGATTCCGAATACGCCGCCCGCTATTGAACCGCGGTGTGCCTGGAACCTGACCGTGACGAGATCCTTCCCCTTCGTGAGCGTCTCGGTCAGGGGGATCTCGACGTCGAAGAACTCACTCGGCCTCGCGCCCTGGAGCCTCTGGGTGGCCACCTTCCGGCCGTCCACCAGGACGTCGAAGACGCGGCCCACGTCGCCGCCCCAGTAGGTACACAGCAGAATCGTCGGTCGTCCAGGGAGTACTTTGAGCCGGTAGCTGAACCATCCTCCCCCCGTGGCATGGCGCCACCGGCGTCCCAGATGCTCTCCGGATTCTGTGCGGTCCCCTTCCAGGCCGTGATCCGTTTCGGACTGTTGTTCTCCGATCCTGACCTCATCCAGGAGCCGGGCCTCCAACTCCTTGCGGGCCTTCTCTTCGGCCTCCAACCGGGCCTTCCGGCCCTGCCATTCGGCCTCCGTCAGGACCTTCCAATAAACGATGTGCCTTTGATGGTGAACGCGGAAGAACGGCCCAAGCGTCACGTCGGCGGGGCGGGCCAGGTTACGGGTTCTGAAGGACAGCGGCCTGTCGGGCAATGGCTCCAGGCGATCCGGGATGGACTTCGGATCTCCCACGAACGCGGGAGGCGCCGGCGTCGGAACGCGGTGGCGATCAGCCTGACCACGGGCGTAGAAAGAGATGCCGTCCAGACCATGATTGCCGAGCTCCCCGGCCAGGACAATCGGTCCGCAGAGGATGGCGACGACGGACGGGTCGTCCGGCATCGATTCCGTGCGTAGCCTCAACGGCAGGCGCGCCTCCACTCGGTCTCCGTCGCCCCACTCGCGATCCACGTTCAGGTACGTTCCGGGCCGGCCGCCGTCGAGGGCCACGCCGTTCACGGAGAGGGAGAATCCCTCGCCGGCCCACGAAGGCCGGCGTAGCCGCAGCGGAAACCGAGTCGGGGATCCGAGCCGCACAGTCAATCGTACGGCCTCCTCGTCCGGGAACCTCGTTTCCTGAAGGATCGCGATCCCTCTCTCCTTCCATGAAAGTCTGGAAGGGATGAAGAGATTGACGTAGATGGAATCGTCCGCGCCGCGGAAGTATATCGTGTCGGCGTATTTTGAGTGATTTTCCATGCCCGTGCCCACGCAGCACCAGAACGAGTCCAGAGGGGTGGAATAGGTCTTGAAATGGCCCGGCTTGAGGGACATGAGATAGACGAACATGCCCTCCTTCGGATCCTGCGATGCCAGGATGTGGTTGTAGAGGGCCCGCTCGTAGAAATCCATCGTCTCGGCCGAGGGTTCCCAGCCGAACAGGTGGCGGGTCAGCTTGAGCATGTTGTAAGTGTTGCAGGTCTCCGCCGTGCCTGGGCTCAGGTGCCGGGAGAACTGCTCGACGGGGAAAAAATGCTCGTGGTCGCTGTGGCCGCCGATGACGTACGAACGGTGGAGGGCCACCCGTTCCCAGAAGAAACTCGCGATGGCGCGGTACCGCCGGTCTCCCGTCAGCTCGTACTCCCGCGCGGCACCGACGATCTTGGGGATCTGGGTGTTGGCGTGGAGCCCGTTGAGGCGATCCTCCCGGCGGCCCAACGGATCGAATATGAACTTGTGGTCGAACGCCTGCGCCAGCCGCAGATGCTCTGGATCCTGCGTGACGGCGTAGAGATTGGCCAGGACCTCGTTCATGCCGCCGAATTCGTTCATCAGGGCCTTCCGCATCTGTTCGGGCGCAAGCCTATCCACACGGGATTTAATCCAGCCGGCCTTCTTCCTGAGTATTTCGAGGGCCAAGGCGCTCCCAGCCAACAGATGCATGTCGAGAAGCCCCGCCATGATCTTGTGCAGCGTATAGTAGGGGGCCCAGACCCTCTGCCCTTTCTCGACTCGGTCGATGAAGGATTCAGGGAACGCGGACAGATAACCCGCCCCGGAACCCTTGGAGGCGAGGGCTTCCTGGACCTTCGCCAGCTCCGCTACGATGTAGTCCCCCTTCCCCTTGAGCACCTCGTCGCGTTCGTGGGCCCACATGAGTGCGCAGGCGCTCAGGTAGTGTCCCAGGCTGTGGCCGCGCAATTCGCAGCCGGGCGATTCCCACCCCCCCAGGGGTTCGGCCCCGCTGGGGAGCCCCGCGTTCAGCCGGAACGTGTGCAGGAGCCTGTCCGGATCGAGGCTTCTGAGATATTTCTGGTTGCGGGCCATGGCCTCCTTGAACGGCCCGTCCAAGAGGCGGACGGTACCGGGAGGAAACGGCCGGGCCGCAGGCTCATCGCGGGTCCAGGGCGCGACCGCCGAGGCCAGCGAGGCGGCAACGAGCGCCGTCATCATCTTCGCCTCCGGTCATGATCGGATCTTGAACCGCATGATGGTCACCGAGTTCGCCGGAAACTTATGGGTGAAATCCTCCGACGCGCCTTCGATCGTCCCCGCCGCGGGCGCCACCTTCATCGGTTGCTCGAGAGAATTCTCGTCAAGGGGGTTCTCCGAAGTCAGCACCGTGACGGCGGCCTGCCTGTGAATACCTTTCAGCCCGCGCATACTTATCCTGGTGACCATCGGTGCCTCGGCGACGTTGACTACCTTGAGGACGATCTCCCCCGTCGCCCTCACCCGCCCCGCCACCACGTGCAGCGGGTCGAGAGGCGCCGCGCTGTAAGCGACATCGTGGACCAGCTTGTTGTCCAGGAAGCAACGTATTCTGGACCCCTGGATCTCTATCCTGACATCGTACCAGCGACCGGTTTCGATCCGGCCCGGCACCTCTCCGCCGAGGATCGACTTGCCGCCGTTCTCGCACACCTCGATAGCGTGTTTCCTGTTCCCCCATCCGCCGAGGTTCCACCAGATCCAGTTGTTATCGTCGCGCACGAGGAACATCACCAGGAACCCCTCAGCCCCGCCGATCTTGCGGGCCTTGAGCGTCAGCGTATAGTCCTGCCATGAAACGTGGCCCGCGGTGATGCGGCAGTCGTCCTCGCCGGAGGTCTGCCTGAGGGCGCCGTCCTGGACCGTCCAGTCCCCCTTGAACGGTTTCCACGGCCTCGTCCCCGAGGAAAAGTCGCTCCCGAACGCGACGCCCGCCGCCGTGGTCACCTTCACGTCCTTGTACTCGGCCTGGGTCAACCACGTCCCCAGCCCGATCTTGCCCCGGACCTGGACCGGCGGCAGGGACAGCGACGCCCCCACCTCGATCGGCAGCACCAAGTCCGCGCGGTTCTCGCTGAACATCTTCTGGACGTAATATGCCGGCGTGCCGAAGACCCTGTAGCCGTCGAAATTGATCAGATCAGGGCTCCACCGCTTGTGGTTCAGGTTCGCAAAGAGCGGCGCGTACGAGGCCATGACCACGACATCCGAATTCCGTTCCATGCCGGTCATGAAGGCCGCCTCGCCTATGGCGGCCCTGAGGTTGCCGTGTCTGCCGGCACCGCGGGTGACGGCGTACTCCCCAACGTAGATCTTGGGACCCTTCCTGTCGTAGCCGTCGTACTTCCGGGCGTTGCGAATGAAGAAGCCGGGGTCGTTGTAATAGTGCTCGTCCAGTATCTCGATCGGCCTGCTGGTGGGCCTGCCGTGCCAGTCGTTGGCAACGATGTTGACCTGCGGGTATTTCGCCTTTATCGCGTCGTAAAAGAGGGCGTACCGTTCGTTGTAGGCGGGCCCGCCGTTCTCGTTGCCGATCTCGATGTACTTCAGGTTGAACGGCGCGGGATGTCCCGCCTTCGCGCGCCGGGATCCCCAAGGGCTGTCGGGAGGCCCGTTGGCGTACTCGATGGCGTCCAGCGCGTCCTGGACGAACTCGCCCATCCGGTCCATCGGGACCACCTCCTTGTGCGACATCCCGCAGTTAATGACGAACAGCGGCTCGGCCCCTAGGTCCTCGCACAGCTGAAGGTATTCGTGGAAGCCGAGGCCGTTGGTCGAGACGTAACCCCACAGGTTGGGTTGCGTGCGCCTCAGGGCGGGATCGCCGATGGTCTGTTTCCACCGCAGGGCCTCCGCCATCGTGTTGCCTTCCACCCAGCAACCGCCGGGGAAACGTACGAACGAGGGCTTCAGATCCAGCAACATTCGCATCAGGTCTTCACGGAAGCCGTGCCCCTTGAACGTCTTGCGGGGGAACAAGGAGACCATGTCGAGCCATACCGTGCCGGCGCCCGCGGCCGACAAGACCAGCCTCGCCTTCGGATCGGTCCCACGCGAAACCAGCGCGGCGCAGAACTTTTTCCAGCCTGATCCCAGTCCCTCGATCCTCGCCTCCGCATAAACCTTGCCTTCGGCGCCCTCAAGCGCGGCGGTAAGGGGTCCCGAAAAGCCCTCCCCCGCGCGGGCGTTGAAGGAAAGGTCGTACGTCTCGCCCTCCCGGACGGCGATGCCCCACCATCCGCCGTTGGAGACGCCGGAGCGCGCCTGGCCGGGCTGGAGCGTGACTTTCAGCGACCTCCTGTTGAACTCCCCCTCCGGCCACCCCGCGTCGAAGGAAAGCGTCGCCGAGATCGCCGTCCAGTGCACGGGCCCCTTGTCGGAGTCCTCGAAGCTCCGGTTGCGGACCAGCTCCGCGTAGATTCCCCCGTCGCCGGCGCAGTTTATCTCCTCGAAGAAGAGACCGTACAGCGTGGGGCTGACGGGCGTACCTTGGGCGTCGGCCCGGACGGTGATCGACGCGGTGCCGGCCGCCCGCGGATCCTGCGCCAGCGCCGCCGGCGCAACCAGAAGCCATACGATCACGCCCATACTCCTCTCCTTTCGTGAATTCAATTCACCTTCCACTCCATGACGCCGGCCGAAAGGTCCGGCCGCAGCTGCACCTCCAGACGGAGGGCGTCCGTCATGACCGGCTTGAACGTGACGACGTTGAACTTGTCCTTCTCGAGGCCGTACCCGCTCGGCTCCTCGACCGGGCGCCATTCGCCGTCTTTCCTGTAAAGGATCCGCCAGGATTGCGGGAGCCCGCAACCGCCCCCTGTTGGCGTGTCGTCGAACCAGTAGATCTCGGCCCGCGACACGACCGCCGGGGCCTTGAACTCATATTGGACCCATTCGGTCCGGTTCTTGTGAGGCCACCAGTCCAGCCACGCGACGTCATGATCGTTCGAGTGGGCGGGTTCGATCTGGTCGTTCACTCCCCGGATGTCGGCGTGGACGTAGGAGGCGGTGACCCTTGCCTCGGACGCCAGGGTGGGAGGACGCCGGGGCCGCGCGGCCGAGGGGTCCGCTGCGATCCAGACCGCCATGGGTCCCTTGTCCCGGTGCGCCCAGGCGTAATAAGGAATCGCCACGGCCTCGGCCGGCTCGGTCGACAAGGCGCCTTCATCCGTCACCCTGGCACGCTTCGCCTTGCCCTTGAGGATCGTCACCCCTTGGAGCAGATCCGCCCGGTGTTCCGGCTCGAACGCCGATTCGGGACCGATCACAAGGTCTTCGACCCTTCCCCCGTTGTCGGCCCCTTCGAAGCAGTAGACGACGGGGCCTCTCTCCAGCGCCACGCGGCCTCGGTCGGCGACCACCTTCTCGTGGGCGGCCACGCGGCGCACGGGCATCGAGAAATCCAGGGCGACGGAATCCCCCGCCGCCCACCGGCGCCTGATCGGAACGTATCCCCGTTCAACGTCCGCAACGGCGCTCTCGCCGTTGACCGCCACCATCCACGAGGGCTTCAGCCCGTCGGCGTAACGGTAAAGGTTGCTCGGGACGACCTCGTTGCGTGCCCATCCCGGGACGCGGAGGCGCAGCGTGAATGTCACGGGCCTCTCCGGCGTCACGGCGATGACCACTTTCCCTTCCCACGGGTAACGCGTCTCCTGCGTGAGCGCGACCTTAGTTGCGCCGATCCCCATCGAGGCGCAGCCGCCGGCGTAAAGGTTGACGAATATCTCGTCGTCGCCGCGGATCGCGTAGACGTATCCGGGCAGAGAAGGCATGAACCGCACGACGTTGGTCGGGCAGCACGCGCACCCGAACCAGGGCGAGCGCGAATAGTTGCCTGGGGACGCCAGCGGGTTGGGATAGAAGAAGCGGTCGCCTGAGAGGGCCACGCCGGAGAGGAAGCCGTTGTAAATGATCCGCTCCAACACGTCGGCGTATTTCGCATCCCCGTGGAGGAGGAACATGCGGTGGTTCCACAGGGCCATCGCGATGGCGGCGCACGTCTCGTTGTAGCAGCGGTTGGGGAGCTCGTAGGGCGGGCCGAACCCCTCATGTCCTCCTATCGATCCGACGCCGCCGGTCAGGTAGAGCTTGGTGGAAACGGTGCTGATCCACAGGCGGTCGACGGCCGCGCGATGGGCATCCTCCCCGGTGAGGGCAGCCACGTCGGCCACGCCGGCGTAGAAGTAGCCGGCCCGGACGGAGTGCCCGACCGGTTCCGTCTGTTCGAAGACCGGCTTGTGGTCCTGGGAGTATTCCCCATAGAGCTTGTGTCCTCGCGGGTTTCCGCGCTCGTCGACGAAGAATCTGGCAAGCCGAAGATACCGCTCGTCGCCGGTGGCCCGGAAGAGCTTCGCCAGTCCGATCTCGATTTCCTGGTGGCCGGGCACCTCGCCTCGTTTCCCCGGGCCGAAGGTTTCCAGGATCAACTTCGCGTTCCTCACCGCGACGTCGAGCAGGTTTTTCTTGCCGGTGGCCGCGAAGTGCGCGGCGGCCGCTTCGTACAGGTGGCCCGCGTTGTACAGCTCGTGGCTTGATCTCTCGAACTCCCACCTGCGCGGGCCGGCGAGGGTCTTGGCGCACTCCTCCGGGGTCATCAGGCGCCGGGCGGTATAGAGGTAGCCGTCGGGTTCCTGCGCGGCGGCGATCTTGGATATGAGGTCGTCCAGGTACTCATCCAGCTCGGGATCGTGGCGCAGGGCCAGCGAGTAGGCCGCGCCCTCGATGACCTTGAAGACGTCGGAATCGTCGAAGGGGATGCCCTTGAACTTGCCGGGCATCAGGCCAGCGGCCTTGGCGAAGTTGTCGATCCGGCCCGTCTCCTCGCACTTGCGGAGGCACGCCGGCAGCGTGACCTTGCGGTTCGTCTCCATCCGCGGCGCCCAGAAAGAGTCGTTGAAGACGACCCGCGTGAACGGGACCGGCCGGATGGTGTAGTCGCGCGGCGGCGGGGCGTCCTGAACGAACAGGAAGCCCAGGATGGGAACGAGCTTGCTCATGAGCGGACCTCCGAGTATGACACGACGGTTTCGGAAGCGGCGGCCGCGCCCTCGCCGAGGCGCGGGATGAGTATGTGGCTAAGCGCGGCGGAGACAAGACCGGCCATACGCCTGCGCGGGGCCGCCTCGCAGGTCACCTCGCCGAATCGGGCCCACATGGAGCCTTGGATTACCGCCCCGCTGAGGCGCTCCATGACCGTGCCGGGGAGTTCGGTAAGGCAGCCGGTCACGACCACCTTGCGGAGGCCGAGGACGTTCAGGGCCGCGGCTATGGCGGCCGCCGCGGCGTCGAGCGCGGAAGCCAACCATGGGCTGAGGCCGCGCTCCGACACGCACTCCACCAGCGCCTGCCACGTGACCCGCCCGCGGCGGCCCCGGTCGGCGGCGAATCCCGCCAGGAGTCCGGGCCTTGAGGCCAGGGTTTCCATGCAGCCCCGCGCGCCGCACCCGCAGGGCCTGCGGTTGCCCAAAACGGGCACATGTCCCAGTTCCCCGCTCAACGGCAGCGGGCCGGTCAGAAGCCTCCCTCCCACCACGGCGGCGCCGCCGACGCCGTCTTCGAAATCCACCAGGAGGAAGTCGCCCGCGTCGGGCACCGCCGCCAGATGGCCCAGCGCCAGCGCCCTTATCTCCTGCACCAGCCTGATCGGTGCCTTCCAGATGGAGCCGACCACACCGGCCAGATCGGCCTTCTCCGTCCAGTGCAGGTTGGGAGAGAAGATCACCCGCCCGCGGTCCTCGTCCACGACGCCGGGTACGCTGAGGAGCACTGCTTCCACGGAATGACGGGGCAGTCGCAGGGCGGCGGCGGCCAGTCCCCTCGCCCAGGCCTCCTGGGAACCCCCCGTGGAGATCTCCACCGGCCAGACGTCCCCGCCCTCCACTCCCACCGGCAGGAGGGCCAGATGCGTCCGGCGGGCGCCGATCTGGAGGGCGATGATGCGCGGACGGCTCCGATCCAGACGGAGCGCCCGACCGGGACGGCCCATCCTCGGGGCGTCGCCCTGATCATTTCGGACGGTCTCCTCCAGGAGGCCCGCCTCCAGCATCTCGTCGGCGATGTGCCCCACGGTGGGCGGGCTCAGGCGCGTCGCCTTGGCCAGCTCCGCCCTCGAGGCCGCCCCAATCCTCATCAGCGCATCGACCATCTGATGCTGATGCAGCCGTCTGAGCGCGGAAGGCGGAGCCATGGCCGGCCTCTCGAATTATTTAATTAACTTCATTAACTAATACGCCCCATGCCCCCTCCCCGTGGGCAAAAATCTTGCGGCGCCGTGGGGAGGTGGACTCGGCCCGCGCGCTTATGGTAAATAACCCACTTCTGTCGGGAGGGACGGCCATGGTCATTCCGCGATGGGCTGCGGCGTTCTCAGCGGCGGCGATCCCGCTCCTTGCGGCGGCGTCCCCCCCGCGGGGCGCCGCGGAGAACTGGATCAAGCTGTTCAACGGCCGGGATCTCTCCGACTGGAAGGTCAAGATCGCCGGGCACGAGCTCGGGGACAACTACGCAGACACGTTCCGGGTGGAAAACGGCGTACTGCGGGTCTGCTACGACAAGTATCCGGGAAAGTTCCAGAACAAGTTCGGGCACATATTCCACAAGGACGAACACTCGAACTACCGCCTGAGGGTGGAGTACCGCTTCGTGGGCGAGCAGCTACCCGACGGGCCCGGCTGGGCCTTCCGAAACAGCGGGATAATGATCCACGGACAGGCGCCGGAGACCATGACGAAAGACCAGTCCTTCCCCGTCTCGATCGAGGTTCAGCTGCTGGGGGGCGGGGGATCGGGACAGCGCCCGACCGCGAACCTCTGCACGCCGGGGACGCACGTGGTATACGAGGGGAAGCTCTACACGCCCCACGTGCTCAACTCCAAGTCCAAGACCTACCACGGCGACCAGTGGGTCACCGTGGAGGTGGAGGCCCGCGGCAGGTCGGTCAAGCACATCGTCAACGGCCAGGTGGTGCTGGCCTACACCGACTGCCAGCTGGACGACAAGGATCCGGACGCCCAGAGGTTGTTGAAGGCCGGGAAAGAAAGGATGCTCAAGGGCGGCACCATCTCGCTCCAATCCGAAAGCCACCCGGTGGAGTTCCGCAAGGTAGAGCTGATGAAACTGGAGAATTGATCCCGGCTATTTTCACTTGCCCCGTCCGGCGGTTCGGTGCAAACTGTCGCTCCGCGCGGCGGGGAGGATCATAAGGTCATGAGCGTTCTCAAGCTGGCCATTCCGAAGGGGAGCCTCGAGGCATCAACCATCGAGCTCATGGGAAAGGCGGGATGGAAGGTTGCCGCTTCGGCGCGCAACTACCATCCCCAGATCGACGACGACGAGATATCCTGCATCCTCCTGCGCCCGCAGGAGATGCCGCGCTACATCGAGCGGGGGAAGATCGATGCCGGAATCTGCGGCAAGGACTGGGTGCTGGAGAACGACGCGGACGTGCAGGTGGTGGCGGACCTCACCTACAGCAAGCACCACCTGGTCCCGGTGCGGTGGGTCCTCTGCGTCCCGTGGGATTCCCCCGTAAAGTCGGTCAGGGACCTTGAGGGATGCACCATCGCGACGGAGCTGATCAACACCACCCGGAAATACCTGGAGCGGAACGGCGTCAGGGCCGCCGTGGAGTTCAGCCACGGCGCCACCGAGGTGAAGCCCCCCGAACTGGCCGACGCCATCGTGGACGTGACGGAAACCGGCAGCTCGCTGCGCGCCCACAAGCTCCGGATCGTAGACACCGTGTGCGAATCGGTGACCCAGCTGGTGGCCAACCGCGGCGCGTGGGCGGACGAGGCCAAGCGCCGAAAGCTGGAAAGCATAGGGCTGCTGATGCAGGGCGCGATCCGGGCCAGGGAGATGGTGGGGTTGAAGATGAACGTCCCGCCCGGGGCCAGAGAGGCCGTGCTGGGTCAGCTGGAGTCCCTGGGCAGCCCGACGCTGAGCCCGCTGGCCCGCGAGGGCTGGTGCGCCATAGAGGTGGTGATCGCCGAGTCGAGCGTCCGCCGGCTCATCCCGGAGCTGCGCCGCGCGGGCGCCACGGGGATAATAGAGTACCCCCTCAACAAGGTGATCCCGTAGGGGCGCTACGGCCTCCACCACGCGTCGATGAGCACCCGCAGCCTGGCCGCCGTCTCGGGCCTCTCCGCGACCACATTCTTAGACTCTCGCGGATCGGCCTTCAGATCATAGAGCTCGACGGGACCGTCAGGATGCGGCACGATAAGCTTCCACCACCCCGAGATCGCGCAGCGCGAAAGAAGGTTGGCCTTCGGATCCCGGACGTCCACGGCGTCGTGGGTGTACCGCGCGCTGAAGACGGCCTCGCGCGCGGCCGCCGCCGCCTCGTCCAGGAGGTTCACCCCCTGCAGCCCAGGCCCGGGCTTCAACCCGCAGGCCGCCAGCACCGTGGCGGCGACATCCACGGCGCTCACCGGCGTCAAATCGTCCCGCCGCGGCCTCGCGCGGGCCGGCCAGCTGACGATGACGGGCGTGCGGATCCCCTCGTCGTAATGGTTCCGCTTCGAGCGGGAACCGAAACCCGGCCCGTCCTCCAGCTGCGTCCAACCGTTGTCGGCGAGGTACAATATGAGCGTATTTGCGGCCAACCCCTTCCTTTCCAGGTAGTCGAAGAGCTGCCCGCAGGTCTCATCGAACCATTCGATCATCGCCCAGTACCGGGCCACGTGGATCGAACCCGTCAAGTCCTTGTACTTGCCGATGATCCTCTCGGGCGGGTCGTGCGGCTGGTGCGGAAGCATCGGGGCGTACCAGATGAAGAACGGCCTCCCGCCGGCGCCATCGATGAATTCGAAGATCGGCTTCATCGTCCTGCGCCCGATCTCCAATCCCTTATCCCCGTGCCTGCCTCCGCGCCCGGCGTCGCCGTGGGTCATTCCCCGGTCGAAACCGCCGGTGTCGAAGCCGCCGCCCCACCACTTGCCGGTCTGGAGGCTTACGTACCCCAGCGGGGCCATCAGGCGCGGCAGCATGGGGGCCCGCCGGTAGAGCTTGAAGATCTCCTGGCGCTGGGACTCGACCTCCCGGCTCAGCCACGCCACCTTCCTCGGCATTCCTTCGGGCATCTTAGGATCGTTGCAGGTGATCCCGTGCTGGTGCGGATGCAAGCCCGAAAGGATGGATGCCAGCGAAGGACAGCACAGCGGCGCCGCGACATAACCGCGCGTGTAGACGACGCCGCGGGAGGCCAAACGGTCCAAGTTGGGGGTCTTGACGACCGGATGGCCCATGAATCCGTAGTCGGCCCACCCATGGTCGTCGGAGATCACCAGGATCACGTTGGGAAGCCTCCCGGAGGGCTCGTCCTGCGTTACCCCTGCGCCGCCCAGGAGGCATACGAGAAAGGGTATCATCCCCACCGCACTTCTCTCCGACACATGCGATCCACATGCTACCTCGAGGACCCGCCGGCGTCAGGACTTTTTTGACCCGCCGCGCGGCCGGCGCGTATAATGCCGGCACTTGCCTGCGGAGGGACCGATGAAACGAGCTCTCGCTGTCGGCCTGGCGCTCCTGGCGGCCACGTGCCCCGCCGGCTGCGGCGAGGCCCCCATGAAGGGCAAGCCCAGGATCGCGCTGGTCATGAAGTCCCTGGCAAACGAGTTCTTCCTCACCATGGAGAACGGCGCCCGCGAGCACCAGAAGGTCCGGGCGGACGAGTACGAGCTCCTCCCCAACGGCATCAAGGACGAGACCAGCGTCCTCCAGCAGGTCGAGATCGTCGAGCAGATGATCGCCCAAGGGGTGGACGCCATAGTCCTGGCGCCGGCGGATTCGAAGGGGCTCGTGAAGGTATGCAAGAAGGCCCTGAACGCCGGCATAACCGTCGTCAACATCGACAACAAGCTCGACGCGGAGGTCCTGGCCGGCCAGGGCCTGAAGATCCCCTTTGTGGGGCCCGACAACCGCGAAGGCGCCCGCCTCGCCGGCGAGTACCTGGCCCGCAGGCTGAAGCCGGGCGACGAGGTCGTGATCATCGAGGGACTTCCGGGCGCCTACAACGCCATCCAGCGCAAGCTGGGCTTCGAGGACGCCATGAAGGCGGCGGGAATGAAGATCGTCAAGTCGCAGTCCGCCGAGTGGCACACGGAGAAGGCCAACCAGGTGGTGGCGGCGCTCATCCCTTCCCTTCCCAACCTGAAGGGCATACTTTGCGCCAACGACAACATGGCCCTCGGGGCGGTGGCCGCGCTCAAGTCCGCCGGCAAGTCCGACCAGGTGCTGGTGGTCGGCTTCGACAACCTGCAGGCCGTCCAGCAGCTGATACGGGAGGGCAGGATGCTGGCGACGGTGGACCAGCACGGCGACCGGCTGGCCGTCTTCGGCATAGAGTACGCGCTGGAGATCATAAGGACGAAAAAAGTGCCGGAGGACAAGAAGACCCCGGTGGATCTGATCACCCGGGAGACCCTCAAGTAACCGGCCCACTGCCCGTTTGAGCGATGACCCAGGACGCGCCTTTGCTGGCGGCGGAACGCCTGCGGAAATCCTACGGGGCCACGGCGGCGCTGGATGGGGCGGATCTTGAGCTGCGGCCCGGCGAGGTGCACGCCCTAGTCGGCGAGAACGGCGCCGGCAAGAGCACCCTGGCGCGCATCCTCGCGGGACTGGTCCGCCCCGACGGCGGGACGATGACCTTCATGGGCGGGCCCTACGGCCCCCGCTCCAAGCACGAGGCGGAGGCGCTCGGCGTCCGCATGGTGATGCAGGAACTGAACGTGATCGGCACCCTCACCGTCGGCGAAAACATATTCATCGACCAGATGCCCCACCGCCTGGGCTGGATAGATTACCGCCGCATGAACCGGCAGACGCGGGAGCTCATGGCCCGGCTGGGCCTGGAGGGGCTCGATCCGGAGCGCCCAGTGAGGACCCTCGGCATCGGACAGCAGCAGATGGTGGAGATAGCCGCCGGCCTCTCCCGGAGCTGCCGGGTGTGGATACTCGACGAGCCCACCGCGGCGCTCACGGACGCCGAGACGGAAAGCCTCTTCGCCCAGGTGAAGCGCCTCCAAGCCGACGGCGTGGGAATACTCTATATCTCCCACCGGCTGGAGGAGATCAGGCGCATCGCCGATCGGATCACGGTCCTCCGAGACGGCCGCGTCGTGGCGTCCCACCGCACGTCGGAAGTGGCCCTGGACGACATCGTTCGGGAAATGGTGGGACGCGTCCTTGGAGAGGGGTTCTCCCGGGCCCCTGCGGCTCGTGGCGAACTCGCCCTGCGGGTGGAGGGCCTCTGCCGCGGCGAGGCGGTGCGTGACGTGAGTTTCGAGGCGTTCCGCGGCGAGATACTGGGTTTCGCGGGCCTGATGGGCTCCGGCCGCACCGAAACCATGAGGGCGATATTCGGCGCCGACCGGCCCGACAAGGGCGCGGTCTACCTGGGCGGATCCCCCCGCCCGGCGAGGATATCGACCCCCCGCGACGCCGTCAGGCGCGGCCTGGCGCTGCTGACGGAGGACAGGAAAGGACAGGGCCTGCTGCTGCCGCTTTCGATCGCGGCCAACACGACGATCACCAGGATGGAAGAAGTATCGGGCAAGGGCGGACTGATATCAGCCGAGGCGGAGCTCGCCGCGGCCGAGCGCTTCATCAGGACCCTCTTGGTCCGCTGCTCCGCGCCGGACCAGGCGGTCGCCGAGCTCAGCGGGGGCAACCAGCAGAAGGTGGTGATCGCCAAGTGGCTATTCCGCGACTGCGACGTGCTGATATTCGACGAGCCGACGCGCGGGATCGACGTGGGCGCCAAGTTCGAGATATACCAGATACTGGCCGACCTGGCGGCGAAGGGCAAGGCAGTCATCGTCGTCTCCTCCGATCTCAAGGAGCTCATGACGATCTGCGACAGGATCGCGGTGATGTCGGCGGGGAGGCTTGCGGCCGTCTTCCGCCGGGGCGAATGGAGCCAGGACGGCATCATGAAGGCCGCGCTCAGCGGGTACGTGGCGGGATACGCCCGGGGGGCGGCGAATTGAAGAAGATCAGGATCGGAGCCGCCGGCGAATACCTGGGGATGGTCGCGGCGCTGGCGATCCTCCTGGCGGTCTTCGGCCTCACCACGAGAAATTTCTTCACCTGGTCCAGATTCCTCACCATCGTCAACCAGAACGCCTACGCGATGGTCCTCGCCCTGGGAATGACCTACGTGCTGATCATCCGTGAGATAGACCTCTCGGTGGGATCGGTGCTCGCCCTCAGCCACGCCGTCCTGGGGGTGTTCATCAGCGATTTCGGGATGCCGCTTGCGGCGGCGGTCGCGGCCTCTGTGGCGACCGGGGCGGCGTGCGGCCTGCTGAACGGCCTGGTCACCATCCGGTGGAGCCTGCCGTCGTTCATAACGACGCTGGGCATGCTCGAGATGGCCCGTGGCGGCGCTTATCTGATCACGGGCACCCGCACGAAGTATCTGGGAACTTCCATCGGCGCCATCGACGAGGCCTCGGTGCTCGGGATCCGCATCGCGTTTCTTGTCGCGGTCGTCCTGGTGGCGATAGGACAGCTCGTTCTGTCGCGCACCGTCTTCGGCCGCTACATGGTCGCGGTGGGCACCAACGAGGAGGCGGTCCGGCTTTCGGGGATCGACACGCGTCCTATTAAGCTGGCGGTCTTCACCATTTGCGGCGCCCTTGCGGGGCTCGCGGCGGTGGACGTCAGCTCCCGCCTCAGCACGGTGGACCCCAACGCGGGCAAGGGTATCGAACTGGAAGCAATAGCCGCCGTTGTCGTGGGCGGGACGAGCCTCATGGGAGGGCGCGGATCCGTGGTCAATTCCTTCTTCGGCGTCCTCATATTCGCGGTGTTGCTGTCGGGACTCGTCCACATGAACGCCGGCGAACCCACCAAGAGACTGATCACGGGGGTCGTGATCGTGGCCGCCGTGATCCTCGATTACTACAGGACTCGCCTGGGAAAGGACGGCAGGTGACCGGACGTATCGTGGTGGTCGGCAGTCTCAACGCGGATTTCGTGGTCCGCGCCGGGCGGGTTCCAGCCCCCGGTGAAACGATCACCGGCGAATGCTTCGCGACATTTGCCGGCGGCAAGGGCGCCAACCAGGCATACGCGGCGGCCAGGCTCGGTGGCGCCGCCAGCATGGTCGGTCAGGTGGGCAACGACGCGCAGGCGGATTTCCTGCGGGGCAACCTGACCAGGCCGGGCGTGGATGTCTCCCACGTCTCCGGCGATCCGAGGGTATCCAGCGGGACAGCGTTCATTATTATCGATTCCTCCGGACAGAACCGGATCATCATTGTGCCGGGATCGAACGGCACCTTCACCCCCGACAAATTGGAGACAAGCCGCGCCCTCATTGAATCGGCCTCGATAGTCCTCCTGCAGCTGGAGATCCCCATGCCCACCGTGGCGGCGGCGGCGGCGATAGCGCACCGGGCCGGCGCGCGGATCATCCTGGATCCAGCCCCGGCCGCGCCGCTGCCGGAGGAACTGTTGCGCCACTCGGACTACGTGACCCCCAACGAGACGGAACTGGCGATCCTGACGGGGACTACGCCCCGCGAGTCGTTGCCGCGCGAAGAGGCCGCCCGCCTGGCCCGCACCCTGGTCGGGCGCGGCGCCAAGAAGGTGGTGATCAAGATGGGCGCCGCCGGCGCGCTCCTGGCCGAGGAGTCCCGGGAACACTTCTGGCCCGCGCGGCGCGTCAAGGCCGTCGACACGACGGCGGCGGGCGACGTCTTTAACGGCGCATTCGCGGTGGCGCTGGCCGAGGGCAGGACCGAGGAGGAGGCCGGCGCCTTCGCCTGCGCCGCGGCGGCGATATCGGTCTCGCGGCCCGGGGCCCAGCCCAGCATGCCGGACCGCCGCGAGGTGCTGACTCTCCTCGGAAACCCCTGAGGGGGGCCGGCAGGCGTATTACATCAGGCGGGTAATCCTGGGAGGGATCACATGGATATCGAACGTCGCGAATTCATGGCGGCGGTCCTGGCGGTATTCGGGACCCGCGGCGGCGACCCGGCGGCGCTCATGCGGCGGGCGGGCATCAAGGTCGGCGGCTGCGACTGGAGCCTGCGGAAGGAGGGAAACCCCGAATCATTTTCCGTTGCCAAGGAGGCCGGCCTGGACGGCGTTGAAGTCTCCCTCGGGAAGGGAACCGACAGGCTCCCCATGACCGACCCGGATCGCCAGAAACTGTTCCTGGATGAATCGCAAAAACACGGCATGGCCATCCCCTCCACCTGCCTGGAGATACTGCACCGCGACAACCTCAAGGCGCACCCCAAGGGTCCGATGTGGGTCGAGCAGGCCATAGAGTGCACCGCCGCACTCAAGGCGAAAGTGATACTGCTCCCGTTCTTCGGGAAGCAGGCGATCAACGAGCGGGCAGAACAGGAGGCCGTCGCGGAACGGCTGAAAGTCCTGGCGCCGAGAGCCGAAAAGGCGGGAGTCATTCTCGGACTCGAAAACACCATCTCCGCCGAGGACAACGCCTGGATCCTCGACCAGGTCAAGTCGCCCGCGGTCCAGGTATATTACGATTCCGGCAACTCCTTCCCGAGGTTCGACATATATAAGGAAATAGCCTGGCTCGGGAAGGAACGTATCTGCCAGATTCATCTCAAGGACGGCGGCGCGCTGCTGGGACAGGGAAAGATCGACCACCCCCGGCTCATCGAGACGATACTGAAGACGGGATACACCGGCTGGCTGATGCTGGAGACCTCCTCGCCCCTCGGCGTGAAGGAATCCTTCTCGACCAACGCATCCTACGTGCGCAAGCTGGTCGATGAGAAGAGCAGGTAGGACCGCGACAGCCTCACCCCAGCCGCGCAACAGAGACTCGAGGAACTAATCCGTTACGGCCTCGAAGGGGTCCGCCGCCGCGGCGTGAAGCCAGGATACACCAACATATTTCTCATGCACTGCTGGAACCTGATGGCCATCGGAGAGGCCACCGACCGGCCCGATGCCGCCCAGGAAGGTTACAAAGCCCTGGACGACTGGCTTCTTCATACATCCAGGAACGGCATATCCGAATACCTCAGCCCGACATACTACGGCGTCGATCTGGAATGCCTGGGGTTGATCGCACGGCACATCAAGGATGAGAGCGCCCGGGAAAAGGCCGAGAAGGCGCTGCGCCTCTTCTGGACCGACATCGCCGCCAACTGGTTCGAGCCCTGCGGTCGACTGGGCGGCGCCCACAACCGGGACTACGATTACCTGACCGGACACGGCATGCGGGACCGGCATATCAGGGCGGCAGGATGGCTGCCGCCGGCGCCCACGGGGACCATGGACGAGCTGTGCAAATGGATTCCTCCTCCCTCCATCGTGTCATCATTCAAGGATATGGTCCCGCGCATCGTCTGCCAGCGATGGAGCGGGCGTCCCTGGGAGTCTGCCGTACACTACCGCGGCCGCTCCGTAGACATAGGATCGGCGGGGGCATGCAAAGGACCGGAGGACAAGGCCTTCACATTCCAGTTCGCCGGTGGACCCAGACGGGTCATGGGCAATTTCGTCGTGGACGGCCGCGGAGATCCCTATGGCGTCAACAAGGCCACCACCGGCGGTGGCCACATGAAGTCCCACCACCTCGTGCCATTTGTGGTGAGCGTCCAGCGCGGGCCTGAGGTACTCCTCTTGGCTTCGGACGCCTCGCGGACCGGCAGATCGGGAAACGTCCAATGGCAGCTCACCACCATGGCCACTAACATCGTCTTCCCCGCCGGCGCCAAGGTCTTCCTGGAAGACGGGCCCGCGGGTCTGCCAGGCGAAGGGAAAGAAACCGTTTTGCCCGCCGGGCGGCCCGTATTCCTGCGTTACGGAGACGCCGCCGTGGGCCTGCGTTTCGTTCTCGCAACAGACACGGCGGGACGCCCCGCCCCCTTACGTTGGGTGAACGACGGATCAAAATACGGCGCCTCGCGCCTCGTATGCGTCCACTCAGAAGGACCTCCCGCCGGGCGCGGCACGACGGCCGTCTGGGCGCGAGCCGGGGAAGGGATGGACGAAGCGGCTTTCGCCTCTTCCGCCCGCCGGTTCGCCGCCGCCCGCGCCGGGGCGGAGGTTTCAGGGGCATGGGCTTCCGGTAGTAACGCTCGAGGCGGTCGATCAGAGCCTGCGGCGTGTTCATGGCCGGATGTCCCTCCGGCGGGCGATCGACGTAGCCGTGCGCCGGATCCGAACGTCCGCCCTTCTCAGGGTCGCCCCGGAGATCGAAGGTGCAGCCCACCGATCCCGCCGCGATGTAATTCGATATCCGTTCTTTCTTGGGATAATCGGGCATCAGGGCGTAGTCGCCCGCGCCGATCACCGTCTGCCAGTGGATGTAACGCAGCCCGAGCTCGCGCGTTAGGGTCCCGAACCACGTCATGTAGAGTTTCAATCGGTCTTCGCTGAACGTGTCCCACCACCCCGCGTCGCGCCTCAGATAGACGTGACCGATGCCTCCCCCAGCAGGATGTCCCATCTTCCGCATTCACGTATGAACTTCACGGTCAGGTCGGGCCGCGTGCCCACGCGGCAGTCCTTCGCGTGGAACCCCATGTAGACGCGCGGCGCGTAGAGGTCGCGCATGCGCAGGATCGTGCGGGCCAGGCCCGCGGCGTTGTCGTCGAAGCCCGCCGCCTCGGGCACCCCGCTCGATTTCACCATCGCCGGGCACCGTTGCGCGTCGTGCGTCTCACCCGTCCCATGCCATTCCATGAACGCCCAACTGTCGGGCTCCGAGTGGAAGATCACCGGTAATGAAAACCTCGCCAGCACCTTAAGCACCTCCCTCACGTCCTCGAGATACTCGCCCATCAGGTCCTTTTCCTTGAGGGCCTGCAACACGACCTCTATCTCGGACCCCCTCAAACCCCGCTTCCTGCCGCGGTCGAGCAGCTGGTAGAACGAGACGATCGGGATCGCGCCGGCCCTCTCGGAGCGGCGGAGAAAGCCCGTCAGGTGCTCGTTGCGGGCTTTGACGTCGCCCACCGGCACGAGGTACATGTAATAAAAATCCCAAGCCACGCCGCGCTCCCGCCTCATGCGCTCAGGCCAGTCGCCGGCCGCGCCGAAGCAGGATATGCCGAAGCCGAAGTGCCTGGGCAGGATGGATTCGATCGGCGGCCTGGCCTGGCCTCCGCGAGGGGAGTCGCCCGCGACGGAAAATCGACCGGCAGCGGCCAGCGACAGCAATACCACTGCCGGCCAAAACATCGGTCCCGGCCGGGTCATGCTACGCGCCCCATTCAGGGAAGGTGTGACATCGGATCTAACCGGCCCTGAGGACTTCCAGCATCGCCCGGTCGAGCTTCCGGCCCTTGAAGTCCTCGTAGGACACGTCCTTACGCCCGCTGTCCATGACCCCGAACGAGCCCCGCAGGTTCCAGAGCGCCCAACCCCAGCCCGCCTTCTTCCAGTTGTCCAGCATGTCCTTCATCCATGCCAGGACCACCTTG
>FWPU01001943.1_pt1 | contig 59617 bp, 56 predicted proteins | sample 2228361 | NCBI WGS metagenome assembly FWPU01 (sample SAMEA103939777, study PRJEB20133) | metagenome
GAAAGTATATGATTAATTTTGATGCTGGTGATCTCCCAAGCGGTGTTTACTTTTATGTACTTGATGCTGGAAAGTTTGGGATGGCGAGAAGGATGGTCTTGGTGAAATGAGGAATTATTAGCGAGGTGATCTTTGATCGCCTCGCCCTTTTTAAATTTGTTTTCCCATCTGGGCATCGCTTTTGTTTGTTATACTCCATTACCTTCTCATTCCATTTCACTATGTATTAGCATAAGCGAACTTGACTAATTATTCCAGCGTTTATAAATTTGAGAAAGGTTTAAACAAAAATCCATGTGCCATGAGAAAGGTAGCAACCCTTGGGTTTTTATTGCTTATTTACTCCTCCTGCCTCGCCCAGTGGTATTATTTCGGGAGAAACAAGGTTCAATATACAGAGTTTCAATGGAATGTCCTCAAAACGGAACACTTCGACATTTACTATCATCCCGAGATGAAGGATTTAGCTGAGCGTGGGGCTTACTTTGCGGAGGAATCCTATGCAGAACTTCAAGAAAAATTTAACATAAATATCCTAAACAGAATACCTTTGGTCTTCTACAGCTCGCATCTATATTTTCAGCAAACGAACACAACGCCCGGCATAATTCCTGAAGGCGTCGGTGGATTTTTCGAATTCATAAAAGGAAGGGTTGTGATCCCATTCGATGGTTCAATTTATCAATTTAAACATGTCATAAAACACGAGCTCGTGCATGTCTTCACACTTCATAAAATCCAACGCGTTTTAAAAGATCATCGACAACCCACTGAGAAAATGCCTCCGCTTTGGTTCACCGAAGGACTTGCAGAATACTGGTCGACGAAATGGGATAACCAAGGTGAAATGCTCCTAAGAGACGCGGTTTTAAACGACTATATAGTTCCATTATCAGAGATGGATAGAATCCTCGGGACATTTTTAATGTATAAAGAAGGTCAAAACATTCTTGAATATATTGCGCAAAAATACGGCGAAGAAAAAATTTTATTATTCTTTGAAAACTTCTGGAAAGAAAATTCATTTGAAAAAGTCTTCAAGCTAACGATTGGGAAAAACTATAGGCAATTCGATGAAGAATGGCTTTATCATCTAAAGAAAAAATACTACCCACTTCTAAAATACAACGACCCACCAAGTGCAGTAACAAAGCCGATATTTGTAGAAGGCTTCAATATGAAACCCGTCTTTTATAAAAACGAAGACAAAAGTGAGATTTATTTCATCGGAAACATAACTGGCTATACCAATATCTACAAAATTGAGCTTGGAACGAACCATAAGCCAAAAGTCGTGATTGAGGGAGAAAGAACGGACAAATTCGAAGCATTCCACCTATTCAAGACAAAAATAGATGTGAAAAATGGAAAACTTGCATTCATAACCAAGGCTGGAGATCATGATGCAATTCATATCTACGACCTAAAAAGCGAAAAAATAACCGATATGTTTCAGTTCAACTCGCTCGTGATGATAACCTCACTATCCTTTTCACCGGATGGGGATAAACTCGCACTTACAGCGATTGACAAATCTGGATACAGCGATTTATATATATTTGACCCCAAAACCAAAAATCTAAAAAAACTAACAAACGATTTTTATGACGATAGAGAAGTCGCATGGTCCCCGAAAGGTGATAAAATTGCATTTACTTCAGACAGGACAAAATTTGGAATAGATGGAAAGTATAACATCTTTCTTTATAATTTGAACGAGGACGAGATCAAATATTTCGTTTACGGCAATTTTTCATGTATGTCTCCGGCTTGGTCATCGGATGCAAAATTCCTCGCATTTATCGCAGATATAGATGGAACACAGAACATTTGGATACTTGATCTTTCACAGAAAAAATTTTTAGCGGAACTCGACGGGACAGCCAACTTAAATCATCCAAACGAAATAGAAATAAAGCAAATCACAAATCTTACAACTGCCGCATTTGACCCCACTTGGACGGACGATGGGAAAATAATTTTCATCGCCCTTGAAAAGTTAAAATTCCAAATCAGGATGATCGAAGATGTAAAGGAAAAAGTTGAAAAACCAAACTTTACTCAAAAGATAAATCTAAACGAAATCGATAAAATACACTGGGATACACCAGCGATCAGAGGATTTGAAAACATAAACACTGTCACTTACCGCGGTAAATACGACCTGGACATCGCACAAAGTCAGATATCAACTGATCCAATCTTTGGAACCGTTGGAGGTGCAGCAATCGCTCTTAGCGACTTGCTCGGAAATGAAAGATATTATTTCCTGATTTATAACACAGCACAATCAAAAGATGAAATTCTAAAAAGTTTTAACATAGCCATATCTCGCGTCTCGCTTAGCAAACGAACAAATTTTGCATATGGAATCTTCCACTTTGCGGGTAGAAGATATGATTTAACTGATCCAGATCTTTTCTATTATGAGAAAGCCTATGGCGCATACTTTGCTCTGAGCTATCCAATCTCGGTCTTCAGAAGAATTGAATCAACTATAATGCTGAATAGATCCGATAAAGAAATTCTCTTTGGCGTGGGAGAAAGAAAAGTGATGCTTCTTTCAAATTCGATATCTTACATCTTTGACAACTCCCTATGGTCACCAACTGGACCAATTGACGGAAAAAGATTCAACATAACCCTCGCATACACAACGGATATACAATTTTCGAACGTAAATTATTACACCTTGATTTTCGATTATCGACATTATTATAGGTTGTCGACGAGATCAGCGTATGCAGTAAGGATAATGCTTTTTTATAACGAGGGCAAAGAAGCAAGAAGATGGTTTATGGGCGGAAGTTGGGACCTGCGCGGATATGAGCGATGGTCAATAAGGGGCAAAAAACTTTGGCTTGTGAGTCAAGAATTGCGTTTCCCGTTTATCGATAAATTTGACGTTAAATTCCCGTTCGGTGGAATATTCATAGGCTCGATAAGAGGTGCGCTTTTCCTCGATACAGGCAACGCATGGGACGATAAATATACCGAAACCTTGGGAAGCTTCGGCTTTGGAATTAGATTTAACATCGGCGGTGTTCTCGTGTTAAGATACGATGTCGGCAAAAGGATCGAAAATAACTTCTCGAAGATACAAAAAACACTCTTCCATCAATTCTTCTTCGGTTGGGATTTTTAAAAAGATTTTAAAAATCGCAAATGAAAAAAATCATAATCGTCCTCACTTTAATATTAGCCTCCTGTACTTCGTTTAAACTTGAGAAAAACATAATACTTGGTGAATTTAACTGGATTCAATACGGAAACTCACCCGAAAATTCTAATGTCGCATATTTCAATGTTTCTCCACCATTTCAACTTGCCTGGACATACAACGCTGGTGCGGGATTTTCATACAGTCCAATGCTCGTCGCAGATGGAATTTTATTTATCGGGACGCTCGGAGGAGAAATTCATCTTGTTGATATTGAAACAGGTAAAAAAATCGGCCTAATTGGAATTGAGTCCGCAGTCTCTGGAACACCGGTGCTTTACAAAAATAAACTCCTAATTCCAAACGCCCACGGTAAAAATACGCTACAATCAATTGATTTAAACCTTGGTAAAATTCTATGGAAAGAAAAAATCGGAGCAATCGAAGCATCTTTGCTTTTTGTAGCCAACAATATCATCGTTGCAACGCTTGAAGGCTCAGTTATAAATTACAAAATAAACTATGACATACCCGAAAAAATATGGGAATTTAAAACCCTCAAACCAGTTCGCTCTTCCCCAGCATCCGATGGAGAATTTGTAGTTTTTGGATGTGACGATGGAAACCTATATTGCATTGATTTTAAATCCGAGGCTTTGGTGTGGAAATTTAACGTAGGCTCAGCTATCTTCGCGCCTGTTTCAATCTCAGATGGAAAAGTTCTCTTCGGCTCGCTAAATGGAATTTTTTACGCTTTAAATTTAAAAAATGGAAAAGTTGAATGGAGTTTTAGCTCTGGTTCAAAAATTTACGGGGGTTGCTCTATCAAAGATTCGCTCGTTTTCTTTGGAACAGCATCTGGCAAATTTTTCGCATTGAACAAGGAAAATGGAAAAATCGTATGGGAATTTTCAGCAAAGAGCATAATTAATTCTGCGCCGGTTGTATCAAATAAAACTGTCTTCTTCGGCTCGCTCGATAAAAATGTTTACGCCCTTGATATAACAACTGGAAACTTGCTTTGGAATTATGAAACTCGCGGAAGGATAAAATCAAACCCAATTGTGTGGAAAAACTTTTTATTCGTTGCAAGCGAAGATAGGTTCATCTATGCTTTTAAAACACAAAAAACAAAATAGCAATGAAATTTCTTCTTCTCACCATTTTGATATGCTCAATTAATTTAATGGGACAGGATAAATATGGAGTTTTGAACATAGACTCCGAAGTCAAAGGAGCGGTCGTCTACCTTGACTCGGCACTTATTGGTTCAACACCAATTTCAAATTTCAAAGTCAAAGTCGGAACATACACTTTAAAAGTAAAAAATCCTGAACCGACAGATTGGCTTGAGCAAGACATCGTTCAAAAAATAGGGATAAAAGAAAACGACACATTGAATCTTTTCATAACCTTCGAAAAGTTTATCAAAATAAATTCGATTCCTTTCTCAGCAAATATATTGCTTGGGGATTCAATCATCGGAACAACGCCATCGATCTTCAAAATGAAAGATTTGCTTGGGGAAAAAATAAAAATCGTCAAAAAGGGACATAACGAAGTTGAAATCCTTATCGACGGAAAAACTCAAAGAATTGAGGTCAACCTAAGCCCGAAAAATGGGGCTGAAACAGAACTAAGAACCGAGCCGAGGAATAAATTAAATGTAGTTTTGCCAATAGCTGGAATAAGTTTGACAAGCGGGATCATTTCAATTTATTTTAAAACACAGGCGGACAAACTCTACAACGAATATCTTCAATCCGGTGACCCAGAGAAACTTAACACCGTTAAAACCTACGATAAAGTTGCAGGGGTAACACTTGTAATCTTTGAAATTACCGCGATATTAGCAATTTATTTGCTGATAAAAAACTAACCCAAAAGCAAAAGTTTAAACCCAAAATTGAATTTTCAAGTCTATATAATTAAATTAATCCTGAAAAATCACGTGGAGGTTTAATGTGAGAAAATTTCTTTTGGTAATTTTAGTTTTAACTTCAACATCAAGCGCACAAATACCTTTATTCCGCCCATTCTTCTCCACTATAGATAGAGAATTTGGAAAGCTTTTCTTTTACGAGGTGATTAACCTCATCAGCGAGGACACAGCAAAAAGCAGGATTGATATAAATTTTCGGGTTGCAAACGCACTGCTCTCGTTTATTAAAAATCCACTCAGTTCACCAACATATACCGCAAGTTTTACAGTTAGCATTGAAATCTTCGATAAGGATGGAAAGTCTATTGCAAGAAAGATATTTAGAGGCTTTAGAGGCACAGATAAATATGAAGAGACGACTTCAAAAGATATTTATACACAGGGAAATTTCCGATTCGACCTAAGTCCGGGAAGTTATCGCTTGATATTGATATTTGAAGATGAACATTCAAAGCAAACTTTTAAAAGAGAAAGAAGCATCAATTTAAAACCTTTGAAACCAAACTCTTTTGAGATGTCAGATCTTGTCATAATCCAAGAAAGAGAAGAAAGATTGGATACAACCGTCTTAATGCCTACGAACATCGGAAACAGGGTTAACTTCGGAAAAGGCTTCACGGCCTACATTCAATTTAGCGATAAACCAAGCGAAGTTGAGTATACCTTAACTTATTCCCCAGAGTTTGGGAGGAAAAAAGTAATCTTAAATGGAACGATCAATGCGGAAGGGATAAAAAACGATAAACAATTTATATTCAGAGAAAACCCCGGCGACATAATTTTTACCTATCTTTTAGTCCCATCTTCCCCGCAAAATTATTATTCACTCCTGATCCCAATCAAGGGAGATTCACTCGACCTCGGAGAATATGAACTCTCACTCGCCATAAAATTCAAAGATTCACTCAACAATCAAATCTCGAAAACATTTACGAAAAAATTCACAGTCGAATGGATCGATATGCCCTTTTCACTTCAAAATCTTGACTATGCAATTGAAATTCTTGAATACATTGCCACCCCAGACGAAATGGCAAAGTTGAGATTTGGTACGCCTCAGGCGAGATTGCAAAAATTCAAAGAGTTCTGGACAAAGAAAGACCCGACACCGAACACCATTTATAATGAATTAATGGCTGAGTATTATCGCAGGGTCGATTATGCATATTTAAATTTTACGACGACGAGAGATAGAGATGGTGTGAGAACAGATAGAGGGAGAATTTACATACTCTATGGAGAACCAACGAAAATTGAGCGAAAGTATACGCCCGGAAGACCAACAGAAGAAATTTGGTATTACGACGTGATAGGAAGAAAATTTGTTTTCACAGATCAATATGGGTTGTTTAAATTAACCTCTGTGGAAACTTATGCTCCCTAAAATCGCAATAACAGTTGGAGATATAAATGGAATTGGTCCGGAAGTCGCGCTGAAATCAATGATTAAAAAAAGTGTAACTTCAAAATGCCAACCGTTTCTTTTAGCTCCAATCAAAATAGCCAAACTCTACAGCGAACTTTTGAAGATAAAATTCCACGTTATGCAAAATGAGGACGATATCGACGAAGAAGTCTTGAATGTTTATCTGATGAAAAACTTTAAAAATTTTGAAATTAACTTTGGAAGACCAACCAAAACTTCCGGAAAAATTGCTGGTGAGTCGATAGAATTTGCTGTTGAACTTTGTTTAAATGGCAAAGCAGATGCAATTTGCACAGCGCCGGTGTCAAAGAAAGCACTCAACCTTGCTGGTTTTAATTTCCCGGGTCAAACTGAAATGATTGCAAAATTTTCAAACTCGAAACGATATCTGATGATGTTTATAAATGATAAAATTAAACTTGCCCTTGTTACAATCCACATCCCACTTCATAAAGTCAGCAAAATTCTCTCGAAGAAATTGCTAACAGAAAAAATTGAAATTTTAATCGACTCTTTACAATTTGATTTCGCCATAACTTCACCATCAATTGCGATACTTGGTTTAAACCCTCACGCTGGTGAAGATGGATTGTTCGGGGATGAGGAGAAAAAAATAATTAAACCTGTTATTAACAAATTTTTGAATAAAGGTTATACTATTGATGGACCATTCCCAGCAGATGGTTTCTTTGGCGAAGGTAGATACAAAAATTATGACGCGGTTCTTTCAATGTATCATGACCAGGGTTTAATCCCCGTTAAAATTCTCGATTTTTACCGAAGTGTTAATTTTTCTGCAGGACTAAATTTAATTAGAACTTCTCCCGACCATGGAACAGCCTACGATATCGCTGGGAAATTGATCGCAAACGAAAAAAGCATGGAGTCAGCCATAATTCTTTCCGCGAAGATCTTCAAAAACAGGAGCAAAGCAAAAAATGAAAATCGTAATCGCGCCTGACTCATTCAAAGGCTCTCTCACCTCAATCCAAGCTACGCAAGCAATCGCAAATGCTTTTGAAAAAGTTTCACTAAACTTCGAGATTGTAAAAATACCTGTCTCGGACGGTGGCGAAGGTTTTGTGGACTCGATTCAATTTTCAATCGGCGGTGAAATGATAGAAACAATCGTCTCTGGTCCATTGCCCGGTCAAAAGGTGAAAGCAAAGTTTTTGATGAAAGGTGAAACCGCAATAATTGAAATGGCTTCCGCAAGTGGTTTAACGCTTGTTCCAAAAAATAAAAGAAACCCAAAGATAACGACAACCTACGGCGTTGGCGAATTGATAAAAAAAGCAATTGAACTTGGGGCGAGGGAAATAATTATTGGGGTTGGTGGAAGTGCAACAAATGATGGTGGAACGGGAATGGCATTAGCACTGGGTTATAAATTCCTCGACGAAAAAGGAAAAAACCTCAAACAAGGCGGAATAAACCTTCTCAAACTTAAAAAGATCGACGATTCCGAAGTTGACGATAAAATTAAAAATGTCAAGTTCAGAGTAGCTGTCGATGTTTTGAATCCGCTTTGTGGACCCGAGGGAGCTTCGTTTACATACGCGACTCAAAAAGGCGCATCAAAAAATGATTTGCCAAAATTAGACAAAGCATTGAAAAGACTTGCTGAAGTCGTAAAAGAAAAATACAACATCGACATAGAAAATTTGCCTGGGGCAGGCGCTGCGGGAGGACTTGCTGGCGGGCTTGTGGCTTTCTGCAATGCAAAAATCGAAAGAGGAATCTCCCTTTTCCTCGACCTTGTCCCATTCGATGAGAAAATTAAAAACGCAAACCTGATCATAACAGGCGAAGGTAAAATCGATTCACAAGTTAAATATGGTAAAGCATTGAAAGGCATCGTTGAAAGAGCAAGCAAACAAAATATTCCAGTAATAGCAATCGTTGGAAGAGTCGAAGGCGAACCAATAGAACTTATGAATTCACTTGGTCTAAGCGCTATCTTCAGCATGACCGATGTTGGGATGAGGGAGACATTCGCGATGAAAAATGCGGAAAAGATATTGTTCAACACCTCAACTCAAATTGCAAGTTTGATAAATAAACTATGCTTAACCTCACGCAAGCCAAACCCTTAATATGCGACGGCGCAATTGGAACAGAACTCATAAAGCGTTCCGGTGAAAAAATACCAGAAATTTTAAACATCAAAAATCCAGAAATTGTAAAGCAACTACACTTGGATTATATAAACGCCGCAGATATCATAACGACAAACTCTTTCGGGGCAATACATGCAAAATTGAAGAGAAAATACCCAAACGAAATTGCAATTTACGAATTAAGCAAAATATCAGCGCAAATCGCAAATGAAGTTAAACTTAAAGAAAAAATTATATTTGGAAGCGTAGGAGCAACGGGATTAAAACCAAATCAAGACGAATTTAAAAAGATACGCGATTATCTATACGAGCAAATCTCGGGTTTAAGGGATGGGAAAGTTGACGTGATTTTAATCGAAACGATGACAACGCTTGAAGAAATGAGAATAGCATTCGAAATTGCGCGAAGAGAAACAAATCTTCCGGTTGCGATAATGATGAGCTTTCAAATTACAAAAAACGGAATTCAAACTTTCTCTGGCGTCGATTTTAAAACAGCGGTTAAAGAGATGCTCAATTTAGGTGCGGAAATAATTGGAGCAAACTGCGGAAATGGCTTTGATGAAATGGTTGAAATAGCAAAACAATTCAAATCTCTTACAAAAGAAACACCGATAATCATCCAACCAAGCGCGGGAATCCCAAAACAAATTGATAACCAATTGCTTTACCCAGATACACCCGAAAAAATAAAACATAGCGTTGAAAAACTTCTTGAACTTAATGTCAATATAATAGGTGGCTGTTGTGGAACAACGCCAGAGCACATTAAAGTGATCAGAAAAATCGTTGATGAAATTAAATAAAAAGAGGGCGGAGCTTCCGCTCCAACCCTCATAATTTGGAGGAAGCCATGAGGAAAAGACGTTTAACTAGCCCCTGAGTACTTCAACCCTATAATCATCACGAGATTCGCTTTTCTCTTCCCTTTTCAATGGAAACAAAATTTTAAATTTAGCACCTCTATCGTAATCATCCTCGACGCTGACCTTTCCACAATGTAATTTAACAAGAAGTTCAATAATTTCAAAACCAAGCCCAAATGCTTTCGAGTTAAATTTTGCCCTCTGATTAAACCCCACATTTTCTATGCTTAATTCAATCCAATCACCTATTTCACAAGCAGATATCTTAATCGTCAAATTTTCATGCAAAGGTTTAACGACATTTGAAAGTAACTGATAAACTATCTCCGTGAACTTTCCTCTATCCGCTTCGATCTCCAAATTCTCTGAAACATTTAAAACTACGCTCAAATTTTTCTCGTCTATCTCCTTTTTTATGCGACCTATGACCTTGTTTATCTCGTCAATAAGATTAAATCTTTCAAGGTTTAATTTAAATTCCCCAAGTTTGATCTCAGATATTTTTTGCAAACATTCAATCGTTTTTAACATCTCTTCACCAGCTTGTTTTATGTTCCCAATAAACTCAAGCGCATCATCTTCAGACAAATTTTTAAATTCATCCCTCAAAATTTTCGAAAATCCGATTATCCCCGTCAATGGTTTCTTCAACTCGTGAACTACAAAATGAGTATATTTGAACAAATCTTTTTTCACTTTTTCAACCTCCATCTTGAGAATCTCATTCTCTTTTTCGAACGCTTTAATTTTCTCACTTAATCTATGATTTTCAACCCAAAGTTTTATGATGCCAAGTTCTGTTTCAAAGTTTGTCCTATTAAACTCAGCGAACGGTTTATCTCCGTATAAAATGATATAACCGATAATCCCACCCTCACTCTCTATAGGAATGCTTATCATCATCGTCCCATCATCAATATCGCCTACATTATAAATACAATTAAAACTTTTATCCTTCTCAAAAATAGAAAAAATCAAACCCGCCCTTGCTCCAACTATTTTAACTATTGAGTTCATCGCAGATTCAACTGAATCTACGCCCAATCCTTTAACTTTTAATTCCCTCGAAAGCAAAAACAAACCATGCAAGCCAACCGCAATCCCGAGGATGAGAATAAAAAAAGAAAATATATCAAGACCAAATATGATATTCAATATCGAAGTAAACCAAAGCAAAATCACTCCAACAAGTATGTTCACCAACCCTTTAAATCTTCTATTAAAAATTTTGATCACAAACCCAAGTCCTACAACAAGGACAGCAAAAATTATGTTTTGAATTAAAATTGAAATCATTTTAAATTGACTTTACTTGTTACTATATAGTTTTCATTCACAACTGCTTTCAGGACGCTTTTCCATTCATCTTCGCTGGAGAACTTGTTCAAAAAATAAAACTTTGAATTAACACCCTCTTCAACCCTTAAACCCTCTTCGTCACCTGCAACTATTATCGGCATCCCAAGCAAAATGTCGTCAAATATCCTTAACAAACTATAAACTTCTTTGAGGCTTCCCAAATCTATAACAACAACATCGAACAATTCCTTTTGAAGCGACTCGATCGCATCTGTAAACAAACTCACTATCTTCACCGCATACCTTTCGTCACTCAGAATTTCCTTAATCCTCGCACAGAAATCTTTATCATTTGAATAAACGATTATTTTGCAGATAATCGACATCCTCAAAAACTTTAAGTTTCAATCTCATAAATATTAATATCAACTAATGTGCCAATATATGATAGCCCCAATTTGAATTCAAAAAGAATTGAAATTTTGAGGATTACATAAACACTTGTCTGTAAAAATTACAAATAAAATTGGAAATTTTGAAAGGGATTTATTTGTCGAGATCAAGCATTCGCTTGCCATTTACATAATCTTTAAAGGTGGGTTTTTGCAGTGTGGTGAGTTCATTGACTATGTTTCTTATCCTTTCAGAGGCTTGATAAATTCTGTTCAAATTTTCTTTAACTTTCTCAACGTCGCCCTCTTTCAGCGAACGATTTACTAGCTCGATCGCAAGATAGATTATATTAAGAGGATTATTGATCTCATGCCCGAGTGTTCTTGCCATTTCAAGAAGAGCTGATTCATGCTGAAGTTCAGCGATTTCAGATTGAAGTTTTTTGATCCTAAAGCCAACTCTTACCCTTGCCAAAAGTTCTGAGAAATCAACTGGCTTCGTTATAAAATCATCAGCCCCGGATTCAAGCCCCGTTATTTTATCCTCCGTTTCAACTCTCGCAGTAAGCATAATCACATAACAAAACTTTAGCTCAGGATGCTCTTTTATCTTCTTGACAAGTTCAATTCCAGACATCCCTGGCATCATCCAATCGACAAGCATAACATCAGGTTTCCACTCGAGCGTTTGATTAAATCCTTCCAAACCGTCGTAAGCAACTCTAATCTCATAACCATTTTTTGCGATGACCCGCTTCAATATCTCAGTATAACTTGCGTCGTCATCGACGATTAAAACTTTCCCTTTTTCATCCACCTTTTAAATAACCTCTAATTTTTTCGATAAATAAATCATGATCTGCGATTGGCTTGGCTATGTAATCATCCGCTTTGCTTTCCTCAAGGAATCTTTCCGCGTCACCGCGCATTGCATGAGCTGTCGCAAGTATGATCGGAATTTTTGATGTCGAGTCATTTTCCTTTATTATCCTCGAAAGTTTAAGTCCATCGACTTGAGCTCCTTTTACAAATGTATTCGAAAGGGAGACATCCATAATGATCAAATCAACTTTACCTGAATTTAAAATCTCCATAATTTTTTCTCCGTCGTCTGTGATAGTTACCTCAAAACCTCCCTTTCGCTTTAAAATTATTTCTAAAAGTTGAGCAGTTAAAACATCATCTTCTACGACAAGGATATGAGGCATCAATTTAACTTTTCCTTTGTTTTAACCTGCGCATTTATTAAATCGATCAACTTTTTCGGCTCGGAATTAAGTTCACTTTTATCAACCACAATTATACCCATACTTTTTGAAAGCAATTCCCCTTCCTCAGGCGTTGCTGGTTCAGGATAGTTCGTTATGACGAGAATTGGAAGTTCCGGGGCAAGCTTGTTTAACCTAAGTTCTCTTATAACATCATAGCCATTTACTTCTGGCATCATAAGATCCAGCAAAAGCAAATCGTAATTAAAGCTTTTCACCTTCTCGATCGCTTCCCTTCCATTTTTGACATAATCAATTTTGTATTGTGGCGGTAGAATCTTTCTAAAATAAAGCTCAACATTTGCATCATCATCTGCAAGCAAGATATGCAATTCATCTTTACCTTTAACAAATTGACGCAATAAACTCAGAAGATAATCGGGGTCAACTGGTTTCTCAATTACGTTTGGATTAAGGTTGATAAATGATAGTTTTAAAAGTTCACCAATTTTCTGCGGATGACCAGTTAAAATTATTATCGGTATATCTCTTAACTCAGGGGTATCATAAACCTTAAGGACAAGATCAAAACCGTTCTTTATCGCCGCTGAAGCTTTATGTGGCATCGCATAATCAAGTATCAAAATATCTGGTTTTAGTTTAAAAATATAATCCCATCCATCCTCTGCATTATTAGCCCAAGCAAATCTAAATGAATTTTTAACAAGCAAAGTTTTCAAAAAGTCAGCAAATCTAACATCGTCATCCACGACAAGAACCAACAAACCAGCATCTCCGTAAATTTTGCCCTGCTCGATTTCAACTTTTTCACCGTAGGAGATTTCGGAAAGCGGAATTGTAAACATAACCGTTGTCCCCTTCCCCTCACCTTCGCTATAGAGTTCTATAGTTCCACCCATTAATTCAACCAAACTTTTCGTAATCGTAAGACCAAGTCCGGTGCCACCATATTTTCTTGTCGTTGTCCCATCAGCTTGAACAAATTTTTGGAAAAGTTTCGCTTGCTTTTCTTTTGATATCCCTATGCCAGTATCTGAAACAGTAAATTGACAATATCCTTTATCATCAAAAACTTCTGCCTTAACCGTTATCCCGCCCCTATGAGTAAACTTTATCGAATTCCCGATCAAATTCAACAAAACCTGTTTCAACCTGTTTCTGTCACCCTTTATGAAAATCTGTTTTTCTGGATAGATAATTTTATACTCAAGCTTCTTCTGCTCCACTTGAACATGGGATAAAGTCCAAACCTCGCTCAAAAGCTCTGAAACCTCAACATCTTCGATATTAAGTTCAAGTCTCCCCGCTTCAATTTTTGCTATGTCAAGTATATCGTTTATTATACCCAAAAGATGTTTTGCGCTTATTAAAGCCTTGTCTACGAATTTAATCATCTCCTCATGATTTTCATACAATCCATCTTTTATAAGGTTCAAAAATCCAATAATTGAATTCAACGGCGTCCTCAACTCGTGCGAAGTATTGGCAAGAAATTCACTTTTAAGTTTGTTTAATTCCTGAAGTTGCGCATTTGCGATCTCGAGTTGTTCTGCGTATAATTTCAACTTTTCTTCAGCCATCTTCTGCTCCGTTATATCGCGATTTATCCCAACAGTTCCGATCGGTTTGCCTTGTGAATCTCTGACTATAGATATAGATGAGCTGACATAAATTTTTTCGCCAAATCTATTATAATGTATCGCTTCACCCCGCCAAAAACCTTTTTCTTGAATTATTTTCCTAAGCTCCCCACGAGTTAAATTTGGAATTTCAACCTTCACAACTTCAGCGATCTCTTTTCCAATCACTTCTTCGGCTTTATAGCCATACATCTTCTCAGCCGCTTTATTCCACGAAGTTATCCTGTAATTAAGATCAGCGGCAATTATCGCATCGTTTACATTTTCGAGAAGATTCGCTTGATATCTTAATTGCTCCTCGATCTTCTTCTTCTCTGTTATATCAGCTTGAATCCCAAGATAGTATGTGACCCCATGAACTTCATCTTTAACTGAAGTAATTGAAAGAAAAGCGAAATATATCTCCCCATTTTTTCTCTTGTTAATTATCTCCCCCGACCAATATCCCTTGGTTAAAATTGATTCCCACATACTTTTGTAAAATTCACTGTCATGATAACCAGATTTTAAAATCCTGGGATTATTTCCTATCGCCTCTTCTTTTGAATAGCCAGTTATCTTACAAAAAGCATCGTTGACCTCAAGTATATTCCCTTCTTCATCAGTGATCACAACCGCATTATTAAGATTTAACAATAGATTCGATAAAATTCTATTTCTTTGCTCCGCTTTAACTCTATCTGTAATATCGAGCATTGTCCCGAGAAGCGCTGGCTTACCATCATAGGTGATAAGATTGTTAAGAACCTCAACCCATGCAACTTCCCCGTTCTTTTTTATTACCCTGAACGAAAAATTTGCTACTGGGAATTTCCCACTTAGATTTTCCGCAAACATTTCTATGACCTTTCGCCTATCATTGGGATGAACAAGTTCAAGTATCGTCCTTGTGTCAAGAATTTCTGAGCTTTTGAATCCCAAAATTGAAGCCAATTGCCCGCTTACAAATTTAAATCTTCCATCTTGAAAAATATATGTTCCAACAAGCGAACTTTCAACTAAAGTTCTATATTTTGCTTCCGACTCCTTAAGTCTCTCCTCCCAAGTCTTCTGCTCCGTTATATCTTCAATCATCCCTTCATAATATAAAACATTTCCAGCGAGATCCTTAACCGCTCTCACGTGCTCGCGAACATATATCTCCTTTCCATCAAGTCGTTTTAATTTGCTTTCGAAATTGGAAATAGAATCAAAAACTTCAAGCGCTCGCACGAACCTAAATCTATCCTCTGGACTTGGATAAAACTCCGAAGCGTTTCTCTGCATAATTTCATATTTATCCCTTGCACCGAACATCTTCACAAACGCTGGATTTACATCGATAATTTTTCCATCGGGCGTCGATCTATAAACCCCTATAACCGAATTTTCAAAAAGTTCTCTATATTTTCTCTCCGCTTCAATTAATTCATTTTCAAATCTCCTTTTTTCAGTTATGTCGACCTCAACAAATTGTATTAATTCTAAATCCCCGTACTTTACCAGTTGCCCGCTTAACTGAGCATATTTTACTGCACCACCTTCCGCCAAAAAGCCAACCTCTAAAACCTCTTGAACCTTGTTCTCGATTATGTCTTTAATATATTCACGAACTATCTCGATAAAATCAGATGTGACAAAATCAAAAATATAAAATTCCTTAAGCTCCTCAAGCGTATAACCGTGAAAATTCAATGCATAGGTATTGGCATACTCTATTTTACCCGTCAAATCAATGAAAATTACCCCATTTGCCGAGGATTGAAAAATGCTCTCCCAAAATTTTTCTACATTAGCTATTTTTTCATCGTTTCTAAACTTTAAAATAAAAATCGCAACCCCGAAGATTACGCCCAAAATTGTTGGTATGATGAAATAAAAAATGTTGATTTCATTAATGTTGTAAACCCATGCGGATATAAAAGCGATAAAATTTGAGGCTAAAATCGTGAATAAAATGTAAATTAAAGCCAAAGCTACATTTGATCTCCGTCGCTTTTCAGAGCCAATTTTTAAAGCCATTTTTCAGAACAAATTATTTGAAATCTCCTGCTAATTTTCAAAATTTATTAATAAGCTTTAAACAAAATTTAAACATATTCACAAAAAATTGCAACTACTAAACGATATGAAGGCTGAGGTCAGCTTCCAAAACGCCGAAATAATCTACCACGGTATCCCGCCATCTAATTGGTCAATTATTTTAACTAACGGGCGATATACAGCCCTGCTTCTCTACGATGGGGAAGGACATAGTTTCATCGAGCATCCGATCTTTAACTCAATAATTAAATGGGCTCCGAAACTTAATTCCCAACTCTCACGCTTCGTTTATATCAAAGATACCGAAACAGAAGAGGCATGGTGTTTAAACGCCCCTAAAAGCTACAATTTCGAGCGATGGGTTACTCGATTTGGCTTAGGTTATTTAAAAATTGAAACGCTCAAAAATCAAATCTACGCTGAAACAACATATTTCGTCCCTCCTAACAAAGACCTCGAATACTGGCTGATAAAAATTAAAAATCTCTCAGATGGAAAAAGACATTTAAAAATTTTCTCCGCAGTTGAACTTTCACTTGGGGATTTGCGATCATCAATTTTTGATCCATATGCGCATGAACTTTTTGTAAAGGCATGGGTTAAAGAGAAAATTTTATATGCGACAAAAACCACTTGGAACGATAAAACCATCTTCTTCTCCTCGGATCCGAAACCAGAATCATTTGATTGTTTAAAATCAGCATTTATTGGAAATGGAACGGCTGAGTTACCTCAAGCGGTAAGAGAAGGATGGTGCTTTGAATCTATCGCGCTTGGTAGAGAAGCGATCTTTGCTTTCCAACATAATCTTGAGATCGGAAAAGACGAAGAAAAAGAAATAATAATCGCGCTTGGCGTTTTAAACGAGAGAACAAATCCAAGGATAGATATTTATCTCGCGAAAGATGAAATAAACAAAACGATCGAATTTTTTCAAACCAATCTTTTGAGTAAAAACATACAAATTAACACACCCGACGATGAAATAAACTTTTTCATAAACTCATGGAATAAGTACCAAAATTGGATCTGCTTCCACTGGCATAGATACCCAGCAAGTAACTATGTCTTTGGATTTGAAGAAGTTGGTTATCGTGATGCGCTTCAATCAATCCTTGGGATGTTGCCCATTGATTCAACGATCTGTAAAGAAAAACTGCTTTATCTTTTCAAGTTTCAATTCAAAGATGGGAACACATGCCATAACTTCAATCCGATTGATAATTCCGCAAAGCCTTCGGAACAGTCCGATGATCCTCTTTGGCTTTGCATAGCAACTTTTAAATATCTCAAAGAAACCGGTGATTTCGAACTTTTAAACCAAAGCATAAGATATTACAATTGCGATGATTCAGAGCCGATTTACTCTCACATTAAAAAGGCGATCGATTTCGTTTTAAATCTTCGCGGAACTCATGGTCTTGTCCTATTGCGCCGCGGTGATTGGAACGATGCACTAAACTTTGCCGGCATAAATGGTAAAGGCGAATCAACACTTGCAAGCATGCTTTTGCTTTACACATTGAACAAATGGATAAAATTAAATGAATTCCTGAAAATCGAAGCCGAAAACTACAAAATAGAACGAGAAACTCTTAAAAACTCTATCAATCAACACTGTTGGGAAGAGTATAAAAAACTTGAAGGAGACGGATGGTTCATAAGGGCGATCACAGATGATGGAGAAAAAATCGGAAGTTATTTTTCAAACGAAGGGAAAATTTATCTGGAACCGCAGATATGGGCTGTGTTAAGCGACGCATGCGATAGAGAGAGAAAAATTAAATGCTTAAACTCTGCGATTAAATTTTTAGAATCGGCATACGGTTTTCTGTTACTTGATCCCGCTTATACTAAGCCAAATGATAAATTAGGAATAATTACGAAATTCATTGCCGGTGAAAAAGAGAATGCAAGTTTCTTTATGCAAACGAACGCTTGGGCTATAATGGCGTTTTCGCTTATGCAAGATGTTTTTGAGGACAAGGCGTTTGAAATTTTTACAAAAACATTGCCGATAAAATTTTTAAATAATTCCCGATACAAAGCAGAGCCTTTCGTTTACCCACAATACATCTGCGGTAAAGATTCGCCCCATTTTGGAGAAGCTTCTTTCACGTGGCTTACAAGTTCATCGGTCTGGATGTTTAAAGCTTTTGTTGAATATATCTGCGGGATAAAACCGGACTATCAAGGGCTCCGCGTAAATGAACCCACATTCCCCAAAAGTTGGTCAGAAGTTGAAATCAAAAGAAAATTTAGAGGATGTATTTACGACATTAAACTAAAACGTACAGGTCGCAAAGAAATAAAATTTGATGGACAACTGATGAACTCGAATACACTACCGATCTTCGAGGACGAAAAAGTCCACGAGGTTGAAATTTATTTTTGAAAATTTTATCTTTTGATAAAAAAAGAGAATAAAAATGGCAAAGTTATCAAACATTGCTCTATCCTTGCTTCGTTTCGCATCGGGGCTTATGCTTGCTTATTTTCACGGGCTTGGCAAGGTTACAGGCGCATTTGGTTATCTTGTCGAAGGAAAGGAATGGCGCTTCATAAATTTAGTTTCAAATATAGGATTTCCAGCACCGGTGATATTTGCTTTGCTTTCAACATTTGCGGAATTTGTGTGCGGTATATTGCTTGCGATTGGATTTTTGACGAGATATAGCGCACTGCTGATTTTGATAAATATGACAGTTGTGCTTTACAGACATCTCACAACGGATATGAGATTTGAACTTGGTGGGTTATATTTTCTTATTGCGCTTTTATTTTTATTCAAAGGTGGTGAGGGAATTTCAATTGATGAATTAATAAAGAAAAGATAAATTTAAGTGTCGGGGCGCCCGGACTCGAACCGGGGACCTCTTGCTCCCAAGGCAAGCGCGCTAACCATCTGCGCTACGCCCCGAATTTTGTATTAAATATATTAAACTAGCGCTGAAAAATCAAATCTGTGATGGACATCCAACTTAGGAAAGGAAAAGAGAAAAAGATTAAAAACTTCTACCTCTGGGTCTTCAAAGACGAGGTTGAAAACTTCGAAAAACTGAAAAACGAACCCGTTCAAATCGTCAACCTTAAAAGTTCAACCGGAGAATTTCTTGGGAAAGCATTTTTCAATCCAAAGTCGCATATAGTTACAAGAGTCCTAACCCGAGATGACGAGGAAATTGATGCAAAATTTTTCAGAAAAAAGATTACAGATGCGATCAACAGAAGAAAAAAACTTAAAATCAAATCCAACGCAATTCGACTAATTCATGCGGAAGCGGATGAAATCCCTGGGCTGATCGTCGATAAGTTCGATAATTATCTCGCTCTTCAATCGAGAATCGCTGGAATTGAAAACTTCAAACATGAAATTGTATCAATACTAAGTGAACTCGTCAAAGTAGCAGGAGTTTATGAGCGAAGTGATATGGAATCAAGAAAAGAAGAAGGGCTTGAGATAAGCTTTGGTGAACTTTATGGACATGTGCCAAGGTATGTTGAGATAGAGGAAAATGGTTTAAGATTTTTAGTCGACCTACACTATGGACAAAAGACGGGGTTTTATCTTGATCAACGGGACAACAGAAAAAAAGTTAAAGATTTGGTTCAAAAAGGAAGCAGAGTCCTTGACCTTTTCTGCTATTCGGGGGCTTTTAGCATATACTGCGCAAATGCCGGGACAAATGTAATTGGAGTTGATTCAGATAGAAGCGCAACGGATTTGGCAAGGGAAAATGCAAAACTTAATAATTTGAAAGATAAAACAACTTTTTTGACCGCCGACGCATTTGAAACGGTTGAATCTATGGCTAATTCAGGTGAAAAATTTGATCTGATCATCATCGACCCACCAGCGATGACAAAGACGAAAAAAGGAGCTGAAGGCGTCAAATGGGCTTTTCATAAATTGATTTTAAATTCGCTTAAAATGCTTCCTCCAGGCGGGAAACTTGTCGTTTCTTCATGCGCATATCATATTTCATTAGATATACTTCAAGAGGCGATAAGATTCGCAAGTAGCGATACAGGCAAAAAATTAAGAGTTATCGATGTGACGTTTCAACCAGATGACCATCCATGGATTTTGCAAATGCCTGAGACGCTTTATTTAAAAACAATTTATCTTGAAGTTCTGAGATGAACCAAATAGAAACAGTTGAAAAATTTTTCAAATCTAATTCACCTCTTATCGTCGCTCACCGTGGATTTTCTGCGATCGCCCCAGAAAACACCTTTTCAGCTTTCAAATCCGCGATCCGCTTAAAAGCTGATATGATCGAACTTGATGTCCAATCCACAAAAGATGGAACGCCTGTGGTTATTCATGATTCAAAAGTTGATAGGACGACAAATGGAACAGGAAAAGTAAAAAACTTTTATCTCTGGTCTTTGCGCGAACTTGACGCGGGAAGTTGGTTCGACTCTAAATATAAAGGCGAAAAAATACCAACGCTTGAGGAAGCATTAAAATTTATCAACGGGAAAATTCCGGTCAACATTGAAATAAAAAGCTCATCTATCAAAATCACAGAAAAAGTTATCGCAACTGTTTATGAAGCTGATATGGAGGAAAAAGTTTTAATAAGCTCATTCGACCCGAGAGTTCTACGAAAAATAAAAAGATTGAAAGTTCAAATTCCAACGGGATTTTTATATCACTATCCCGTTTACTTTAACCCCGTAAAAACACTCGAAAATCTCGGTGTAGCTGTCTTCATTCACAACTTCAAATTCACCAATCCAAAACTTGTCAAAAAAATCCACGACGCGGGATTTAAAATTTTCGTCTACACAGTGAATAAACCAGCAGATATCGAGAAGATGATAAACTTCGGGGTCGATGGAATTATAACGGATGATATACGAACCGCAAGATACATTCTAAATTCACTTCGATAAGCTAACAACCGTTTTAAACCTTTGCGTTATAGGCATCGTCATTTCAACCTGCCCAGAGATCCCCATGGCCATCTCCATCTCAGTATCCGTTTCCATATGAACCAAAGCCCCGCTATTTAAATCAATCCACAAAGTTCCAATGTTTTTCCCTTCTCCTTCGAGACCATAATTCATCCCTTGAATTACTCCCTGCCCAGATACCGAAACATTCGCATCAATAGCCAACTTAGCACATCTTATCCCGTTTTTCCCCTCTATCCCTTTAAATGTATACTTTCCAGATACCTTTTCAATTACTTTTCCATCTTCAGTTGCGCTAGTATCTGTATAAGAAAAAGTCCATTCCTCGCCAGGAGAAATATTCTTTTCGGGAAAAACAACGGGATGAGAATAACTTCTCTTATCAATTCTTCTACTTACTCCGCCTGGCAATTGCAACTCTTTCATTTCAATTGTTTCAAAGTTCACAACTTTTCCATATTTATCCAGAGTTTGCTTAAACTTTGAACCAAGCGGAATAATAAATGTCGTATCAAGCGGGGGTGACTGAGACTTTACACTGGTCTTAATTGTATCAATGGAAATGATAATTTCAACATCCCCATTCGGAGAGATATTTTGGATGAAATATGTATACTTTGTTTCGGTTTTAGAATTCATAACCTGTTCCATTCCCATTGCGGACTGTATCATCGTCCCATCGCTTAAAAGAAGGTAATTTAAAACCTTTCCCTTTTCAGGTTGAAATCTCAACGTAACTTGCTGAGAAAAAATTTGTGAGCAAAATATGAAAAAGAGAGCGATGAAAAGGAGTGATTTCTTCATTTTAAATCTCCTTATCTTTAGTTTTCACGAAATTTAAGCGAACATAAACTAAAAAACAAACCGCCAATCAAAGTCAAACCTCGATCCACGCCCCAACAAAAAATCCCTTCCCAACTCCAATTTTTTTACCGTATAAATTATGATAAAAACCAGCATTAATCCAAGCTTTATAGGTAAACTTATACGCCACTGACACGCTTAATTTACCCTCGACATAATCTGTCTCAATCGATGGATTAAATTTTGTCACAAAACTACCCTCGCCCATTGAATTTACGCCATCAAGTTGAACTATGACTTGTGTGTTTTCATTTAAATAAACCCCATACAAAACCTGAAATCTGACCTGCGAAGCCACATCTTTTTGAAATTTTCTAAAACCAGCCTCAAGGTTAAAATACGAGTTCAAATTAAACAATTTTATTCCGCCAGAAAAAAGAAATCTCACCTCGCCTGCATATCTTCCAAAGCCAAGGATCGGTTCTTTATCAACTGAATAAGCCGGAATTATCCCTGTAAATTGAATGCTTGAGATCACCCCGGCTTCAAAAATTTTAAATTTTAATCCAACCTCGATATCACCAAATCCAGAGCTACTTTTATAGTTAAAATCATCGATCCATCGATGCAAAATAAACGCTACATTGCCAATAAAATTTAACCTGTTCGTCAAACCATATTCCAAATATAATCCAAACCGATTTGAATCGAAATATCCTCCATTATCGAATACTTTTACCTTCCAATTGATGTCATAATAATTCTCCGCCTGATAAAAATAGTAATACGGGATCAATAAAATTTCACCGGCCTTTCTGGTCCAAGCCCCGCCAAACAACAAATTATGTAAAACAAAAATCAAAGTGAAGATATACTTTTTCATTTTATCAAAACCATTTTCTTAACAGCTAAAGTTTTACCCGATTTAAGAACATAGAAATAAACATCTTTTGGGATATTTTCTGCGCCAAATCCCAAACCACTTTGACCCGCTTCAAAACATAGTCCGAGTATAACGTTTTGAGCATATCATCTATCCAATTTCATTTAAAATTCCCTTTTTGTTTCCGCTGTTTGTTTAATTTTAAATTTAGAATCTGACCGAAAAATTCTCCATTTTTTTGAATCGTAAATTAACGTAAGTTCTTGCCTACCTTGATGAAATAAACCCCTGTGCGTCACATTTAATGCATCCCTTGTACCTTCAAATGTATCAGGATTGTAAATGAGAATATAATCTGCGTAAATCTCGGGCGTTTGAACAGCAGAATAAAATTCATATTGATACGGCAAGATAAAATTTTTAGGCTCACCATAAAATACGACGATCGGATACCCATTCGCATCATCGACCAAAACTATTTCACCCGGTTTTACGGCCTCCTTCAAAAAATTGGCAACTTTTATTTCGTCCTTAGAAATTGGCTCCACTTTGCCCTTGAACAACGCCTCAATGAACAATTTTTCTTCAGGATAATTAGAATTTTGAAACACTTTAATCGAAAACCAACTCGACAGTAAAAATAAAACGCTGTATATAAAAGTTACAAGCCTGAAATTCTTAACCGCGCCCCCATAAACTGCCCAAAGCAAACCAACGAAAGAAAGCATCACAAACGGAACGAAAAAATCGACATTCAAAAGCGACAAACCAAAATATGCAGCCATTGTTAAACCTAAAATCGGAGAAAGCAATGCTAACAAATGAAATAACCTTTGCCTAAAAAGAAAAAGCACAAAAAAGAAGGTTGGAGAAACCACAAAAACAATTTTTATCACCTCAAGAAAACTTTTTAAAACGTCTCCCCTAAGCTCAAGGAGCCTTGTATTAAAAACCACATAAGTTTTCAATGTTCTGAAGTATGCATAGGGACTATCGATGAAGAAAAACGGATTCGATGTAAAAAGCCAGTTCATATATATCCACGATGCAAATGCAAAAATCGGCGGAATAAATAGCATCAAATACATTGATATGGTTTTCCTTATGAATGTCCTACGGTATGCTGGCAATTGAACAAGAAGTCTAAAAAATTCCCTATAATTTGTCTCTTTACCGAGCGTTGTTTCAATCGATAAAAATATCGTGGCAAAAAACAAACCAGGCAAAATAAAAATGATCTCATATCTTACCAAAACAAGAAGTCCAAGGAATGTTCCCGCAAGCGCCAGGTAGAAACTTATTGGTTTCAAGTAATGCTCAAAGATGAAAATATAAAATATCACCAGAAAAGCTAAATATAGATGCAAACTTCCACCAGATGAACCGGCGTATATTATCGTTGGATTTAAAAGCAGATGTGCTACAAATAACAAAAACAAAATAAATCCCGCCTTATATTTCACAAGACGATATCCAACGAATAAAACCAATACAAACATCATAAACGAAGACGCAAGAAACGGAGACGCTGTTGGAACAAGAAATATAAATGGAAATAGGACATAAAAAGGCAATGGTGGATAGATAAAACCTATATTTTCAAGCCTCGGCGGATTGCCCTTTAAAGCAAGAAGACCTTTCTCAGTGAGAAAAATTCCCTCGGGATGTTGATATCCATTGCTATATATAAGTAGTGCAATCAGGAGATAAAAATAAAAAACAAATAAAGCCAATAAGATTATGCCAACAAATCTCATTTTTTCCTGTGCCCTTTTTTAAAAACTTCACTTATCCCATGTTCTGTTTTTTCCCAATAAAACGGATTCGTTATTAATTGCCACAACGCTTTGTAAGATGCAATCGAATGCAAAATCCAATAAAGTGGATTCAAAAAAGCAAAGAGAAGAAGGGTATACAATTTCCGCCTAAAAACAGACATCATATTCATGTAAATCACGATGCCGTTCCCAAACAAAAGATTAAAAATTGAGATATACATAACCCAGTCGGGGAAAAATATTCTAACTATCTCTGACTTTGTTAGAAGCCAAAATATAAAGATAAGCCAAAGAATTGGATTCACCAGAAAAACTAACGGGGTCCCGCCGATAAAAAGTTGGAATCCAAGGAAACCTTTCAATCTGATCTTTTTGATTAACTCGATTGGATGTCTCATGTGAACAAGATAAGTTTGAATATAACCCTTAACCCAACGCGATCTTTGTCTTATCCAATTTCTAATTGCTTTATTTGCTTCTTCATATGTTGTTGAAGTTAACACTGCAACTTTATAACCTTTTGCATAAGCCCTAAGCCCAAGGTCAGCATCTTCTGTAACATTAAACGGATCCCAACCCGCAAGCTCCTCAATTTTAGCTTTTCTAAAATGATTGCTTGTCCCACCCAATGGGATCGGCAAACCAAGCTGATCAAGCCCGTGTAGCATATAATCAAACCAATATGAATATTCAAGTGTAAACATTCGAGTGAGCAAATTCTCGTCAGAGTTATAATAATTTAGAGCACATTGGATGCATATGACATCTTCTGGGAGTTTTTTGAAAAATGCAACAACTTTTTTAAGCTGATCGATGTCGGGGACATCTTCGGCATCGTAAATTGTCAAATATTCTCCCCTTGCAAAAATCAAACCGTAATCGCAAGCCTTTGGCTTTGTTTTTGGCTCTCCATAAGGAACGACAAGTGGTTCAAATATTGCCGGAAAATCAAGTTCTCGTACAGCATTTATCGTTTCAAAATCATCTTCTTCAAGCAAAAGCTTCACATCAAGCTTAAATTTTGGATAATCCAATTTTGATATACTTTCAACAAGTCTACTTATTACTTTCGGCTCTTTATAGACAGGCAATAAGACAGTATAAACTGGCAAATCTTTTTCATCAAGTGCTTGAATTTCCTCAAAACTTATGGCCTCCTGTATCTCATATCTTGAGCCAACAATCGTAAGCAAAAACTTGAATAAAATTGAAATCAAATAACCAAAACTTACCAGCACGATCAACGCCACAATAGCTAAAATTGGGTCAATAGAGAAGAAAATAAGATACAACAAAACAATAATACCTATAACAATTATTTGCGAGGGCGTTAAAGTTAAAACAGCAGATCTATCTGGGTCATTCCACAAAAGATTATAAATTGCAATTCTACAAAACGGCTGACCAAGATATTTATTTAAAACCCAAATTATATCTACATCCATCGCAAAAATCACCTCAACATTCGACCTAAAAATACGCCTTACCATGTCAATGAATTCAAAATCCAACAGATCAGTCATCGCAACTATAACTTTTCCCCCTTCCTTTCTCAATGGGACGCCGAGATATTGCTCCATCACAAGCATACTAAGATAAGAGACAACTTTAATATCGATTTTTTCCTTTTTAATGTCCACCATTTTATATCCAAGTTCCTCAAATACCTCTTTTAACCTTTTTCTGCTCACGAACCCATAGACCAAACAAATTCTTACAAACGACCATCCGGTTTCATCTTTTAATTTCCCAATTTCATCCGCATCTCTTTCACTTATAACTTTTCTGTCAAGCAAAACATCCTTAAGGGTATGTTTACCGATCAAAGCTTCCATTTCTATTTCTGCATTGCTTTACTCGCGTGTGCCTTTCCCCTGAAAAATATATAAACCACCAAAGACAAAAACAGAAACCACAAAACTATGATTATATAAATTTTATACTCTCGAAAATAATCAAGAAATGTTTTCTCGCCCGGATACTTAACTTTTAATGCGCCCGGAGAAACCTGAAAGAAATATTCCTTTCCGGTTAAATCAACAATTCCAAGATTTCCTTTCAATGTCATGATCCTTCGTTCAAGTGCTAAAACGGTTTTCCAAACCAAGGAATCGCGTTTGACCCCAAGTTCTGCCAGAAGAAGAAAAGCGTTTTTACTCCCACCGTAGAATACTTGAGCTATACCAACCGAACTTGTATCCCACAAGACATACAACACCCTACCTGTGGGCTCACTTATCACCCTAAATCCATTTTTAAAGCGAGCAACTATTCCTGCTAATTTGTCAATCAATACATCGCCAGGATCAACAATAGCTATTATGTTGTTAGTTAAAACTTTCTTATCAACCCGATCTGTGGTTATGATTTTGGGGTAAAAGTTAATTTCTTTTAGCTCTCTGTTCACCAGATAAACGAGCCTTGCAAGCGTCTCTAATTTAAGTAAACTTACATTCGGTTCGATAACGCAATACGTTTCGCCATCTGAAAACATCTCGGGGAAATAAATGAAATCTAAAAATTTAGGTTTAAAAAAATCATCAACCTCGATATATGAATTATTCTCATCGATTTGACAGAAAAAGTTAACAACCCTATTTTTGCACTCTTCAGCGGATGGATAATAAACAAACTCAATTGAAAGATTGTTTAACTTTGTAAGCGAGAATCTATTCACAGAGAACCTGTAATTGAGTTCCCCCTCCTCACCAAGCTTTTTACTTTCAATCAAATTGTTATTGAAGAATATATTTACAAAAGCCCTACCCATAGATTCAGAAACCGGAGAGTGAGTTGCAGATATGTTCACCGTTATCGAGCTTGGAGAAAAACCAAGTTTGGAAAGGTTGAAAAATATATCGTGTCTCAAAGAACCAATCCCTCTAACTTTAGTGCTTGAAAGACCAAGTTCTTTGAGCGAAATTCTAAACGGCGCCGACAATGGCATCTTTTGCTCGGGTCTTCGTGCTTCTCTAACCAAAAGAAATGGTTCAAAAGCGGTGTTGAGTAAATCCGAAGTCAAAAAAACGTTAATCGCCTTCCTCAGCCCCTCCTCACTAAAACCAGTGATAAATAAGATATTTATTTCAATACCATTAATTCTCCCAGTGTAGATGTAAATCAAGCCATCTGATTTTAAAAATTTTCCTTCCAAATTAACTTTATACACCTGTGGGATTTTATCGAAAAGCGCAATGCCGATCAAATTCTTAACTGTACCGGATAGCCCTGGAAAAATTTGAAACGAGATATTCTCGATGTTGAATTTAATTTTAAGAAAGGAATAAAGCCAAACAGCACCTTCAAGCTCTGTGGTTGAAAGCGTGGATGGAAGAACGATTAAAGTTTGATCCAAAGGCAAGTTGAAATAGCTGTAAATTTTAACCTCCCGAGGCTCCACAGGCAAGCGTCTTATATAAGCGTAAGAATCTTTCAAAATTTTTATCCATAGCCCACCAGTTTCAATATCCTTGCATCTATCCTCACTTATCGAAAGCGAAGCTTTTATTTCCACCTTCAGAAACTCAGACGAAGCAAAGGTAAATTTCCCAAGCGGAATCACAATCTCGCCTTTCGTTTTCGGTAATCTAATTGTGAGAATCGGTTTGTCCCAAATGTAAATAGATATGAAAGAATCATTGAAGTTTAAAACAGGTGAAGCTTCAACTTTCAAAACCAAATAACTTTTAGACGAGTCTATATCCCTCCCAACCTTTAAGAACAAGGTCGTGGTTGGAGTTGGACCATAAAGAACCAAATCGTCATAGCCAAATTTTGAAAAATAAATTTGTTGGGCGAATGAAAGGTTCGCAACTATCAAAAGACAAAAGAGCAAGCCTTTCAATTTCAACTCTCGTTAAGTTTTCTATTGTTACACTCGACAAGTTTCGCCCTTATAGAAACTGTTTCTTTAGAAGAATATACAAAAAAACTTTTAATCTACCAACGCCACACTATGTCAAAATCAGAAGTTAAATCAAAAAACCCCAAGTTTAACCCCACCCCGCTTCAGGAAGGATTGCTCAATTTTTTGATTTTTATTATATTGTTTCAAAATAAAAGAGAGAACTACGCAAGATGGTTTATCTTGTAACTGCAAGGAAATGGAGACCGACAAAATTTAGCGAAGTTGTTGGTCAGGAGCATATCACAGCAACGCTTTTAAATTCCCTTAAACTCGGGCGCGTTGCCCACGCTTATATCTTCGCTGGACCACGCGGAGTTGGAAAAACAACCGTCGCCCGAATTCTTGCAAAAGCTACAAACTGCCTTAACCCGGAAGATTACGAACCGTGCAACGAATGCGAGATGTGCGTCGAAATCTCCAACGGAAGAAGTATAGATGTCCTCGAGATAGACGGCGCATCAAATAGAGGAATCGATGAAATAAGAGATCTACGCGAATCTGTCAGATACACACCGACGAAAGCGAAATATAAAGTTTACATAATCGACGAAGTCCATATGCTAACCAAAGAAGCTTTTAATGCCCTTTTGAAAACCCTCGAGGAACCACCATCGCACATTCTATTTATCTTTGCAACGACGGAGCCACATAGAGTTCCACCAACGATTTTATCAAGATGTCAGAGGTTTGATTTTAGACGAATCGAGATACAAAAGATAATCGAACGTCTAAAACTCATTGCCCAACAGGATAAAATTCAAATTGATCAAGATTCTCTATTTACGATCGCAAAAAAGGCAAATGGTTCCTTAAGGGACGCTCTTAGCATATTTGATCAGGTTGTTTCATTTTGCGGAGACAAGATACAGTTTGAAGATGTGCTTAAGGCGTTAAACATAATTGATCAAGAAATTTTCTTCAGGGTTACGAATATAATCAAGGAAAGAAATATACGCGCTGGCTTTGAACTTGTTGATGAGATAGTCAAACAAGGTTATGATTTTCAGGAATTTTTAAGCGGATTATCTGAGCATTTGCGCAACTTTTTAATCGCGATAACAACAAAATCAAGTGAATTAATCGAAGCGACAGAATACTACAAAAACCGGTATCTCGAAGAGGCGAAGAATTTCAACGAACTCGATGTTTTAAGGATGCTTAAAGTTGTGAATGATGCGGAGGTATCCATAAAATGGTCTCCCCAGCCGAGATTAAAACTCGAAATGGTCATCGCTCAACTTGCAAACATCGATAGTACTATAAAAATTCAAGAGCTTCTCTCAAAAATTGAAGAACTTGAAAAAAAACTTGACTCCGGAAATTTTAATGAACCCCCGAAAGGGGAAAATAAAACTGATGCGCCAACAAAAAAAGGTAACGATGTAGTTTCAAAAACGGAATTTTTCTTCGAGGATCCTCTCGCCGACTATAGAGTAAAGCCATCGACTAAGCTCGCCGAAAAAAACAATGAAATTGAAGATCCAGAAAAGATTTTAAATTTAATCCGCGAAAAATGGAATATACTCACAAAGGAATCAGAAAAGCACAACCTTAATCTCTACTCCGCTTTAAAGTTGTCCTATCCGATCGAATTAAAAGAAGCAAGGTTAAAAATTGGAACCCCGTTAGAAATTTATCTCGAATGGATAAAGAAAAACAGAGGCTTTTTGATAGCGAAATTAAAAGAGATATGCAATGTCGAACTTGAGATCGATGCCGTGCTCAGTGATATTGAAAAACTAAGAGAAGAAATTTTACAGTACAGCCCCGATTTAAAATTAAAGAAACTAATGAATGAGTCACCCTTCGTCAAATCACTTATCGAAAATCTCGGCGCTAAGCCGATCGATTAATAAAGTTATTTTTGCTGTTGTTTTCACGATTTCAATTTCATTTTCAAATAGTTTCAAGTTTGCAAAGTATGCCGGTGATTTTCTCACAATTGGAGTTGGCGGAAGAGCGTTGGGAATGGGCGGGGCATTTACAAGTGTCGCAAACGACGTCACAGCAGGCTATTGGAATCCCGCAGGTCTTGTTGAGATTTCGAATACTCAAATAATTTTAATGCACGATGAAAGATTTGCTGGAATCGTAAACTATGACTATGTTGGGCTTGCTTTTAAACCCATAAATTTTTATTCATTTGGGATATCAATCATAAGAATCGGAATTGACGATATACCATTTACTGGAAACGAATTTATTGACAATAACGGAAACCTCGTCTTTGACCCAGATGTCGATCGGCTCGACCCGGACAAGTTTTCTTATGTTTCATCTTCTGATTGGGTGACCATAGTTTCATTTGCAAAAAATTCAAACGAGAAATTTTCAATCGGCGGAAATGTTAAATTCATTTATAGAAAAATCGAAAAAAATACAGGAATTGGAATTGGCTTTGATTTCGGAATCAAATATAAAGTTATGGATTTCTTGATCGGAGCTATTTTAAAAGATGCGACTTCGACATTAATTTCATGGAACACAGGGAGAAACGAGCTTATAACTCCATCGGTTGTCGCTGGAATAAGCAGGGAATTTGAAATTTTATGGGGGAAATTTACACCTGCGATCGACATCATTTTAAGATTTGAGGGAAGGAATAAAACCGCGCTTTTTGGGACAAAGTTTATAAGTGCCGATTTCAACATTGGTGGAGAATATACATTCAAAGATATAATTGCGATAAGAACCGGGTTTACAGAAAACAAGGAGTTAACACTTGGGACGGGGATAAAATTAAATCGTCTTGATATCGATTATTCATTTGCGAAATTTAACTCCGAACTTGGCAACACGCACAGAATCTCCGCAAAGTTTACCATCCTATAACAAAATGCAAAAAGAAATGAAACTCTACGCCCTTGCAATCGCAGCTCATCCAGACGACATAGAACTAAGTTGTAGCGGAACGATAATAAAACTCACACAGAAAAATTATCCCGTTGGTATAATCGATCTAACTCAAGGTGAACTTGGAACTCGCGGCGATAAAAAGACAAGGGAAAAAGAAGCGAAAGAAGCAGCAAAACTTATGGGGGTGGCATTAAGAGAAAATCTCAAACTTCCAGATGGAAAAATAGAAGTAAACATGAAAAACAAGATAGAATTGATAAAGTTGTTTAGAAAGTATAAGCCCGAGATAATTTTCGCCCCATATTGGATCGAGAGACATCCTGACCATGAAAACGCGAGCAAACTCGTTCGAGAGGCTTGGTATTTATCTGGACTTGTAAAGTTAAAAACTAAGTTAAATGGCAAAGTTCAAGAGCCCCATCGACCAAAGAAGATTTTCTTCTACGTCCAGTATTTTTATCAACAATTTATACCAAATTTGATCATCGACATAACAGACGTCTTTGAGAAAAAGTTAAAAGTCATCGAATGTTACAAATCTCAATTTTTTAATCCAGAAGTAGATTTCAGGGCAAGCGAAACCCTTTTAAGCACCCCTGATTTCAAAGAATATCTTATCGCAAGAGCTCGATTTTTTGGAGAGATGATCGGGAGAAAATACGGAGAGCCGTTTTTAACGCTAAGTCCAATTGGCTTAAATGGGATAGACAATGTCGTTCTTCCAATTCGAAGTTAATTTCAAAAATAAAAAGTTTAAAAATGCAACTCGAAGAAATACTTGGTCTTATAAATGTAATACTATATATGGTTCACACATTTGTGTTTATAATTCTTGGTTATAGGCAATATAAAAGCGCTGGGATTAAATCGAGCGTTCTCATCCTTGTTTTTTTACTTGTTATATTTTTTGTTTCCTTGCAAATTGGTGGGTTTATCGCACAGATGCTCTTATTAGAAAGTAAGGAAGAGATGACACTGAGATTACAAGCAATACATGACACTATCGTAATTTTAGCGGCGACATTTATCGAACTCCCTATTTGGTTTATTTTTCTAAAAAAGAAGAAAGCAAAATGAAACAGAAAACCTTAGCTTTAATAGCTCATGATAGAAAAAAAGCGGATATGGTCGCATTTGCCACGCAAAATAAAGAAAAACTTGAAAAATTCAATCTTATAGGAACAGGGACAACAGCAAAACTTGTAAGAGAGAAAACCGGTCTTAAAATAAGGGCGTACCATTCCGGTCCATACGGTGGTGATGTTGAAATAGCAGCGCTTATAGTAAAAGGAAAATGCGACGCAGTGATATTTCTCCATGACCCGCTTGAGCCACATCCACATGACCCCGATATTAAAACCTTGATGCGGGTTTGCGACGTGTATAACATTCCCCTTGCTACAAATCTCACAACGGCAGAGATAATCATAAACGCGATATCTGAGCTGAAAACACTTGACAAATAAACAAAATTTTATTATATTTTTATTGAATTTAAAATAAAATCTGGAGTGTCTAATGATGAGGAAGATTTTCTCACTCTTTCTAATTTTTTCATTCCTTTTTTTCATTGCTGGTTGCACGAGATATGCTAAGGACGAGGAAATTCAACAGCTGAACAACTTAAAAGCTGAGGTGGAACAGCTCGAGAAGGAAATTAAAGCAAAAGAACAGGAAAAGGCAGCGCTACAGAATGAAATATCCCAGAAAGACAAGAAATTACAAGAGTTAGAAGCGGAGAAAGCAAAGGTTCAGCAACGTCTCCAGCAGATAAAGTAACAAAACAAAATAAAAATAAAACTTGGGGTAAAAGATGAGGAGAAATTTCATAATAATTTTATTGCTTTTAATTTTTGTTGTAACTGCTTTTGCCCAGGAAAGAGTTAGAATGAAATATGAAGACTGGCAAAAGGAAATGGCTTCATGGACAGCCAAGAGGGATGAATTAAGAGCGAAACTCGATGCGTTAAATAACGACATTTCTACTTTGAAAGCACAATCCGCTGAAAAAGATGCCCAAATTAAAAAGACCCAAGATGAGATTTATGCTCTCGTTGGAACTACGCCAGAAGGTGTAGATGAATACAGATTAAAAGTTGCTGACTTTGAAAGAAAATTAAATGAACTTTCACGACTTTCAAATGAAGAGTTGTATGAAAGGAGAGCGGAGGTTGAGACGCTCTATAACGATTATCAAACATTGAAATCTGACAAGCGAGTTGCACCTTCAGAGTTTTATGACAAAGTTGTGGGATTTGAATCTCAGGTTAATAATTTGAATAATACCGTTAAAGCCCTGGTTAAGACAAAGGAGGGGCAGGTTCTTGTCGCTGAAGCCATAATCAAAGAAATAACTTATACCGTTGGGACCTGGAAAAAAGATCGCGATTGCTTGTGGAATATCGCAAAGAAATCAACGATTTATGATAATCCGTTCTTGTGGCCCAAGATTTATATGGCAAATAGGGATAAGATTAAAGATCCAGATTTGATCTATCCTGGCTGGGTTTTGAAAATTCCACCTAAAGCGGAGTTGACCAAAGAAGAAAAAAGAGCCGCGAACGCTTATTACCGAAAGAAAGCTGAAAAAGCCGGTGGCGGCATGTGAGAAGTTTGAGAACGGTGGTTTTAGCTTTTTCAACCCCCTGGCTGTCTTTTTTGACAGTTCCAGGGGGTTTTATTTTTGGAACTATTTTAAAAATTTTTAGTTTTCTTTATAAGAAATAAGTAAGGAAAAACAAAATATGAGGGTGAACAGTTACAAAAATTATGGTAGAAAGGAAGATTAAGCTTTCGGGAATCAACACGCTTGCCCTTCTTGGCTTCAACGATACTAATCTTCACTTAATCGAAAAAAATTTCGACGCAGGAATAACTGTCCGCGGGGATAACCTAATCCTCAAAGGTGAAAAAGAAGAGGTGGAAAAAGTTGAGCGCGTTTTTAAAGAACTTATCTTTATCTTAAACAAAAATGGACATCTCACAGAAAATGACATAAACATAATCATCGATCTCGTTAAACTCGATAGCGAGGATAGCATCCGCACACCACACAAAAGAAAAAAACGAATCGAAGATGACTTTGATTCAATAATACTTTTCACAAAAAATGGCCCAATAAGAGCGAAAACCCCGGGACAACTCGAATACTATCGTCAGGTGAAGAAAAATGATATCGTCTTTGTCATTGGACCAGCTGGGACCGGGAAAACGTATCTTGCGGTCGCTATGGCGGTGGCAAGTTTAAAAAATAATGAAGTAAATAAAATCATCCTATGTAGACCCGCCGTTGAAGCAGGTGAAAGTCTTGGATTCCTGCCAGGTGATTTGAGAGAAAAAATCGATCCATATCTTAGACCTTTATACGATGCCCTCGACGATATGCTCCCGTCGGATAAATTAAAATCTTACTTTGACAAAAGGATAATCGAGATCATCCCTCTTGCTTATATGCGCGGTAGAACTCTAAACAACGCATTTGTAATACTTGACGAAGCTCAGAATGCAACAAGTTTGCAGATGAAGATGTTTCTCACTCGCCTTGGGGTTAATTCAAAAGCGATAATTACTGGCGATATAACACAGATAGATTTGCCATCAAAAACAACATCTGGACTCGTTGAGATACAAGATATTTTGAAAGGGATTGAAGGAATCGCATTTGTATATCTTGGTAAAAATGATGTTGTGAGGCATCGACTTGTAAAGGATATAATTGAGGCGTATGACAAATACAATGCAATGAACGGCGGAAAATCAAATGAAAAAAAGGAGCAGAACGATGAACAAAAATGATGAGTTGTTTAATGAGTTCGTCCAAGTAGTTCGAAGGTTAAGAAAGGAATGTCCTTGGGATAGAGAACAAACACATAAATCAATACGACACAACTTGATCGAAGAGGCCTATGAAGCAGTCGAGGCGATAGATAATGATAACTTTGGCGAGTTAAAGAAAGAACTTGGGGATCTGCTTCTTCATGTTGTAATGCATTCAATTATAGCTGAGGAGGAAAACAAATTTACGCTTGAAGATGTAATAAGAGAGATCAAGGAAAAATTAATTTACAGGCATCCACACGTTTTTGGTGATGTAAAAGTTAATACTGCGAAAGAAGTAAAAAATAACTGGGAAAGGTTAAAACAATTAGAATCAAATCGTGAATCTGCCGTTTCCGGGATACCGAAATCTTTACCCGCATTAATAAAAGCCTATCGCGTTCAAGAAAAAGCATCGAATGTTGGGTTTGATTGGTCAAATCCCGACGATGTTTGGAAAAAAGTTGAAGAGGAAATTGTGGAATTGAAAAAAGCGGTTGAGGCAAAAGATCAACAGAAAATAGAGGAAGAGATTGGTGATTTAATTTTTGCAATTGTGAATTACTCCAGATTTTTAAAGTTAAATCCCGAAAGCGCTCTTAACAAAACGATCGATAAATTTATCCGTAGATTTCAATATATCGAAAACGAATTAAAGTTACAGGGCAAAAGCGTATATACCGCGACGCTCGAAGAGATGGACAAAATTTGGGAAAAGACGAAAAAGTTATTTTAGCATCGGTATTTTAATTCCGTGTTTTTTGGCTACTTCGACTGCTTTTTCATATCCCGCATCGGCATGGCGAACGATCCCAAGTCCTGGGTCCGTTGTCAAAACCCTTTCAAGTCGAATTTCCATTTCTTTTGTCCCATCAGCTACGACGACCATACCAGCATGAATTGAAAGTCCAATTCCAACGCCTCCACCGTGATGAACAGCGACCCAACTTGCCCCAGCGACTGCATTTAGAAGGGCATTCAAAATCGGCCAATCAGCAATTGCATCACTTCCGTCTTTCATTTTTTCGGTTTCACGATTAGGAGAAGCAACTGAGCCGGTGTCAAGATGATCGCGTCCTATTACAATTGGTGCTTTAACTTCGCCTGTTCTGACCATTTCATTAAATATCTTTCCCATCTTTGCTCTTTCACCGTAACCAAGCCAACAAATTCTTGCTGGTAATCCCTGAAACTTCACATGCTTTTGAGCTTTTTGAATCCATCGGACAAGAGATTTATTTTCAGGAAATGTTTTCATCACTGCCTCATCAGTTGCATAAATATCTTCTGGATCGCCACTTAACGCTACCCACCTAAATGGTCCTCTGCCTTCACAGAAAAGAGGACGGATGAATTCGTGAACAAAGCCCGGTATTTCAAATGCATCTTTAACTCCATTTGCGTAAGCCTCACCTCGAATATTATTCCCATAATCGAAAACAACCGCGCCTTTTCTCTTAAACTCAAGCATCGCCTTTACATGTTCAACTATCGAACGTTTCGCCATTTGAATATATTTTTGTGGATCTTTTTTACGAAGTTCAAGAGCCTCCTCATATGGAATACCGTTTGGAACATAACCATTCAAAGTATCATGAGCGGAAGTTTGATCCGTTACAATATCCGGAATTATTCCTCTTCTCAAAATTTCTGGCAAAATATCCGCAGCATTTCCAACTAAACCAACGGAGATAGCTTCTTTTTTCTCTTTCGCTTTCAAAACGATTTCAAGTGCTTCATCAAGATTATCCATCATCATATCAAGATAACCGGTTTTAAGTCGTCTTTCGATCCTGTTTCTATCAACTTCGACACCGAGAAATGTAGCACCATTCATTGTTGCAGCGAGTGGTTGAGCTCCACCCATTCCCCCAAGTCCAGATGTCAGCAAAAATCTTCCTGCAAGGGTTCCACCAAAGTATTTATCTGCACATGCAGCGAACGTTTCATAAGTTCCTTGCAAAATCCCCTGCGTCCCAATGTAAATCCAACTTCCCGCTGTCATTTGCCCATACATCGTAAGCCCAAGAGCCTCAAGCCTTCTGAATTCATCCCAAGTAGACCAAGCAGGAACTATCATTGCGTTTGAAATTAAAACGCGAGGAGCAAACTCATGTGTCTTGAAAATTCCAACAGGTTTACCGGATTGAATTAAAAGTGTTTCATCATTTTCAAGCTCTTTCAAACTTTTAACGATGGCGTGGAAACATTCCCAATTTCTTGCCGCTTTTCCAGTTCCACCGTAAACGATCAATTCTTCTGGTTTCTCTGCGACTTCTGGGTCAAGGTTATTCATAAGCATTCTCAAGGCAGCTTCCTGCGCCCAACCTTTACAATTTAGTGTGTTCCCACGCGGTGCTTTAATTTTTCTTACATCAAATTCAACAACTTGATTTAAAACTTCCGCCATATTTTTCACCTCCATAAATTTTTTACAATGAATTTTTCATAAAAATTGCCTTGAAAACATAACCTGCTATCTTAGGATTTTCCCTAAACCTTCTCATCGAATACGCATACCACTTTTCTCCAAAAGGTACATAAATTCTCAATTTATAACCATCCGCGATGATTTTATTCCCTATCTCCGGGCGAACGCCGAGCAACATCTGAAACTCAAACTTGCTATTGTCAAAATTATATTCTTTTATCAAACGATATGCCTCGTTTATCAACACATCGTCATGTGTGGCGATGCAGGTATAAGCATCGCTTTGAAGCAGTATGTTTAAAAGATGTTTAAAATTATGTCTTATCAATCCCCTGCTTTTGAAAGCGATGGTTTTAGGTTCGATGTAAATCCCCTTACATAGCCTGATTCTAGGTTTTAACGTGAGAAGCGATTTTATATCATTTTCACTTCTTTTTAAATACGCTTGAATTGCAAGCCCGACATTATCAAACCTTGATTTCAGCTTTCGATAAATCTCTATCGTCGCATCGGTAGTTGAGGAGTCTTCCATGTCAATTTCAACAATATTTTCATATTTTTTCGCATGTTTTACCAACTCCTCAACATTCGCATAGCAAAAATCAAAATCAAGTTTTAACCCAAGCTGTGTCAGCTTAATTGAAAGGTCTGAGTCCAGGTTAAATTCTTTTATAACATCGAGAACCTGTTTGTAGGTTTTTAGAGCTTCAGTTGCTTCTTTTTCGTTGGTTATGTTTTCCCCGAGAACATCGATCGTTGCTAATTTACCCTGTTGGTTTAATTTTCTCACTACTGTGATGGCATCCTCAAGTTTTTCCCCCGCGATGTACCGACTTGCGAAATGACGAACGATTTTTTGGGGGACTAAGGGCAAGGTGCGGACGATGATCTCGTTTAGTGGGTTCATAGCGAATCGATTTTTATTTTATTTGCCAGAAAAATTTAACTCGTAAAATTAAAAAAATCAAACTCATTACAAATCTTCGCCCCTCAGGGTTTTGTTTTTAAACACAAAAATTTGTATTATTAATTGAGTTTAACCGCAAATGGGCAAAAATATGCAAGCAAAAAGCGCAAAGAAAAACTGGAAAAAACATACAAAGGTCGGTGAAAAGCCGATAAACCATATCCAACTTGACACCGTTTTTCAAGATTTGGCTTTTATAAAGAACGATAAATCAAAAATCATAATGTTATGGGGAAAAATGAGATAAAGGTTCTTCTAATCGACAATGACTCAAATGTTGCGGGTCTAATAAAGTATTATTTAAACTCATACAGAAATTATTCCTTCAAGGTTGATTGGGCTGAAACCGTGATAAATGGGCTTGAGAAAATTTCCTCCAAAAGCAACAACTATGACTTAATTCTCCTCGATTATTATCTGCCAGAAATATATGGGATCGATGCCCTTAAAATTTTCAAATCAAGGGGCATAGATATACCCGTGATAATGCTGAGCGGTTCAACGGAGAGCGAATCAGTGGCGATTGAAGCACTGAAACTTGGAGCTGTAGAATACTATATCAAAGAAGATGTCATAGGACCTCTTTTACCCATGATAATTGCAGGCGTCGTTGAAAGAGAAAATTTAAAAAAGCAAATCGAAAAAGATAAGGGCGAACAAAAACAAAAAATCGAAGCAATCCAAGAGATAGTCATCACAGTCTCACATGAGGTCAACAATCCACTTGCTGCGATAAAACTTGCTGCCAACATTTTACTTAAAAAAGAGCTCCCTCCGGATATAAGAACATACATCAAGATAATCAAAGAAAACACGGATAGAATTGAGCAAACTATTTTAAAACTCAGAGAATTAAAAAGCGATCAAATTGTTCCATACGTTGGAAAATTAAAAATGCTTGACCTATCTGAAACACAAAAGAAAGAAAGTAAAGATGAACAATAAGCCCAAAATACTTGTTGTTGATGATGAACGATATCTATGCGAATTATTGAGAGATGAATTGCTCTCAACTGGGTTGTTTGATGTTGATATTGTAACCGACGGTGCACAAGCGATGAATAAAATTCAAATCAAAATTTACGACCTTGTACTTCTCGATATAAAAATGCCGAGGATATCAGGGATTGATGTTTTGAAATTCATAAAAGAACATTCTCCCGATACAGAAGTTATAATGATAACCGCATATGGTGACATAAAACTTGCGGTTGAGACGATAAAACTTGGCGCATTTGATTTTATAACCAAGCCGTATAATTTTGACGAGCTTTTGGTTTCAATCCAAAACGCGCTTGAAAAGCGCAGATTAAAAATTCAAAACGCTTTAATGCAGAAGGAAATATCACGGCTTGTCCAAGATGATGAAGTAATCGGGCAAAGCAAAGTTTTTAGAGATGTTCTTGATATCGTAGCTAAAGTTGCAAAAACAGATGCAACAGTTTTAATCTATGGTGAAAGCGGAACGGGGAAAGAGGTCATTGCTCGACTCATACACAAAAACAGTTTAAGAAATGATAAGCCATTTGTTGCGATAAATTGTGCAGCGATCCCAGACACATTGATTGAATCGGAACTGTTTGGTCATGAAAAAGGAGCTTTCACCGACGCTTATACATCAAAGCCGGGGCTTGTGGAAATTGCAAACGGTGGGACTTTATTCCTCGATGAGGTTGGTGACCTAAGCCATTATGTTCAACCAAAACTTTTAAGATTTATTGAAACAGGTGAATTCAGAAGGGTTGGTGGAAATAGCATTTTAAAAGTCGATGTCAGAATAATTTCTGCAACGAATAAAGATCTAAACGAAGAAGTAAGAAAAGGAAACTTTAGAGAAGACCTTTTATATCGATTAAATGTCGTAACGATACGTCTCCCTGCGCTTAGGGAAAGAAAAGAAGATATACCGTTGTTTGTTGAATATTTTTTGAAAAGGAAAACCCGTGGAAAAAAGAAAATAAGCCCTGAAGCATTGAAAATTTTAATGGATTATGACTGGCCTGGAAATATACGAGAACTTGAAAATGTCGTTGAACGTGCAGCGATACTTGCAAGAGACGATATAATAAAGCCAGAAGATTTAGCATTAAAACCAGAACTAAAAGAAGATTACTACGCAAAACTTGTTAAAAAACCTGTCAACTCATTATCTCTTGCAGAACTTGAAAAGATCCACATAGAGAACGTTTTAAAAACAAACAATTGGAACAAGTCAAAAACAGCAGAAATTCTTGGAATAAGTTTAAAAACTTTGTATCTTAAATTAAAGCGATATGGGATAACAGAACCATTTTAAAAATCGCGTCGTCAAATTTTTGAGCAAAGTTTAATCATCATTTTTTAAAACAAAATAGAATGGAATAAAAAGATGCAAATGGAGAGGGAAAACATCCAAGCAACAGAACCACAGATGGAAGAGGAAAGCAAGCCAAGATTAATAGCTGGGCGACAACCCATAATAGAAGCCTTGAAATCGCAGAGTACAATGATTGAAAAAATTTATCTTCTACATGGAATAAGGGGAAGCCAAATTGATAAAATTAAAAACTTGGCGCGCAAAAAAGGCGTCCCATTCGTCGAACTAAATAAGCAAAGATTTCGTGAAATTGCAAGCGACATCGCAACCCAAGGAGTGATAGCAGTAATAACTGAAGCTAAGTATATAAGCGTTGACGATATTTTAAATGTCGCAAAAGAAAAAAATGAACCACCGTTTATTCTAATTCTCGATGAAATTGTTGACCCACAAAACCTTGGTGCACTTTTAAGAACCGCTGAATGTGCTGGAGTTCATGGGGTCATCACAACGAAACATCACACCGCGATTATAAACTCAACAGTTGCAAGGGCATCAGCTGGGGCAGTCGCTCATGTTGGAATAGCGAAAGTTATAAATCTTGCACAAACTCTTGATGAACTTAAAGAAAAAGGAATCTGGATCGTTGGGGCTGATGTGAACGCATCAAGATATTATTATGAGATTGATTATACGATGCCAGTTGCAATTGTCATTGGAAACGAAGGCAGAGGTTTAAGATTTTTAACAAAGCAAAAATGCGATTTTCTTGTGAAGATTCCAATGTATGGGAAGGTTGAATCTTTAAACGCTTCCGTTGCGGGCGCTTTAACAATGTATGAGGTCGTTCGCGCACGGGAATTAAAAAAGAAGAAAGTTATTAATCCATACCTTAGCCTAAATGAATCCATATCTACATATATTGAATCGGTAACCCCAGCTTCAACAAACATTGAAGAAAAAACGAAAACAAAAGCAGGCAATTCATCTGGAGCGAAAAAGAAATCGAAAAAATCTAAAAAATGAATCAATCCATTCGGGATAAAATTTTCTATCTTGCAGATAAGTTCTTTCCACGAATGGTTTCGATAAGAAGGAGAATTCATCAATACCCAGAACTTGCTTTTGAAGAATATGAAACTTCAAAACTTGTAGCTCAAACTTTAAAATCGCTCAATTTAAAAGTTGAGGCGGGCATAGCAAAGACAGGTGTGGTTGGGATAATCGAGGGCAAAGCCAAAGGTAAAGCTAAAGTAGTCGCTCTTCGCGCGGATATGGACGCTCTTCCAATTCAAGAACAAACAAATTTGCCCTACGCTTCAAAAGTCCCCGGCAAGATGCATGCTTGCGGTCATGATTCACACACAGCGATGGTCCTTGGCTCAGCTATGATTTTAAACGAACTTAAAGAGCAATTTAGCGGAATTGTAAAATTTATCTTTCAACCAAGTGAAGAAAAAAATCCCGGCGGAGCAAGCTTAATGATAAAAGACGGTGTACTGGACAATCCAAGGGTTGATCTTATCTTTGGTTTACATGTTCGACCCGATGCTGAGCCGGGGAAAGTTTTCATTAAAGAGGGACCTCTTATGGCTTCATCCGACGAAATTTATATCAAAATCAAAGGTAAAGGTGGGCATGGAGCCCGTCCGCATTTTGCAACCGATCCGATTGTAATTGCATCCGAAATAGTTTTGGCGCTTCAAAAAATAACAAGTAGATTCTTCGACCCAATCGAACCAAGAGTATTAACCATAGGCTCAATCCACGCTGGAACAGCTACAAATATAATCCCAGACGAAGCCACGATATCCGGGACTCTGCGAACGATGAATGAAGAATGGAGAAAGAAAGCCTGGAAATTAATAGAAAAGATTGCACGAGGTATTGCTTCAACTTATGGAGCAGATTGTGAAGTCAAAATTAGCAAAGGTTATCCAGTTCTAATCAATGATCTTGAAGCGACAAAATTTGCAAGAGAAAAAGCAATTGAACTGTTTGGAAAAAATAAAGTTTTCGAAGCAAGACCAGTCATGGGTGCGGAAGATTTCGCTTATTATCTTCAAAAGGTCCCTGGCTGTTTTATTTGGTTAGGCGCTGGAAGCAAAAACTCAAAACATGATATACATAGTTCAAAATTCACAATTAACGAGGAGGCCATGAAATTTGGCTCCTCTATCCTTGCCTACCTCGCCATCTCCGCGCTATCAAACAAATCTGACTTGTAAAATTGCAACAAGAAGAAACCCGAACCTGGTCACAGAAGTTCTCTCAAACCCTCGACAAGTTAATGCTTTTTTTAGCCAGCTTGGTTATAATAACTCTCCTAATTGAGTATGGATTTTACATAAGCGATCTCACAAGGCGAATAATTCATCAATTTAATTCACTTGTGATTTTTTACTTCGTTTTCTTCAACCTTTCAAAGTTGCTGATAAACCCAAACCCGCTCGATTATATACGCAGGAAGTGGATTGAATTTTTACTTACATTTTTAATCATCGTCCAGAGCATTGGCTTTCTTTTCTATGTTTATAAACCTCACTTCGATGTTCAAACGCTCGTTAGAATATACATTGCCTCTGTTCAAATTTATTTGATACTTGACATAGCCTTAAAAACCATAAGATACAGCCAGCGAATAATTTTAAAGTCAATTCATCCAACGCGGGCGCTTGCCTTAAGCTTTCTATTTTTAATTTTATCTGGAACAACTTTACTATTATTACCAAAGGCAACTCACAGTGGAATTTCTCTCATCGATGCACTTTTCACAGCTACAAGCGCGGTTTGCGTTACAGGTTTAATCGTTGTTGATACGGGAACCTATTTCACAAGGTTTGGGCAATTCATCATTTTGATTTTAATTCAACTCGGTGGTCTCGGGATAATGACATTCACAACATTTTTCGCTTTGCTTTTGGGAGGTGGGGTTGGAATAAAAGAGAAAATTTCCCTAAGCGAAATTTTCAGCGAGAAAAATCTCTCAAGGATACAATCAACGGTCATTAGGATTCTTTTTCTAACTTTTTCAATTGAAGCGGTCGGGGCAATCGCGCTTTACAATTTTCTCCCTGATTCAATCTTCAAAAATGAATCAGATAAAATCTTTTGTGCCATTTTTCACGCTGTTTCTGCATTCTGTAATGCTGGATTTTCGATATTTTCAAATAATTTGGTGGAAATAAAAAATAACATACCCTCTGTTTTTACAATTGCGACGCTTTTTATACTTGGCGGGCTTGGCTTCTTCGTTTTGACCGAACTTATTGAAAAACCGCTTTTAAAAGCGCTGAGAAAAATAAAATTTTTAAAGCAAAAGATACCTCCACAAACGATCGTTTTAACCCTTCACTCAAAACTCACACTCTCAACAACTCTGCTCTTGATAATCTCCGGAACAATTCTCTTTTTCACACTTGAATTCAACAATACTTTGAATGACGAACCTCTAATTCATAAAATTTTCCATTCTTTCTTTCAAGCAGTCACACCTCGAACAGCCGGCTTCAATACATTGGACATCTCAAAAATCGGAATTGCTACATTGCTTCTCATTATGCTTCTTATGTGGATAGGTGCATCTCCAAGCTCAACCGGTGGTGGGATAAAGACAACGTCGTTTTCCCTTATCATTCTAAAAATTATCGCAATTGTAACTGGAAAAGAAAGAGTTGAAATCTTTCGCAAACAGGTGAACGAAGAAAGCGTAACGAGAGCGTTTGCATCCGCACTGTTATCGATTCTTTTCATAACGACTTTTATATTCGTCTTGACAATGACGGAGAAAAATTTGAGTTTGATAGATATTTCATTTGAGGTTGTCTCTGCATTTGGAACCGTTGGGCTTAGTAGAGGGATAACATCTAATTTGACAAATTTTGGAAAGTTGATTATCATTATAACGATGTTTATTGGAAGAATTGGACCTCTTGCATTTTCGTTTGCACTTTTCGGAAAAGTTGAAAAAAGAAATTACGAATTCCAAAAAGAAAACGTCCTCGTAACATAATGAAAAAAATTGCCGTTATAGGACTTGGAACATTCGGGAAAAATCTCGCTCTTGCCCTTGCGGAAATGGATGCGGAAGTTCTCGCGATCGATATAAGCGAAGAAAAAATTAATGAGATAAATCATCCAAATATAACAGCAGTGAAACTCGATAGCACAGACGTAAGAGAACTTGAAAGATTTGGGATAAAGGATATGGATGCAGTTATAGTCACTATTGGTGAAAATTTTGAAGCATCGTTGTTAACTTGTATGTTGCTGAAAGAACTTGGGACAAGAAGGATAATCGCAAAGGCGACGGAAGAAATTCACAGAAAAATTTTGAAAAGCATAGGTATAAGAGAGGAAGACATAATTTCACCGGAGGAAGAAGTTGCGAAACGACTTTCGAAATTGCTCCTGAGTGATGGCTTCATCGAATTTTTTGAAATCGAAAAAGACTATGAAATAGCACGGATAAAAGCGCCGAATAATTTTATAGGAAAAACGATCCGCGAACTTGAACTTAGAAAAAATTATAATGTCCTACTTGTGACAATCATAAGAAAGAAAAAATCAATTGGTGTCCCCGACCCTGATATGGGAATTGAAGAGGGGGACGAATTGTTGATCTTCGGTAGAGATAAAGATATTAAAAAGATAATTACGCAAAGCTATGTATAAAATTTCAGTTCAGAAAAGATTCTCCGCTTCTCACATAATAAGGGATTATCCTGGGGAATGTGGTCGCCCTCATGGACATAATTGGAATGTTAAAGTCGTAGTCAAAACGAAGAACCTTGATGAATTTGGAATGGCAATTGATTTCAAAAAACTTTCGAAAATTTTAAACGAAATTGTAGATAACCTCGACCACTATCATTTAAACGATATACCACCATTTGACAAAATTCAACCAACAGCGGAGAATTTGGCAAAGTTTTTCTATGACGAACTTAAATTGAAACTTTCAAAATATAAAGACAACAAGATTGAAATCGACCTCGTCGAAATTTGGGAAACAGAAAAATACTCAGCTATTTACCAAGAGCCATGAAAAGAATAAATAAAGATGAAAATACACTTGCTGTAAATGAAATCTTTTTCAGCATTCAAGGTGAATCGAGTTGGGCGGGATTGCCTTGTGTTTTCGTAAGGTTGACTTATTGCGATCTAAGATGTGTCTGGTGCGATACTCAATATGCATTTTACGAAGGAACAGAAATGACGATCGATGAAATAATCGAAAAAGTTAAATCATACAATTGCAAACTTGTCGAAGTCACAGGTGGAGAACCACTTTTACAGGAAAATTCATTGAAATTGATGAAAAGACTTTGCGATGATGATTTCACCGTGCTACTTGAAACTGGAGGACATAGAGATATAAGCAAAGTTGATCTGCGAGTTCACATAATTATGGATATTAAATGCCCGGGTAGCAAAATGGCTCATAAAAATAGATGGGAAAACATAAACTACCTCAACAAAAAGGACGAAGTGAAATTTGTCATAAAGGATAGGACAGACTACGAATGGGCGAAAGAAGTAATAAAAAAATTTAATCTTTCGGAAAAAGTTGGAACTGTCTTATTCTCACCTGCCTTCGGTGAGATCGAACCCGCTACACTTGCAAGATGGATGCTTGAGGATAAAATTCCCGTTCGATTTCAGCTTCAAATACATAAATACATTTGGTCTCCGGAAACTCGAGGTGTTTAAATTAAAATCTGCGATACAATCCCACCAACTGTAAAAGCTATCACCCAACTTGAAGCCCATATTATCAATCCTTCAAATGCTCCTCTTTCCTTCAACATAACCATAAGCGAAGCAATGCAAGGAACAAAAAGGGTGATCGTGACAAGACCTGCGACAGTTTGCGTAGGACTTAGATCAAGCAAATAAAAACCAGCAGCGCCAAAATCTCTTCTAACTATTCCCATTATAAAGGCATTTGATGCTTCAGCAGGCAATTGTAACCAATAGGTAGTCAAAGGAGAGAGAAATTGAATCCACTTATCAAGTAAACCCGTAACTTGCATGAATCCTACAATAAAAGCACCAACAAAAAACCAAAACCCAGCCTCTTTCATAAAGTAAAAAGTTCTCATTCCCGTTTTCCTAATAAGATTTTCAACTCTTGGAATTCTCATCGGAGGCAAATCTATAAGAAGAGGCGTTGATTCGCCGGGCAAAATTTTATTTAGAATTAACCCGATCGTAACAAAAACGGTGAACATAACTAAAATGTATATCAAAGTTGCCTCAAATCCAGCTCTCATAAGGAGTGTAGTTATCACTGCAAGTTGGGCTGAGCATGGAATTGTGATTTGCAAAATCGCAGTCATAATTCTTTTCTCTCTGGTCGTTGATAAAAGTCGAGTCGTGATAGTTGCCATCGTTACACATCCAAAACCAAGAATTGCCGGGATGACAGCTTTACCATTTAAACCGATGTAATTCATCAATCTGTCTACAAATGTTGCAAGCCGTGGAAGATAACCGCTATCTTCAAGGATGGCGAGCATAAGATAAAATCCAATGACAAGAGGTAAAAGCAAAAACAAAAGATATCTTATAGTCATAGTTAAAACACCAAACTCACCAAAGATTATAACAAGAATTGGGTTTTTGAAATTAAACTCATATTTGACATTTTTATCTTTTACAAAGTTCTCCATTTGATTAAAAACATCCGGCGAATTTTTAAACCCATGTTCAAAAGCGAAATTCCTCTCTTCGATAACCTCTTCACTCTCACCGATGACGCTAACTTTCACATCGACTGGGAAATAATTTGCAACCAACTTTTTTAAGTTATATTCGTAAAGCTCCTTTCCGATTTTATTTTCCGTGAAATTGACAAGCTCTTGGGCTATCAACTTACCAACAAGAAGATAAGCAAGATATAGAACAACAATTATAAAAATAAAACCAAAGATCGGATGAATCGCGATTCTCCCGACAAAACTTGAAAACTTACCCCCAACGCTATCGATGCTTACAACTTCAGCAACGATTTGATTTGCTCTATTTCTTCGCTCAATATATATTTTTTCCCTCTCATCACAGCCGTATAATTCCCCATCAAACCTCGATTTATATCTATCGAGTATTTCCACATCGCCTTCAAGTATCAACAATGCTTCTATCTCACTTACTCCAAATTTTTTCGCAAGATTTGAAATTTTCTCCGAAATTTTTCTATCTCTATTTCCAGTTCCAATCGAATTTTCTATCGCTTCAACGACTTCCTTAAATCCAATTTGTTTCACTGCAACAGTTGGAATTACAGGAACCCCAAGTAGTTTAGAAAGTTTTTCAACATTTATTTTAATCTTTTTCTTTTCCGCCTCATCCATCATATTCAATGCGACGACAACAGGCTTCCCGGAATCTATAAGTTGAATTGTCAAGAAAAGGTCTCTTTCGAGGTTAACCGCATCAACAACATTTAAAATTACATCCGCTTCAATGATTATGTTCTTTGCGATTTTTTCTTCATCGTTAAACGAGGATAGTCCATAGATCCCGGGCGTATCATAAACGATAAAATTTTTGTATTTCCCCCTTAAAACTTCCACCGTTGTCCCTGGATAATTTGAAACCTCTACATAGAGTCCCGTTAGGTAGTTGAAAAAGATCGATTTTCCAACATTTGGATTTCCAGCGAGTACAAGTTTTTTCGTTTTCTTTGCAGTTTTTATTTCCGTTTGTTGATTTGAATGCATAAAAAATTTCTTAAATGTTTTTAACAAGAATTTTTTTCGCTACGTTGCCTCCAACCGCAATTTCCTGATGTCGCTTTGATATCACAACAGTTCCACCGGGTAATTTATGCGCACATTTAACTTTCGTTCCCTCAGTTATCCCAAGGCGAACGAAGTGGGCTTTTATCGTCCCAGATGGCAATTCACATATTTCAACCTCTGTTCCCGGTTCGACATCATTTAACCTCATAATTTCACCTGTCACTTTTCTTTTTCCGTGCATTTTGCACAAAGCCCATAGATTTGATGCGTATGCCTTATTGGCTTAAACTTATACTTTTTACAAATTTCATCTTGTATTTTCTCAATTTCATTGCTTACAAATTCTATTATCGACCCACAATTTACACATATCAAATGGTCATGGTGTGCTCTCCCAGAAGCCCTCTCGTAAACAAACACATTCCCAACCTTATGCCTTGATACAACGCCAAGTTTAAACAAAAGCTCGAGCGTGTTATAAACCGTCGCCCTTGAAACCTTTTTACCTTGATTTTTCATCTTCACGAACAGATCCTCTGCACCGAAATGTCCTTCCGTCTCAAGTACCGCATTAAGCACCTCGTATCTTTGATCAGTCGCCCTTAGATTATCGCGCCTTAAGTAATCTGTGAAATCCTTTCGAATTTTTTCAACTAATTTTGCACTCGCCATTTTTTATCTCACTTTAAATTTAATCTAAATAAAATTTAACGCTTTTCCAAATTAAATGCAAATTAAACGTGAGAAAACTTGAACTTATCAAATTTGTTCAATATCTTATTTCAAAAACTAAATCACCAACGCGGATGACTGACTACGTAGTCATATTTATAACAACGCCAAATGTCATCGAGGCAAGGAAAATATCCAAAACGCTCGTAGAGGAAAAACTCGCAGCTTGCTGTAATATCGTTGAAAAAGTCAACTCAATCTATTTTTGGCAGGGCAACATCGAGGATGACTTCGAATCTTTAATTATAATCAAAACGAAAAAGAATATATTCCCTGAACTCGTAAAGCGCGTGAAGGAACTACATAAATACACCGTGCCGGAAATAATTGCCTTACCTATAATTGAAGGTTCCGACTCTTACTTAAACTGGATCGATGAAACAGTTAAACATAGTCAAAAATGAGGGCAAAAATAAAGGGACTATTTTTTAAAATTTACATCGCGAGCGTTTACTTTTTCCTGTATTTACCTATCTTTATTTTGATCTTCCTTTCTTTTAACAAATCGAGATGGACGACGATTTGGGAAGGTTTTACGTTTGAATGGTATGGTAAACTTTTGAAAAATAAATTTTTATTAAACTCGCTTAAAAACAGCGCAATAATTGCGCTTGCCTCAACTTTTATATCAACGATATTTGGAACGCTTGGGGCAATCGCCTTAAGAAAACTGGAATTTAAACTTAAAGAAAGTTTTAAACTTTTGATTTACCTACCCATCATAATTCCAGAGATCGTCCTTGCTGGTGCGCTGTTGAGCTTTTTTGGATTTGTAAAAATAACGCTTGGATTTACAACGGTGATAATCGCGCATGTGGTTTTCAGCATATCTTATGTAATTTTGATAGTTTTAGCAAGGCTTCAAAACATTGAAAGGGAAATCGAAGAATCCGCACTTGATTTAGGAGCGAATGAATTTGAAGTTTTAAGAAGAGTGACGATTCCGCTTCTTTTGCCGGCGATAATTTCATCATCGCTTATTGTTTTCACACTCTCGATCGATGATTATCTTATAACTTCATTTGTAGCTGGTGTTTCCTCCACAACTTTGCCACTTCAAATTTATTCGATGGTTCGAACAAGCGTCACTCCCGAGATAAACGCTATATCAACGATAATGCTTTTATTAACTGTAACCGCAATAATTTTATCACAAAAACTTATGAGCGCAAAATGAGGTTTAAACTTTTTTTAATCGTCATTTCATTTCTTCTGGCTTCATGTGGTGGAAGTAAAAACAGGGTTAATGTTTACATCTGGTCTGATTATTTGCCTCCCGATGTGATTGAAAAATTTGAAAAGGAAACCGGGATAAAGGTTAATCTTGACACCTATGATTCAAACGAAGCACTGCTTGAAAAATTACAAACTGGGGTAAGCAAATATGATGTTGTTGTCCCTTCGGATTACATGGTTCAAATTCTTATAAAACAAAATCTTCTTCAGAAAATTGACAAGTCAAAAATCCCAAATTTAAAAAACATCAACAAAAAATTTTTAAACCTTGAATTCGACCCGGAAAATAATTTCTCAATTTCGTTCTTTTGGGGAACAACAGGTTTCGCCTACAGAAAAGATAAACTTGGCGAAATCTCAAATTCATGGAAAGTGCTTTTTGATGAAAAATACAACGGCAAAATTTTGATGCTCGACGATATGAGAGAATGTTTTGCAGTTGCGTTAAAATTACTGGGACATTCAATAAATGAAACCGATACAACTGTTTTATTAAAAGCAAAGGAACTTTTAATGAAGCAAAAAAGGCTCGTAAAACAATACAACAGTTCTGGATTTGACCAAGCGATTTTATCAGGTGATGTTTGGATTGCACATGGATGGAGCGGCCAACTTGTTAGGGCTTCGGAGACTGATACAAATATCGTTTACGTCCTTCCCAAAGAAGGAGGAACACTTTGGATCGATAATCTTGCAATTCCAAAAACAGCTGAGAACATTGAGAATGCCCACACATTTATAAACTTTCTTTTAAAACCTGAGATAGGTGCAAGAGTTAGCGAATTTTCCGGCTACGCCACGACAAATGATTCGGCGAAAAAATTCATCAACTCAAAATATCTCGCCAAATGGCGATATCCGGATGATAAAATGCTTGAAAATTTCGAACTTATGAAAGATCTTGGTATGGTCACGAAACTTTTGGATAAATTTTGGACGGAGATAAAATCACAATAGAATTTGACAAAAGTCAATTTTTTAAACTTTTTTCTTCTTTAAATTTCTATTGCAAAAATTCAAAATAAAATTAGGAGAACTCCCATGGCTTATATCATCGCTGAGCCTTGCGTTGGCGTATGCGACACTGCCTGCGTTCAAGTTTGTCCAGTAAACTGCATCTATGGTCCTGAAGGATACGACGTCACAAATGAAGAGCATCTTAAAGAGATGCGCGAAAAGAAGATGCAACTTTACATCCATCCCCAAGAATGCATCGACTGCGGGGCATGTCAACCCGAATGTCCTGTTGAAGCGATCTTTCCAGAAGCTGAGGTGCCTGAAAAGTGGCAACAATATATTAGAATTAACTACGAGAGATTTGGGCTGTAAATTCCAATCTTCCCCGACCCGAAAGGGTCGGGTTTTTAATTTATAAATAAAAAAGAATTTGAATCAAAGATGAAAACCTATAAAGACGCGGGCGTTGATATCGATCTTGCCGAAAAACTTGTTGAGAAAATTAAACCACTTGCAAGAAAAACTTTTAATCAGCGCGTTTTAACTGATATTGGGCTTTTCGGGGCATTTTTCGATGCAAAATTTGACGATTATAAACATCCAGTTCTCGTCTCAAGTATTGATGGCGTTGGAACAAAGCTGAAAATAGCATTCCTTGCAAATAAACATGATACTGTAGGACAAGACCTCGTAAATCATTGTGTTAATGACATCCTTGTTTGTGGTGCAAAACCTTTGTTTTTTCTCGATTACTTTGCCACCGCGAAACTGAATCCAGAAGTAGCTCAACAGGTAATATCTGGAATTGCGAAAGCATGTGAAGAAAATGGCTGTGCTCTCATTGGTGGAGAAACTGCAGAAATGCCCGGTTTTTATAACGAAGGGGAATACGACATTGCAGGCGTGATCATCGGAATTGTAGACAAAGAAAAAATTATAAAAGGTGACAAAGTAAAACCCGGTGATGCTCTAATCGCCCTACCATCAAATGGATTGCACACTAATGGATATTCACTCGCGAGGACGGTTCTCCTTGAAAAATTTAAAATTGACGAATTCATACCTGAACTTAACTCAACTTTAGCAGAAGAACTTCTCAAAATTCATCGGTCTTATCTAAAGCCAATTTTAAAAATTCTTGACAAATTCGAAATCCATGCGATGTCTCATATAACGGGTGGAGGAATAATTGGAAATACAAAAAGAGTTGTGCCTCAAAATCTCAACATCGAAATCGATTGGAACGCATGGGAAAGACCGCCAATTTTCAATCTAATTCAAAAAGTTGGCAATGTTCCAGAGGAAGATATGAGAAAAACCTATAATCTCGGTGTTGGAATTGTTTTGATCGTTGATAAAAACGATTCGGATAAAATTCTCAACGAATTAAAATCTCTGAACGAAAGTCCGTTCGTAATTGGCGAGATATCCGATTGATTCACCCAACGAATTTTTCTTCCCTAACCCTCTGCAAAAGGATCAAACCTGTGATGAAGAAAAGAGCAACAGATACAACTGCAAGTCTTTGGCTCCCTGTTAAAGACGAAACCAACCCAAATACAAATGGACCAAGGATAGCGGATGACTTTCCAAAGAATGAGTAAAACCCAAAAAATTCCGTTTTCTTATCCCGCGGAATTATCCTTGACATCAAACTTCTACTCGTTGATTGCGACGAACCCATCGCCAAACCAGCGATGAAACCAATGATGTAAAAACTTAACTTATCGGTGCAAAAATAAGCTCCAACCGAAGTTATAATCCACAAAAATAGCGTTATACTTAAAGTCTTCTTTTGCCCAATGCTATCCGCAATCACCCCAAAGATGACCGAGCCAAGGATAGCCATCGATTGAACGGATAAGAAAAAAGTTAATATCTCCGTTAGTGAGAAATTTAATGTGTGTCTTGCAAAGATTGACGCAAAAATTATAACGGTGTTTATCCCATCAGCATAGATAAAATACGAAAGCAAAAATTTCCCAATGTTTTTATATTTCGTCGCGTTTTTAAATGTTGACTTCACACGTTCTATGCCAATTTTAAAATAAGAAATTCCTTCTCCTTGTGGATCCGTTTTTCTTTCTTTTATCACAATGAAAAACGGGAAAGAAAAAAAGAGAAAGAAAAGCGAGGCAACAACAAAACTAAATCGAACGTTAAACATATTTTCTGGAGTAAATTCTCCCTTCAAAAAAGGATAAACAATAAGTAGCGAAATAAACGATCCAAAATATCCCATCGCAAAACCGTAACCGGAGACCCTTCCGTAACTTCTTTCGCTTGTTATCTCAGGCAGAAAAGCATCGTAAAAAGCAAGTCCGCCCTCAAATCCAATGTTTGCAAGTATGAGCAAAATCATTCCAAGGAAAACATCTCCCCTTTCAACGAAAAACATTAATCCCGTTGAAGTTATACAAAGAAATGTGAAAATAAAGAGAAAAAACTTTTTGTTTGAGCTATGGTCTGCTATAGCCCCAAGAAATGGAGATATAAAGGCAACAATGAACATCGATATGCTAAAAGCAACGCCCCAAAGTAGATCGCCAATTTGAGAATTCCCCGTTACAACTTCCCTGAAATAAACCGAATACGCTGTGGTTAAAATTAAAACTGAAAAAGATGTGTTCGCAAAATCGAAAAGCGTCCAAATAAAAATTTTAAATCTATTGCTCACGAGCAACCTCATTCCTCCCTCAAACTTTTATCGATCAATCCGCGTCCTCGCTTAAATAGTTGATTAGTTTCCTTAAGTTCATTGTAAATTGCATCAAGGACACCATTTACAAATTTACCGCTTCTTTCTGTGCTAAATTTTTTCGCAAGCTCTATCGCTTCGTTTATGCTAACTTTAGGTGGGATTTCTGGGAAATACTTTAACTCACAAATTCCCATACGAAGAACAATTCTATCGATCAAAGCAAGTCTTTCAACTTCCCAGTTCCTTATCTTCTTTGCTATCATACCGTCAAGTTCATCTGAGTGTTCAATTACTTTCAAAAACAAAGATTTCCCAAATTCACAGCCATCTTTATCAAATTGAAATTCAGAGAAAAGATCCGAAAGTATAAATTCAGGCGAGTTCATGGACAATTCATAAGCATAGAGCATCTGCAAAACTCTTTCGCGAATTGTTCTTCTCCTATAAACCACTTCATTTTGCTCAGTATTTGGTATCCTTTCCCCTATGTAAACTTCCTATTTAGTTTTGAAAAGCGGGCGACCCCATTACGGATCGCCCCGAATTTTTACGGATGTCTGCTTGTTATACCATAATGTCTTTCAAAATCAACAGATATCTTCTTAATTCTTAATGCGCTCATAATTCTTTCTTCAGCGATCCTTGCGGATGCGACATGTGTTGGTATGTTTTCTTTCTTCGAAACCTCAAAAACTCTCATCAAGGTGTCGTAAATTCCCTCCGCTTTTCTCATCGCATGTTCCTTGCTATAACCCTCGACCTCTCTTCCAACATTTATCAAACCACCCGCGTTTATGACATAGTCAGGTGCATAGAGAATGCCTCGTTCCATAAGCATCCTATCATGTTTGTCTTCATCAAGAAGTTGATTATTCGCACCACCTGCAATTATTTTAAATTTAAATCTCGGAATTGTGTCATCATTTGCAATTCCGCCGAGCGCACAAGGTGCAAATATATCAGCATCGACATCATAAATTTTGTCTGGCTCGACAAATTCAGCTTTATATTCCTCAACGCATTTTTTAACCTTTTCTGGAATGATATCAGTTATGTAAATTTTCGCTCCATCCTTTGCAAGGTGCTGACATAAAAATCTTCCAACTTGTCCAGCGCCTTGAATTGCAACCTTTTTCCCCGCAAGTGATTCATTTCCATAAACTTCTTTTACGCTTGCTTTGATTCCAACATAAACCCCATAAGCAGTTACAGGTGCAGGATTTCCGCTTCCGCCAAGCGACTCGGGTATACCGGTGACATATTTCGTTTCAGCGTAGATCCACTCCATAACTTTTTCATCTGTTCCAACATCTTCCGCAGTTATATATCTTCCCCCTAAACTTTCCACAAACCTACCGAAAGCTCTAAACAAGGCTTCATTCCTTTGAGTTTGAGGGTCGCCAATTATAACTGCTTTCCCACCGCCAAGATTAAGCCCAGCAACCGCCGCTTTATAGGTCATAGCCTTCGACAGACGAAGGACATCGCATAACGCGTCATCTTCCTTCTCATATTTCCACATCCTGACTCCACCAAGCGCTGGACCAAGCACGGTATTATGAATTGCAATTATTGCTTTTAACCCAGTTGAATCGTCATAGCAATATACTATTTGCTCATGTCCATGTTTTTGGATAAGTTCAAATACGTTCATAGTTCTCTCCTTTTTGTTTTGAGTTTATCTGAGAAATGCCCGATTTTGTCGGGCAAAAGTGTAATCCTGATTTTTCCAGTTGCAGGATTGGTATCTACTATAACATCCACACCATAAATATATTTTATATTTTCTTTTGTCAATACGACATCGGGTTTACCGATAGAATAAATTTGACCGTTTGAAAGAAGTATAACTCTGTCGCTATACGATGCGATAAGATTTAAATCATGAGATACAGAAATGATTGTAACATTTTTCTCTTTGGCAAGAGTTTTAAGAAGCGCAAAGATCTCAATTTGATGAGAGATGTCAAGATGCGCGTTTGGTTCGTCAAGTAGAATTATCTTTGGCTGTTGTGCAAGTGCCCGCGCAATTAAAACTCTTTGTCTTTCCCCAAACGAAAGAGCAGTTATAGGTTTATCAGCAAGGTGTTCGGTTTTTGTTAAATCCATTACTTCAAGGGCAATTTCAACGTCTTTTTTGCTCTCAAACCCAATTCCTTTCAAATATGGCGTCCGACCAATCAAGACAACTTCCATCACCGTGTATGGAAACATAAATACATTATCCTGTGGGACAAATCCAATTATCTTGGCTATCTCTTTTCTTGAGTAGGAGTTTAAATTGCGCTCGAAGATAAAAACATTGCCTTTTTGCGGGATGAGAAGTCGATTTAAAATTTTAAGTAAAGTTGTTTTCCCTGCCCCATTTGGACCAATTAGACTCGCAAATTCGCCCTGCTCAACCTCAAAAGTTATATCTCTAAGAACGGGCTCCTGGTTATACCAGAATGATATTTCTTGAACTTTTACGCTCATAATATAGCGCAATTTTATAAGCTTGTACAGAAAAATTTAATCAAAAAAATAAAATAAAAAAATTTCCCCCTTTAAAATAAAAAGTGGGCAGGCGCGGAATCGAACCGCGGACACACGGCTTTTCAGGCCGTTGCTCTACCGACTGAGCTACCTGCCCATTTGTAAAAAATATAAAAAATTTTTAAAAATAATGCAAGTTTTTTAAATTTAAAATAACCAAAATAAAAACAAATTAACACTATGCTCGCTTTTGCCTTGTTTATCTTCGCTTTTATGGCTACTGTGCAAATTTACATTTATCGAAAATTAAATCTTTACATAAAAACATCAACGAAACTTAACAAGCTTTCAAAACTAATTCTACCGATTTTTATAATCTTAAACCTACCCGCAATTTTAATTTTCACCGGCAGAGTTTTTAAAGCACAAATACCAATTGAACCATCAAATTCACTTCTGCTCTACACCTACTCAATTTGGTATGGGACAACCATATTTATCTTTTTGGTGTTGATGCTTGGAAAAGTTTTTTCAACGGCGATAAAAATTCTTCCGAAGAGACAAGAGAAAAAGTTTGACGAATCAAGACGTAAATTTATGCGCATCGCTTTAACTACACTTTCCGTTTATGCAGTTGCAGGATCAACAGTTGGAACTGTGAAAAGAAATGATTACAAAATTGAAAGAGTGAAAATAAAAATTAAAAACTTGCCCGATGAAATCCGGGGATTGACAATTGGCTTAATCAGCGATATACATTCGGGAATTTTTATGACGGAAGAGGATATGTTTGAATATATGCAAGCGTTAAACTCACTAAAACCAGACCTAATTCTTTTGCCTGGTGATTTCATAACATCAGACTTGGAAGAGATCTATCCATTTATAAACGTTTTTAAAAATTTAAAAGCAAAATATGGAATATTCGCAACATTGGGAAATCATGAATTTTTTACAAGACAACCACGAAAGATAACAAAGATAATTGAAGAAAACGGGATAAGGGTTTTAAGAAATGAAAGCGAAAAAATCAAAATCAACGGGAAGAAAATCTCTATAATTGGAATCGATGACCTCCGGTATGGTGCTGATCTTGATAAAGCGATGAAGAATGTCGATAGTGAAAAAATTAAAATCCTCCTTTCTCACAAACCCTACGACTTCCCAAGATTTGCAAGATATCAAGTTCAATTAACTGTGTCCGGACATACTCACGGCGGACAAATAGTCTTTGCAAAAATTGATGACTCCTACATCGCTCCAGCCTCTCTTGTATCGAAATTTGTAGCTGGTCATTATAAAATTGGTGATTCGCACCTCTATGTAACGCGAGGAATTGGCATTGTTGGACTGCCTCTGAGATTAAACTGTCCTCCTGAGATAACGCAAATAATACTTGTTTAAGGAAATTATTCAGTTGTCTCAGATTCGGGCTTAGCTTCACCTTCGGGTTCAGTTCCAGCTTCAGGGCTTACTTCCTTCTTTACGCCTTTTTTCTCTTGTTTTACTTGCTGTATTTCGACTCTTATCTCCTGCGCTAGTTTTCTCAATTCTTGCATCTTTTTCCTTAAACGCGTTCCTGCTGACATCACACCTTTCTCATAGAATTTTCTGAAATCGTCCTCTAATGAATTAACGAATTCCTGGAGTTGCTGAAATCTGTGATGCATTTTTACCTCCGTTTTTTAAGTTTTTAATTTAGTTTGGAATTTAAAGCTTAACTTTCCCTTTAGAAACTGCTTTTAAATGTGCCCTCTTTAAATTTTCAACAAGTTCATCAAGTTTATGATAAAGATTTTTGTGCTTTCTTGGCTTCCTCTTCGCGAGCGCGTACGAGACAAGGATTGGCATAGCAATCGTCGAATCAGTATAGCATACAACTGCATCAGGCAATTTATCCGGGTCAACTTTGCCCCAGCTTACAGCCTCAGAAGGCGTTGCTCCAGAAAGACCGCCAGTGTCTGGTCTTGCATCTGTAATTTGAAGAAAATAATCATGCCCTTTTTCATTTATACCAAGGACTTCTTGAATTTGTGGCTCGGTCTGAAGCAAAAAGTTTTTAGGTGAACCCCCGCCAAATATCAATACCGCACTTTTACCACCCGTTGACTTCGCCCAGTAAACAATGCCCGCAGTTTCATTCACATCCCTTGCTATGTCTATTTTTATATCGTAGCCATTTAAAGCCATCGCAGCAAGATTCATACCTATCGAACTATCACCGGGAGAGGAAACATAAACCGGAACACCATACTTATACGCTGCAGAAAGGATGCCCATATTTTTTATCCCGAGCGCTTTTTCTCTCTCATAAACATACTTCCCAAGCAAATAATGAAACTCCGCTGTGCCCATCTCCTTTTGAAATTCAGGCTGTTTTAAAACCTCCCTTATAAACCTATCCGTTGAAAGCAAAACTTCATAATCAAACAAAATATCGTAAATTCTTATCACTCCCTCCTTTCGCAGAGCCCTGTCATCAATAAATGGCGTCCCCCGATGAAGTTTATAACCAATAGAAAAATGAATATCATGATAGAGATTTGCCCCTGTAGAAACGATCCAATCAACAAAACCAGCCTTTATTAACGGGACCACACAACTTCCACCAAGTCCAGCTGGCGTCAAAGCCCCTGTCAAGCTCATTCCAATCGTTACATCATCTTCAAGCATTTTTTCAACAAACAATTGGCAAGCTTCTCTAAGCCTGCCTGCGTTATAAACCTGGAAATATTCATCAACAAGTTTTGTAACCCTTATATCAGGCTCAATAAGTTTGCGATTAATGGGTTTTCCAGAGAGCAAATGCTTTTTTCTCAATCTCACCCCTTCATTTTTTGTTATTATTCATCATGACATCAAAAAGCTTTTGTACCCTTTCTAATTTTTCCACCACACTCATACTTGTACATGCACCCTCACTTATTTTAAAGCAAATGAAAGCATTGCCCATATGGCTGTTATGATAATCGTTGAAAAACCAACAAGTAGTCCAATCATCCATTTAATAAGCC